>Ga0070698_100005436_pt1 | contig 13910 bp, 10 predicted proteins | sample KBSK1502metaG_FD_65477 | JGI IMG/M metagenome (GOLD analysis project Ga0070698, IMG submission 65477) | Corn, switchgrass and miscanthus rhizosphere microbial communities from Kellogg Biological Station, Michigan, USA - KBS K1-50-2 metaG | ecosystem: Host-associated > Plants > Roots >...
GTCTTCAAACGCGGCCGCCGGACGGTAACCCGCCACCCTCCGCAACTCCACCAGCCGGCCTGACATCGAGCCGCTTGCGCAGCCAGCGCCGTCCGGTGACCTCGATAAATCGATAGCTGAGGAGATGTCGCCGAGCCAACGGAACGGCGCCGAGTTCAGCAGGCGCGCCAACCGTCCCTTGTTGCGCACGGCGGCCAATATCAACAGCGGAAAAAGCGCGATGATGCCGAGATCCGGCGCCGCCACGTGGAGGAGCGCTCCCAGCAGGAGCATTATAACCAAGAGCGTCATGTCGGTCGCCAGTAGCGGCGCGAACAAGCCGCTGTGATAGCCACTGTAGAGAAGCGATCCGGCGAGAAATTCGGGCAGGCAGCGAAGGATCGCGTAAGTTCCGTTCCATTGGTTGAAGTAATCGCCCGTGCGGTAAGCCAGCCAACCCAATATCGTCAGCGGCAGCGCCCCGAATGCGGTCTTACCGACCGGTCCCGCCCGCCACAGCACCGGGGACAGTACCGGGAAGAGCAAATAGGCGAGGAACTCCAGGCTGATCGACCATGCGGGATTGTTCCAGCTCAGCTCCCGCGCCCACAACCCCTGCAGCATCAAGAGATTGGCCAACAGCCCGCTAAGCGATTGCTCGCCCACAAGAGGTATCGGCTCGACAGAGCCTTTGAGCGCATATGTTGCAACCCTTTCGACAATCGCGGCTGCTACGAACAGCAGCAACACGGCGATATGTAACGGATAGATGCGTGCCACCCTCGCTTTGAGAAAATCTCGGTATCGCCACGCTGTTAACCGTCTTGCAAAGCTTTCTTTGTAGACATGCGTAATAACAAAGCCGCTCAGTATAAAGAAGAGATCGACGGCCAAGTAGCCCTTGTATACCGCGCCGGTATAGCGATCCGGGTGAATAGCCGGAAACCGCCAGCAGAAATGAAATAACACGACCCACAGCGCGGCAATGCCGCGCAGCGGGGTCAGTGAAGCGAGCTGCTCGACCGATCCGGACGACGGAGCCCACCCGCGGCCTGCGGTATTCCCCTGCGCTCGCTCGGCGGTGCCCTCTGTACCCATCTTCCCGAAACTGCGGTTGGCAACTGGAGCAGAACAAATGCTCCATCGCTTACGTTCCAGTGAGCGAAGTGTCGCCTACAAGATTCTGATAGATTGATCTGATGCGCGCGCTAGCTACGGCGATCATCTACTTTGGATCGTTTCTCGCAATCGGGCTGATTGCGAAACTGGCGATTGGCCGATGGATGGGCCGCAGAAATCTCGACCTACCCGGGATACAGGCACAAGCCGGCCCGCGTCGCGGCAAACGCCGGGTTTTTCTGTTGGGATTCTGGCGCGACGAAGGCCCGGATTGAGTTGGTCCTGTAGGGCTGGCGCAACCTGCTAGAGACGACGAAGCGCGCGTACCCTGAAATCGCCTTGATTTTGGGTTAACCTCGCCGCTGCGACAGGAGAGGCGGCGCCATGGGCGATCAGTCGGTTCGCGCTGGCGATATACGCCAGAGCGTGGTGGTGACTGGCGACGGGAACAATGTCGCGCTCTCGTTTGGCGACACTGGTATTAGACTACAGCTGTTGCGCAAGCAGTTCCCCCCGCCGGAGCGGCGCCGTCGGCCTGTGGCGAGTGCACCCCCGCGCGAACTCGACCTTCTCGTCCCGGAAGCCGGGAAGCTTCCTCTGATCGGCCGCAAAGATCTCTTCGCCGAACTTCAAGCGTGGCTAGATGACGAGGTCGACATCTCGGTTTACGGTCTGATCGGTCGAGCAGGGAGCGGCAAGACCAGGCTCGCTCTGGAGTTCTGTCGGACGATCGACGGCGATCGCGGCGCCAAAGGCGAGTGGGTCGCCGGCTTTCTCTCGGCGACTGATCTGACCCCGGTAGTCGATACACTGGCGACTCACAGCTTTGAATGGGAGCGGCGAACACTTCTCGTCATCGACTACGCCGCTCAGTGTCATCAGGCTTTGGCACGATGGCTCGACCGCCTTTCCTACGAACGTCTTACGACCAAGCTTCGCTTCCTTCTCCTGGACCGTGAAGCGCCGGAGGCTTTCGGTTGGTGGTACGAGTTGACCGGTTCTGCCCCGCAGCGCCGGCGCGATTTTTTTCATGCGGTCCAGCCGAGACAATTGCCCGACCTGTCCGCCTCCGAGGAGCGGCGCGCTCTCATGGCAGCGGCGCTGCAGGCCGCACGCGAGCTGCGGCCCGGGATACCCGCCGGCCCCGGGGTTCCGGAGGCCGGCGAAGATCCGGATTTCGACCGCCGCCTCACCGAACCCCAGTTCGGCAATCCGTTGAATCTTGTCATGGCGGGGATCATCGCGCTCGACCGCGGCCCGCAAGGCGCGCTGGCGTTGCGTCGCCTCGACGCAGCTCGACAGCTTGCCCGGCGTGAGCTGCGCCGGCTGACCGATTTAGGCGGGAGACGGCAAGTCGGCGACGACCAGATGCGCCACATCCTGGCTTTCAATGGCCTCGCGGGTGGCCTCCCCCTGGCCGGCCTGCGCAAGGCTGTCGCGGACGAACTCGCGGCATCGCTCCGTTCGACGGACCGGCTCAGCGCACTGCTGACCTTGCTGCAACAGGAATTGCCACCGCGTATCGCGGCAACCGGTCAACCGCGTCTTGGCACGATTCTGCCCGATCTGGTCGGCGAGGCGGCGATCGTCGTAGCCTTGACCGGTGAACCCTCCAGCGAGGCCGAGGCCGCCGAAGTGGCACGCCGCGCCTATAAGCTGGGTCATGAGGCGGCAGCCCACGCGCTCGTGCGCCTCGTGCAGGACTTCGCCTACGCGCTCGAAGACCATAATGCCACCGAGGAAGAGAAGGCGACCAGAAGCCGGGTGATGGGTTGGCTCCTCGGTCTTATGGGAGCGATCGAGGCCCCTGACCAGATGCTGCCGCTCGCTTTTGCGCTGCCCCAGCAGACAACGATCCTTCGCGAGCCCGCGGCAGAGCTAATTCGTCGCCTGGCCATCTACTTCCACCGGGAGGCTGAGCGCAGCAATGATTTGTTCCAATGGGTTATTGCAGCCTTCCTGATTAATGATCTCGCCCACAGGCTGAGTGCGCTGGACCGGCGCGAGGAAGCTTTGACGGCGGCGGAAGAAGCCGTCCGACTAAGACGTCTCCTTGCCAAGGCCGATTCCGAGGCCTTCACATCCGCCCTCGCCAGATCGCTGAGTAACCTTTCGAGGAGGCTGAGTGCTTTGGGTCGGCTCGAGGAGGCGCTGAGCGCGGCCGAAGAAGCGGTTTACCTCGACCAGGCTCTAGTCAAGGACGGACCAGATGCCGTCACACCTGACTTGGCAAATTCCATGGGCAACCTCTCGACCCGGCTGAGCGCTCTGGGCCGGCGCGAGGAAGCTTTGACGGCGGGCAAGGAAGCAGTCCGGCTCTATCGTCTCCTTGACGACGCTCGCCCTGGAGACTTCGCCGCTAATTTGGCGACATCGCTCAACAACCTCGCCAACAGGCTCAGTGACTTGGGGCGTCGCGAGGATGCTGTGCGCGAAGCCGAGAACGCCGTCCGCCTTCATCGCGCTGTCGCAGAAGCGGCCCCCGATGCCTTCACACCCGACCTGGCCAATTCGTTGCACAATTTCGGGTACCTGTTGAGCAATCTTGGTCGGCACGATGAAGGCTTGAGAGCCAGCGAGGAAGCGGTCCGCCTTCGCCGCGCTATGGCGGAAGCCCATCCCGATAGTTTCACACCCGACCTCGCCAGCTCGGTAAGCAACTTAGCTGTGATATTGGTAGGTCTTGGTCGGCGCACCGACGCCCTGGCGGCCGCCGAGGAAGCGGTTTCCCTCTACCGTGCCCTTGCGGACGCTCGTGCCGACGCCTTCGCGCCGGACTTGGCTCGCTCGCTCAACAACCTCGCAAACCTGCTCAGCGAGGTCGGCCAGACGGAACGAGCTCTGACCGCGGCCGAGGAAGCCGCCTCGCTGTATCGGTCTCTGGCAAAAACGCGCTGGGATAGCTTTGCACCTTTGCTGGCAGGCTCGCTGAATAATCTAGCCAGCAGGCTCGGCGAGGCTGGTCAGCACGAGGAAGCGCTGAGCGTGACCGAAGAGGCTGTTCGGCTATACCGTGCCTTCGTCGAAACTCGCCGGGGCGCCTTCATCCCCGATCTGGCCGGTGGGGTGAACAACCTCGGCGTCATGCTGAGCGCTTTGGGGCGGCATGACGAGGCACTAGCCGCGGTCGAAGAAGCGGTCGGCCTCTATCGCGCCCTCTTCGACGCCAGCCCTCGTGCGTTCGCGGCGGATTTGGTGCGGTCACTCGGGGTACTCGCAGACCTGTACATCGAGACCCACCAGCTCGAGCAGGGACTAAGGATTTTGACGGAGGCGATCCAGCGGTTATTGCCGATTTTTTTGGCGACCCCAGCAGCAGCGGCAGAGATTATGGCTTGGCTTGTGAAGGGCTATTTTGGGATATGCGAGACACTAAACCGCAAGCCGGATCAGGGACTGATGGGCCCCGTGGACGTGGTGTTCGAGAGGTTGTTACGGAGGGAGGAGAAGGGATGAGCGGAAATAATCGGTCGGTTACTGCGCGGGATATAACCGGCAGCAGCATCGTCACCGGCGATCACAACACCGTCACGACAACAATGAAGCAGATCACGCTGCCACCGGCTGACCAGGTCGATGCGAAGGCAGAGTTGGCGGGATTGCGGGATCTCCTCAGGGAATTGAACAAGGTGCCCGATCGCGGCAAGCTCAATCGCGCCATGGAGGATGCGGTCGAGGAAACCGCCAAGCCCGAGCCCGACAAGGAGGAGGTCAGCGGCGCACTCGAACGAGTGGTCAAGTATGCGAAGGCGGCAGACGATTTCGGCGAGCACGCCGAGAAATTGCTGCCGCGGCTGGCGGCGCTTGCTTCCTGGCTCGGTCCTGCCGGGCACACGCTGCTCTCGATGCTCGGCCTCTCCACGTGAGAGAGCTCGCACCAATTCCCGTCATTCCCGGTTCCGCGCAAAAAATTCCCGATTAGGCATGAAAAAATTCCCGGTTAGGAGTCCGCAAAATTAGCACAACTTATTGAAATATCATGAAATCGATCAGAGAAGCGGAAATATTTCCCGTCATTTTCCCGGTTCACGGGAATGCACCGGCTGTTGGCTACCTCATCGGCCCGAGCGGCGGCATGGTCAATATGCCGGGGGTGTCGAGGATGGTTTCGAGGCGCTGGAGGAGCGGCTGCACCGCCTTCAGGGAGCGCTCGATCGCGCCCGAGGTGATGCTATCGTCCTCGCGCTCGCGATCCTTGCCGAAGAGGCGGTTGTAGATCAGCTCGGGCAGGGTCTCTTCGCGGGGGAAGACGGTGAGGGTGATCGGCGCAGCCGGGGGCAGGTTGGCGGCTTGCTTGGCGAGGCGGAGCGCCGCCTCATAGCCGCCGAGCTCGTCGACGAGGCCGCGCGCCTTGGCGTCCTCGCCGGACCAGACGCGGCCCTTGGCAACCCTTTCGACCTCCTCTTGGGTCATGTGGCGGCCCGTGGCGACGTGATCCTTGAAGCCCCGGTAGGTGTCGTCGAGAAACGCCTCGAGGCGGCTGTGGGCACGCGCCGAAAAATCGGCGGTCGGGCTGAACATCGCAGCATTTGCGCCGATTTGCACGGAATCCGTCGAGACGCCGACCTTTTTGAGCAGGTCTGCGACCACCAGTTTGCCGGCGAGGACCCCGATCGAGCCGGTCAGGGTCGCCGGCTCGGCAACGATCTTGTCGGCGGCCGCCGCCACGTAATAGCCGCCCGAGCCGGCGACATCGCCCATCGAGACGATGACCGGCTTGCCCCGCTCGCGGGCGAAAACGACCTCGCGCCAGATCGACTCCGACGCCACCGCCGAGCCGCCCGGGCTGTCGATGCGGAAGACGATCGCGCGCACCGCGGGGTCGCGGACAGCGGCTCGGAAGGCGCGAGTCGCCTCCGTTGCCGCCATCACATTCGACCCGGCGAGCGGGCTGGCCCCATCTCCGCTCCGCACCACCAGGCCCGAGCCATGGATCAGCGCGATCGTCGAACCTTCGCGGTGCGGGCGCCCGGCACGGTCGAGATAGCTCGCCAGCCTGACCGCTTCAGCGCCCGACCCGGCGCGAGTGCGGGCATGGGCGAGCACCTCGTCGCGATATCCGAGCCGATCGACCAGCTTTGCCTCGACCGCCTCGCCGCCGAGGAGCGGGCCGCGGTCGATCAGGGCGCGCACCTCGGCTTCCGACAATTTGCGGCCCTGGGCGATCCCACGGACGATCTGTCCGGCCAGCGAGGTGAGCAGCCCTTCTACCTCCTCGCGATGTGCCGGGGTCATCTTGGTTTCGGTCAGCAGGTTCATCGCGGTCTTGTATTCTTCGCGATGGTCAAATTCCGGAGCGATCCCGAGAAGATCGAGGGTCCCCCTCAAGAACGGGGCTTCGGCATAGAGGCCGGTCAGGCCGACATTCCCAATCGGCTGCAGCCAGATCTCGTCGAAAGCGGTCGCCAGATAATAGGGGCGGGTCCCAGGACCGAACTCGCCAAAGCTGTCGGCAAAGGCGAGAGCGAACTTGCCCTTGCCGCGGAACGAGGTAATCGCGTCGCGCACCTCCTGGGTCCGGGCCAGACCCAGTCCGTCGTCGCCGACCCGCGCGAGCAGTCCCTTGACGCGCGGATCGTCGCCGGCGGCCTCGATGGCATCGAGAAAATCACGCAGGGTCGGTTTGCTGCCGACGAGGAGCCGCAGGAGGGGTTCCTCGCTGGCGCCTTCAGGCAGCTCGCGGGTCAGGTCCGCGGTCAGAAAGACGTTGCCGGGAAGAGGCGTCACCGACGGCCTCAGCCCTCCGACCACCAGCGCGCCGCCGGCGACAAGCAGCACCGTGACAAAGCCGATGACCGCAAAAAAGCCTACGATCAGGCGCCGCATACCAGGCCCGTCAACCGCTCTTGCCTGGCGCGGTCACCGGTCCCAGCGGTGATACTCGCGGTTGGGAATGATATCGAGACCGCTTGCCATCCGATTCGACATGTTGAAGAACGCAACGGTATCGGCGAGGTCGAAGATCTCCTCGTCCGTGAGACCGGCCTCGCGGAGGCCTGCGCGATCTTCCTCGCCGATGGTCGCCGGCGCGGTGGTCAGCTTCCAGGCAAAATCGAGCATGGCGCGTTGGCGAGGTTCGAGCCGCGCGACTCGATAATTCATGACCAGCATCTCGCCGAGCTCGGGATCGCCCGAGAGACGACGCACCGCTTGGCCGTGCGCGACAAGGCAGTAATAGCAACGGTTGGCGCTCGACACGACGACCGCGACCATCTCGCGCTCGAGTTTGCTGAGGCCGGAAGGCGCGAGCATCAATTCGTTGTACATCGCCACGAAATTGCGCAGCTTTTGCGGGCGCAGGCTGTAGGCGTGCAGCACATTCGGCACGATCCCGAGCTTCTCGCGGCAGAGCGCGAACAACGCCCGAAGTTCCTCGTCGAGGGTCTCGGGATGCGGCACGGGCAATGCCGATATGCGGTCCGGCTGCGGCATTTCAGACGGTTCCGCCGAGCGCTCGGTGGCGCAATAGATGATCGGCGAGGACGCACGCCACCATCGCCTCGCCGACCGGGACGGCGCGGATGCCGACGCAGGGGTCGTGGCGGCCATGCGTTTCGATCTCGACCTCGTTGCCGTCGGCATCGACGGTGCGCATCGGATGCAGGATCGAACTCGTCGGCTTGACAGCGAAGCGGACGATGATTTCCTGGCCGGTCGAGATGCCGCCAAGGATGCCGCCGGCGTTGTTCGACAGAAACACGACCCGGCCGTTATCCATTCGCATCTCGTCGGAATTCTCTTCCCCCTTGAGCGATGCAGCCGCGAACCCGGCTCCGACTTCGACCCCCTTGACCGCGTTGATCGTCATCAGCGCGCGGGCGAGATCGCCGTCGAGTTTGTCGTAAACCGGCTCCCCGAGCCCGGCGGGGACACCGCTCGCGACGATCTCGATGATCGCTCCCGCCGAGGAGCCGGCCTTGCGTAGGCTGTCGAGGTAATCGGCCCAGCCTAGCGCCGCCGCGGCGTCCGGGCACCAAAACGGGTTCTCCTCGGTCGCCCGCCAATCCCAAACGTCGCGGTCGATTGTGTGCGGCCCGATCTGGATCAGCGCGCCGCGAACCTGGATGTCGGGGCCGAGAATCTTGCGGGCAACCGCCCCCGCCGCGACACGGGAGGCAGTCTCGCGCGCCGAGGCGCGGCCGCCGCCGCGATAATCGCGGACCCCATATTTCTTCCAATAGGTGTAATCGGCGTGGCCCGGGCGGAAACGATCGGCGATATTGCGGTAATCCTTCGAGCGCTGATCAGTGTTCTCGATCAAGAGCTGGATCGGAGTGCCGGTCGTCACCCCCTCGAACACACCGCTCAAAATGCGCACCAGATCGGCTTCCCGCCGCTGCGTCGTGTAACGCGACTGGCCGGGCTTGCGCTTGTCGAGCCAGCGCTGGACGTCGGGTTCGGCGAGCGGCAGGCGCGGCGGCACGCCATCGACGACGACCCCGATCGCCGGCCCGTGGCTTTCGCCCCAGGTCGTGAAGCGGAACAGCGTACCGAACGAATTGCCCGCCATGGATCAACGTTTCTCGTCGTCCCGGCGAAGGCCGGGACCCATGCCCGCCGTGGATACCGGCCTTCGCCGGTATGACGGCGCACTTGCCGCGATTAGCCTGCACATCTCGTTCAAACCACCGAAATATCGGGGGCGTCGACGGCTTTCATGCCGACCACGTGATAGCCGCAGTCGACGTGGTGGACTTCGCCGCTGACCCCCGCGGAGAGATCGCTTAGCAGATAAAGGCCGGCGCCGCCGACCTCCTCGATCGTGACGTTGCGTTTCAGCGGCGAATTCAGCTGGTTCCATTTGAGGATGTAACGAAAGTCGCCGATCCCCGACGCGGCCAGTGTCTTGATCGGGCCGGCGGAGATCGCATTGACGCGAATGTTGTCGCCGCCCAGATCGACCGCGAGGTAACGCACGCTTGCCTCGAGCGCGGCTTTTGCCACTCCCATCACATTGTAGTGCGGCATTACCCGCTCGGATCCGGAATAGGTAAGCGTCAGCAGACTGCCGCCGGCCGTCATCAGCGGCGCGGTGCGGCGGCACACATCGGTGAACGAGTAGCAGGAAATCTCCAAGGTACGCAGGAAGTTGGCGCGCGTCGTTTGGACGTATTTGCCCTTGAGTTCCTTGGAGTCGGAGAAGGCGATCGCGTGAACGACGAAATCGAGCCGGCCCCAACGCTGTGACAAGGCGTCGAAAACCGCATTGAGGCTCTCCTCTGAGGCGACATCCGCCTCCAAGACAAAATTACTGTCGAGGCTTTCAGCAAGAGGCTTCACGCGCCTGCCGAGCGCCTCTCCCTGATAGGTGAAGGCGAGAGCCGCGCCATGAGCGTGCAGCGCCTTGGCAATCCCCCAAGCGATCGATCGCTCGTTGGCGACGCCCATGATGAGCCCTTGCTTACCCGCCATCAGCGGCATCGTCTTCCTCATTCCTCGCGGTTGCGCGTATCCTACACGAAGCAATGAGCCCCGGCCAATCACGGCCACCCGGGGCGGGACATCCGCCTCCTCTGCTTGTTTAGGGAAGTGTGGGAAACTGAGGTTTCTGGGATGATCGCAGGCGAGGAACAGAGTCATCCCGTCAGGCGTTGCGGAAAGCTTCGGCAATGGATGGCGACCTTGGCCACCTTTGCGGCGTATTCGTCGCGCCGGTTTGGCGCTGACGGTTGCTTCGCGGCATCTGGTGCGCTTAGCTATACGACTTTGGTCTCGCTGGTGCCGTTGGCGGTTATCGCGTTCGGCACGCTGTCGGCCTTTCCGATATTTGCGAAAGTGCACGATCAGCTGGTGGCACTGGCGTTCCAAAATTTGGTGCCGTCGATCGGCGAACAGGCCGCCTGGTGGTTTCGCGCTTTTGCGGATTCGGCGGCCCAGACGACCGCGATCGGGGTCGCGGGCATCGCTGCGACCGGTATCCTATTGCTGGTCACCGTCGAGGATCAGCTCAACCTGATCTGGCGGGTTACCTCGCCACGTCCGTGGGTGCAGCGCATTCTCGCCTATTGGACGTTGATAACCCTGGGTCCGCTGCTGATCGGGATCAGCCTGTCGCTATCGACCTATTTCGAAATCGCAGCGCGCCAAGTCGGCATCGCCGAGGAGGCGGTCGCATGGTTCGCCGGCAGCTGGCTGCACGGTGTTGCGCGCGCGGTACCGGCCCTCCTCGAATTTATCGCTCTGACCTTGCTCTATTGCCTCATTCCGAACTGTGCGGTGCGCTGGCGGGACGCCGCCCTTGGTGCGGCGATTGCAACTTTGGCGATCGAAATCCTGAAGGTCGGGTTTTCGATTTATGTCGGCGCATCATCTTTCTATCAGACGGTCTATGGCGCGCTCGCCATCATCCCGATCTTTCTGCTGTGGATGTACATCTCGTGGATGGCGGTGCTGCTCGGGGCCGTCGTCGCCGCTGCATTGCCGAATTGGCGGATCGACGAGCGGGTCGGCGCCATTCCTTCCGGTGGCGTGCGGCTCGGCTTCAGCCTCGCGCTGATCGCCTCTTTGGCACGAGCGCAGCGGAACGGCGACCCGAGATCCACCGCGGAGCTGGCCTCGGAGCTTGGAGTAGCCACGACGGTGATCGACGAGCATATGAAGCCCCTCGCCGAGGCGCGCTTTGTCGCGCATACGCAGGAGGGGTTATGGGTGCTCGCCTGGAGCCCGGAGACGGCAACCTTGCACGATCTCTACGAAGCGTTGCACTTGCCCCTCGCCGGCCGCTGGACGGAGCAGGTATCTGCCCTTTGGCAACAGCTGGTCGCCCCGGCAATGGATCGCATTGTCAAAGCCGAAGCTGCCGCAATGCAAACGACAATCGCTTCGCTGATCGCCGAGACCCTCGAGCCTGCCCCACGCCGCCGCGTGCGCTGGCGGTCAGCTAACCCGATTGCCGAGAAGGTGGCGACGAAGTAGGTCGGACGCGTCACAGCCAAGGGAAGCTGGATGAAGGACGAGATCGCCGAGGTCGAACCGCTAGAGCCCTTCAGGCGATGGTTTGACGAAGCTTGGCAAGGCGAACCGAACGCACATGCAATGAGTTTGGCGACGACGACACAGGACGGCAGACCGTCGGTCCGCGTCGTGCTGCTCAAGGGCCTCGATGAGCGCGGGTTTGTGTTTTATACCAATCTCGAGAGCCGAAAATCGAAGGAATTGTTCTCCAATCCCCATGCCGCGCTGTGCTTTCTGTGGAAATCGCTGAACCGGCAAGTGCGGATCGAAGGCGTCGTCGAGCTGGTGGCGGACGAGGAGGCAGATGTGTATTTTGCGACCCGGCCGCGTGACAGCCAGATCGGAGCCTGGGCATCGGAGCAGTCGCAGCCGCTGGCAAGCCGCGCCGAGCTCGAACAACGGGTCGGCGAGTTTTCGCGCCGCTTTGGCAACGACGAAGTGCTGCGGCCGGCACATTGGTCCGGCTTCCGACTGATCCCCCAGCGCATTGAGTTCTGGCAGGAACGCCCTTTTCGATTACATGATCGGCTGTTATTCGTTCGCGAAGGCGAAGGATGGCGACGGGAACGGCTTTTCCCCTGATCCACGGACCGGCGGCAAACCGCCTCCGGCGTCTGGCGACTTATGCCTCGGTCACCGTCGCGGTGCTGTTGATCGCGGTCAAATTCGTCGCTTGGCTCGAAACCGGGTCGGTCGCCCTATTGTCGAGCCTCGTCGATTCGTTGCTCGATGCCGCAGCATCGATCGTCAACTTGATAGCGGTCCGGCATGCGATGAGCCCGGCCGATCGCGAGCATCGCTTTGGCCACGGCAAGGCCGAGCCGCTGGCCGTCTTAGGCCAATCGGCCTTTATCACCGGCAGCGCGATGCTGCTTTTCGCTGAAGCGGTACGGAGGCTGCTCCGGCCGGTCCCTATCGACAACCCGCCGGCGGGCATTGCGGTGATGATCTTCTCGATTGTGGTGACGGTCGGGCTCGTTCTCTATCAGCGAAATGTCGTACGGCGCACCGGGTCGATCGCCATCAGCGCCGATGAACTGCATTATCGCAGCGATGTCTTCCTCAATCTCGGGGTGATCGCTGCGCTCGTCTTGAGCGGCGCTCTCGATTTTCCGGTCCTCGATCCGCTTTTCGGCGCCGCGCTCGGCATCTGGATCGTCTACTCAGCGGTGCGGCTGGCCCGCCTGTCACTGATACAGCTGATGGACCACGAACTGCCCGACGATGAGCGCGAAAAGATCCGCGAGATTGCGCAATCGCATCCCGATGTAATCGCTGCGCATGATTTGCGCACTCGGATTGCTGGACCGACTTCCTTCATCCAGATCCATATCGAAATGGATGGCTCCCTGAGCCTGTTGCGCGCGCACGAGATCTCTGACGAAGTCGAGGCAAAGCTGCGCGCCGCGTACCCCCAAGCGGAGGTTATGATCCACCAGGATCCGGAGGGGATCGAGGAGCCGCGGTCCAACTTTCCGCGGCGGGTCATCGCGGGATGATGGAGGCGAAACGAAAGGTCCTGCTGCTGACCGGTGCGAGCCGCGGCATCGGGCATGCGACGGTCAAGCGCTTCAGCGATGCCGGCTGGCGGATCATCACCTGCTCACGCGATGCGGTTCCGGCGGAGTGCAAGCGCGATCCCAACTGGGCCCACCATATTACGGCCGATCTTGGCAATCCCCGGGATCTCGAACACTTCATCGCCGAAGCGGGAGGGCTCCTCGACGGCTCGCTGCATGCGCTTGTCAACAATGCCGGGGTGTCACCAAAGTCGCCGACGAAAGAACGGCTCGGTTGCCTCAACGGCGATCTCGACGATTGGCGCACCGTCTTTCAGATCAATTTTTTCGTGCCGCTAATCCTGGCACGCGCCTTTGCTGCGGCGTTGGTACAGGGCAAGGGTGCAATTGTGAACATCACATCTATTGCCGGTCACGTAGTGCATCCGTTTGCCGGGTCGGCTTACTCGACATCGAAGGCCGCCCTGTCCTCCCTGACGCGTGAGATGGCGGCCGAATTCGCCGAACTCGGCGTGCGCGTCAACGCGGTCGCTCCCGGTGAAATCAAGACCGCCATGCTATCCCCCGAGACAACGGTTCTGCTGCCGCGAATTCCGCTCCATCGGCTCGGGGACCCCGAGGACGTCGCCGGGACAATCTTCTTTCTGTGCAGCGATGACGCAGCCTATGTCACCGGCACGGAAATCTTCGTCAACGGCGGCCAACACATTTATTGAACGGGGAAGGCGGCGATCGGTAGGGCTTCGATCGCCTGTACGAAGTACAGCTGTGAAGGGCAACCATGACAAGCACAACCCTGACGCGACGCACGGTACTGAAGACTGCTGCCATAGCCTCAACCGGGCTTGCGAAGCCTTTTGTTCATGGAGCCTTCGCAGCCGGGAAGCTCAGCTGCGGCTTTTGGGATCACTGGGTCCCAACCGCGACCGCGCCTTTGGAACAGCTTTGCCGTGAATGGGCGGCCAAGGAAAAAGTCGACATCACGGTCGATTTCATCACCTCCAACGGCGACAAGGATTTGTTGACCGTGGCGGCCGAGGCGCAGGCGAAATCCGGCCACGATGTTATGCAGCTCACCAGCTGGTATGCCGCTGGTCAGGCCGAAAATCTCGAACCGGTCGACGATGTCGTGACCGCGATCACTGTGCAGAGTGGCAACCCCAGCAAGGCCGCCGAGTATTTGGGAAAATCAAATGGCCATTGGATCGCCGTGCCCACCGGCTACGGCAGCACATTGTCGCCGCCCTGCGCCCGCATCGACCTGATGAAGCAATTCACCGGTCTCGACGTGACAAAAATGTACCCGGCGGGCGCGCCATCCGATCAACAGCTGGCGGA
>Ga0070698_100005437_pt1 | contig 13909 bp, 11 predicted proteins | sample KBSK1502metaG_FD_65477 | JGI IMG/M metagenome (GOLD analysis project Ga0070698, IMG submission 65477) | Corn, switchgrass and miscanthus rhizosphere microbial communities from Kellogg Biological Station, Michigan, USA - KBS K1-50-2 metaG | ecosystem: Host-associated > Plants > Roots >...
GTCTCCGGCGTCGGCATGTCCCTGTTCTTCGCGCCCGTCGCCAACGTCGTGCTCAGCTCGGTGCGGCGGGATCAGGAAGGCATCGCCTCCGGCGCCAACAACGCGATCAGGGAGCTGGGCGGCGTGTTCGGGATCGCGGTGCTCGGCGCGGTGTTCTCCGCCCGCGGCGGCTACGCCAGCGGAACCGCGTTCGTCGCCGGCCTGGCGCCGGCGGTCTGGGTTGGCGGGGCAGCGGTGGCCGTCGCCGCGGCCGCCGCGCTGTTCCTGCCGCGGTTCCGGAAGGCCGAGGCGGTCAGCCCGGCCGCCGAGCCGACCCCGGAACTCGACCTCGTCCGCTAAGCCCGCCAGACCAGGAGCCCGGATCCCAGCGCCAGCCGCCGGATCCGGGCTCCGCTGTGCCTCCCCGCGCAGGCGGTAAAGGATCCTGGTCTCCAGCTGGGCGGGGTCTTCATGCCAGTCGCCGTACACCTCCCAGCGTTCGCCGGTGAGTTCGTGGCCCTGGCTGGCGCACCAGCGGAGGACAGCCTGGTGAGCCGCGCCGAGTCCGTCGTAGGGTCCGCGGTGGGTGGTCTCGGCGGCTAGCCCGGCGGGCAGGGCCGACACGCGGACCCGGGCCGATCCCAGGCCCGTCCCGGCCGCCGGGAACGGGTCGCCGACCTCGACCCCGACCTCCACGGCGACGTGGCCGGCCTCGGGCAGGTCCCGGTAGAGCATGACGTTGCAGCCGCCCTTGACCCTGGCCCGGCCCAGGCAGGCGTATACCTCATCGAGCATCCCCCGCCACTGGCCGGGGAACCGCTCCCACGTGGTCCTGGCCGCGCAGGCCAGTATCGGCCGCCGTGGCTGGGTCGCCACCGAAACCTCATACGTCATGGCTCCTACTCAAGCAGGTGCGACAGCCAGGCGCACCTGGTGGATCGCGTTGTTGGCGTAGCCGAGCGGGTTCCACTGCGGCTTGTCCGGCTGGGTTCGCCCAGCCAGGTCGGTGGCCCTGGCCTGGATGCTGATGGAGCCGGGCCCGGCCAGGCGGGCAGGCAGCTCCCACCACTGCCAGCCATTCCGGCGGCGTTCACCGACCAGCGTGGCCGGGTGCCAGGGATCATCGTCGATGCGCACCTCGACCCGTGCGATGGGCGCCGCCCCCGACCAGGCCACGCCCCGGATCACGATCTCGCCTGGCGCGAGCATTGCGCCCGGCGCCGGTTCGATGATCAGCGATCGCACCCGCTGCAGGGACAGTGGCTCACCGTCGATGTGGTACCGGTTGACCTGGAAATGGCCGTCGAAGGGCTGGCCGATCAACTCGATCCCGGTCAGCCACTTCACCGAGGCGACCGCGTACCAACCGGGCATCACCAGCCGGAGCGGGTACCCGTGGTGCACGGGCAGCTCCTCGCCGTTCATGGCATAGGCCAAGAGCGCGCCCGCGTGGCCGACTAGGTCGGCTGGCAGGCTGCGCTCGAATTGCACCCGGCCCGCGTGCCCGTCCACCCGGCCACGGTCCGCCCCGCGGAACACCACCTCGCGTGCCAAGGCGCCCACACCGGCCCGGTCTAGCACCTCGGTGAGCGGCACGCCGGTCCACTCGGCGGTGCTCGCCGCGCCCAGGCCCCACTGCTCACCCGGAACCGGCGGCTCGAGGCTGCCGCGCCCGTTGCCAGCGCACTCCAACGTCACCACCGCGCTCGCCGAGGGCATCGCGCGCAACTGGGCGAGGTCGAGGGATAGGCGCCGCTTGACCAGCCCATCCACGTGCAGCCGCCAGCTCCCGGGGTCCAGGTCGGGGATGCCGAAGTGGTTACGGATGTAGAACCGGGCGTTGGGCATGACCACTCCGCCCGTGAGGGCGGGAAGCGACGTCTCGCAGTTCAGCGGGTGCGCCCGGTGCACGACCAGACCGGCGTCGAGCGCCGCCAGGCAGGCCTCCTCCGGATCGAGCGACCGCATGTCCGGATCCACGGCCGGCATGCTGCTGGCGCATCCGCCGCCGGCTACCACCCGTGCACACGTTGACGCCAGATCCACCTGTAGCGTTCCCGCTGCCTCGAAGGGCCGTAGAAACGCGCGGAGGGTGTCCTCGCCATCTGCCTCGGCGATCATCACCAGCGTGTGCGCGGCGAGCACCGCTTCGCCGCAGATGCGCACGCCGTGGCGGGCGGCGTTGGCCCGGCTGAGATGGTTGAGCAGGCCAGCGCCGGCCGTGAAGTCGGCGGCCGGGCAGCGTTCGGCCGGATGCTGGTGGTGCACGACATAGACGCTCATGTGTTGTCTCCCGTTGCCCACGCCTGGTAGCCGCCGATGAGATCGGACACGTCAGCGAAGCCGCGGGCTCGCAGCAGGCTGGCCGCGATCGATGAGCGGTAGCCGCCCGCGCAATAGGCGACGACCGGCCGGGCCGCGTCGAGTTCGCCCGCCCGCTCCCGCAACTGCGCGATGGGGATGTGGATGCTACCGCCGACGCTGCCCTGAGCCCGCTCGCCCGGGCCGCGGACGTCCAGCACGACCAGATCGGGGACCTCGGCCCGGGCTTCCGCTAGCTGGCGGGCGGTCAGCCGACTAGCGATTGCGGCCACGCCGGGACGCTCGGAGAGCGCTTCGGCTGGCTGGTCGAGCGCTCCGATCACCCTGTCCAGGCCCACGCGCGAGAGCCGGACCCGCGCCTCCTGGCCGCGGCCCGGATCGCACACGAGCACGATGTCCTCGTCGGCCCCGACGACCTCGCCCGCGTGCTCGGCGAAGCGACCTTCCAGCCCGACGTTGAGCGAGCGGCGCAGGTGGCCCCGGGCGAACGCCTCGGGCACACGGACGTCGAGGACCACGGCGCCACCGGCTTGGTGCCGGAGCACCTCATCAAGCGCCAGGTCGCGCAGCTGCTCGTCGGGGAGCAGCTGGTGCGGCTCCCGGTTGAGCTCGGCCACGTGGGCAAAGTAGCCGGGCCGGGGTGGTTGTCCTTCGGTCACCGCCAGCACGAACTCCTCGACCGTGGGGAGCCGCAGCGCGTAGTTGGTGCGGCGCTGTTCACCGATGGTCGACACCGTCGCGGTCGAGAGGTTCTTCCCGCACGCCGACCCGGCCCCGTGAGCGGGGAAGACGCGGGTGCTGTCCGGCAGGCAGAGCAGTCGGGTGTGCAGCGACCGGTGCAACTGGCGGGCCATGTCCTCGGGACGCTGACCCTGCGATGCGAGCAGGTCGGGGCGGCCGACATCGCCTATGAACAACGTGTCGCCGGTCAGCACCCCATAGGGGACGGCGTCACCGGGGGTTTCCCAGACGACGATGCTGATCGACTCGGGGGTGTGACCTGGAGTGGCCCGGAACTCCAGGACGACCCGTCCGAGGTTGAGGCGTTCACCGTCGGCGACCTCGCGATGGGGGATGTGAACGTCAGCACCGGCTCCGTAGATCACGGTGGCTCCCGTCAAGGCAGCCAGTTCCAGGTGGCCGGAGAGGAAGTCGGCGTGCACGTGGGTTTCGATCACGTACCCGACCCGCAGCCCGGCCGCCGCGGTGTCGTCGAGGTAGTCCGCTACGTCTCGCCGGGGGTCGATCACGGCCGCCTGCCCGGTAGTCTCATCCCCGATCAGGTAAGAAGCCTGCGACAGGCAGCCGAGGTAGTACTGCGTGAATCGCATCGAAGCCCATCTCCGCTCACCGCTCCATGACCGAGGGATTCTCGGCTGCGGGTATATCGAGGTTCACCACGACGGGTTCCTGGTCGCTGCGGACCACGACGCAGTGCAGCGGCTCCTCCTCGCTGGCGTTGATCTCCTGGTGCGGCACGTGCGGGGGGACGTAGATGAAGTCACCGGGGCCCGCCTCGGAGGCGAACTCGAGCCGGTCACCCCATCGCATCCGCGCGCGTCCGTGGACCACGTAGATGACGCTCTCCAGGGGGCCGTGGTGATGCGGGCCAGTCTTGGCACCGGGCTCGATCGTCGCTGTCCCGGCCCAGATTCCCTCGGCGCCGGCCGATGCGCGGCTGATCGCGGCGGCGCGATGCATGCCGGGGGTCTGCGCCGTGCTGGGGTCGAGCTGGTCGTGGCGCACGATCCGCACGCCGAACTCACGCCAGTCGGGAGAGCTGCTGGTCATTGTCTGCTCCGTGAGCTGTGTTGCGGTCAGTTTGGCTGGGGGACGATCCGGATATACGGCCGCGGCGCCTTCCATCCCGCGGGATAGATTTGCCTGGCCTCGTCATCGGACACGCTGCCGGCGATGATCACATCCTCGCCCTGGCGCCAGTTGACCGGCGTGGAAACCTTGTGCTTGGCCGTCAGCTGCAGCGAGTCGATGACCCGCAGCACCTCGTCGAAGTTGCGGCCGGTCGTCATGGGGTAGACCAAGATTAGCTTGATCTTCTTGTCCGGGCCTATCACGAACACGTTCCGCACCGTCTGGTTGTCGGCGGCCGTGCGCGCCTTGGCGTCGCCGGAGGTGCTAGCCGGAAGCATGTCGTAGAGTTTGGCCACGGTGAAATCGGCGTCCCCGATGATCGGGAAGTTGGGCGCCTGTCCCTGGGTCTGCTCGATGTCGGCGGCCCACCGCTCGTGGTCGCCGGTCGAGTCGACCGACAGCCCGATGATCTTGACGTCGCGCCGGTCGAACTCCGGCTTGATCTTGGCCATGTAGCCGAGTTCGGTGGTGCACACGGGCGTGAAGTCCTTCGGGTGTGAGAACAGCACCGCCCACGTGTCGCCGATCCAGTCGTGGAAGCTGATGCGGCCTTGCGTCGTCTCAGCCTCGAAGTCGGGTGCGGTGTCTCCGATTTGCAATGTCATCGGTTCTCCTTGGTGTGAGCGTATGTTGCCGAGAGCGACGTTAGGAGGCTTGCGTTCCCCATCCGTTCCCCGGTCAGTAGCTAAACGTTATAGCCGCGTCGGTTCCGATCCACTTCCACACCCGGTGGAACCACCCGGCCACTTCTTCGCGGCCGGTCATTTCGAGCGGGCCCGCCGGGAGCAAGGCCCGCAGCCGGACACCGGGTTCGAGGCGGGCCTCGCTGAGCTCGGGGCCCAGATCGCCATCACCCGTGATGACCGCATCCCACGCGTCGACCTCGCTCACGCCGTCCAGCAGTTCGCCTGCGTGTACGCACAACAGGTCCACCAGCGCTGGGTCAAACTCGGTGGCCCGCCGGGAACGGAGCATCTCCCTCGCGGCATCGGTCCCGTAGACCCGGGTCGTAGCCCGCACCAGCTTGCGCAGCCCGGCCGTTTCCCGGTTAGCTTGGACGGTGCCCAGCTATGAGATCGGGCTGCTGGGCCGGTTCGTGGTCCGTGTTGACGGCCAGCCGGTTCCGGCCGGCGCATGGCGGCACAAGCGGGCAGCCGAACTGGTGAAGATCCTCGCCCTGGCCGACTCGCATCGCTTGCACTGCGAGCAAGTCATGGACCTGCTCTGGCCCGATCTCGCCCCCGACGCGGCCGCGGCCAACCTGCGCAAGGCCGTTCATTTCGCTCGTGCTTCCCTGGGCGCGGCGGCCGCCATCAGCCGCACGGGCGGGATGCTGGAACTCTGCCCCGACGGGCAGGTGTCAGTCGACGTGCTGGCCTTCGCGGCGGCGGCCCGCGCCGGGCAGGTCGGCGCGCTTGACGCCTATCAAGGAGAGCTGCTCCCCGAGGACCGCTATGCGGCCTGGGCGGAGGAGCCGCGCGAACGGTTGCGCGCGCTGTACCTGCGGCTGCTCAAGACGGCCGGGCAGTGGGAGCGGGTCCTTGACGTCGACCCCGCCGATGAGGAAGCGCACCGCGCGCTGATGCAGCGCGCGATCGACGCCGGAGACCGGCGCGCCGCCGTGCGGCAGTTCGAGCAGCTGCGCACGCACCTGCGGGCTGATCTCGGCGTCGGCCCGGACCCGGAGTCCCTGGCCCTGTATGAGCGGGCGATTTCGATGGAAGGTCCGGGCCTGCCGACCGCGGGTGAGCGCGCCCGGACGCTGCTGGCGCGGGGACTGATCCAGCTCAACACGGGCGAACTCGGCGAGGCCGAGCAGACAACGCGACAGGCGCGGGCGCTCGCGATGGAGGCCAGCCTCGGCCGCGAGATGGGCGAGGCGAGCTGCTTGCTCGGGATCCTGGCCAACGTGCGCGGTGAGTGGAAGCAGCAGTTCCGCGCCGAGTTCACCGCCGCGGCCCGGGCGGCGCCGGATGCCTCGGGGCACGTCTTCGATGCTCACCTGTGCCTGGCCGAGTCGTGCCTCTACGGCCCGGCCGGGCACGGGGAGATGGCGGTGTACGCACGCGAGCTGCGGGCCATCGCCGAGCAGGCGGGCTCGGTCCAGGGGCGGGCGCTGGCCCAGTTCTTGCTCGGAGAAGCCGAGCTGCTCTCGGGGCGGCTCGGTGCGGCACATCAGCTTCTTAGCTCCGCCGCCGGGCTTTACGAGCAGGTGGGTGCCACATCAGGGCAGGTGCTTGCGCTGCACCGGCTCGCCGAGGTGGCGGTGGCCAGCGCCCGGTGGAAACAGGCCGGCTGGCTGCTGCAGCGCAGCCTCCGCGCGGCTGAGCAGTGCTGGATGGAGCCTCATGCCACCGTGCGGATACTGGGGACGCTCGTGGCCGCCACCGCGAACCCGCACGCAGCGACCCGACGCGTCGAGGCCGCCGACCGCACGCTCGACCGGCGCGACGTCTGCCCGCCCTGTTCCATGGGATTCCGCGTGGCCGCCACGATAGCCTACGCTCGCGCTGGCCGCCTCGCCCAGGCCCGGCGCAGGCTCCAGGCCGCCGAGCGAATCGCCGGGATCTGGCCCGGCGGCGCGTGGCACGCTGCCGCCTGGGAGGCACGGGGCGCGCTGCGACTGGCCGAAGGCGACATCAAAAGGGCAGCCGCGCTCTACCACGAGGCGGCAGACGAGTTCGCCGAACTTGGCCGCCCTCTCGACCGTGACCGGTGCCACGCCGCGGCTCAGCAGGCTGCGGCCGGGCAGACGGCAAGCGCCGCCACGGCGTCCGGTTGACAGCAGGCTGTCTGCCCTACTCCGGCCCCGCGACCAGGGCGGAGCCGTCCCCGGCCCAGCGCACCGGCATCGGATCGGCGATCTCCCCGACAAAGCCGCCCGGCGCCAGGTTGCGGAAGGCGAGCATGACCCACCGCCCGGCCCGGTCGCGGATAAGGCGCCCGCTGTACAGCTCCGCGCCGGTCAACGGGACGGCGCGGCCGGTGTCGAACGGACCGAGCACGAAGTCGCCCGGCACGCACCAGATGGCGCCCGGCCCGCTGGCCTCGCGCCGTTCCTCAGCGAGCTGCCCGGGCATGCAGGAGAAGATCAGGACCGGGCGCCCGGCCACCACCTCGACCTGCGGCACCTCGAGGTGCCAGAAGCCCGTATCGGGCCGGCTGAGCGGGGGCTGGACCTCCCACCGCACCAGATCCGCCGACCGGGCATGCCCGACGACGCCCCGCTGGCTCACGGCGCCGCCGCTTGACCTGGCGGTCAGCAGCATGTGCCAGCCGTCGCCGCCCGGGTCGGGGAACACCCACGGGTCACGCCACGCCTCATCGCATCCAGGACCGAGCAGCTCATACCATCTGGGGTCGCACTCGACCACCGGTGAGGCGGGATGCCGGTGCCAGGTATACAGGTCGGTGGAGGTGGCCACGCCGATGCGCTGCTTCACGCCCTGCCGGGTGTTCGAGCCGCCGGTGTAGAACATGAACCAGGTGCCGTCCGGGCCGCGGACCACCGAGCCCGTCCAGGTGGCGAGGTCGTCAAACGCCGGGCTCGCCGCGGGGGCCAGCACATCCGCGGCCTCGGTCCACCGGACCAGATCCTTGGAGGTGGCGTGGCCGACGGCGGCGTTGAGGTGCCGCAGCTCGGGGTCGCCCAGTGAACGGCGGGCCTTGAGAAAGAACACGTGATAGGCACCGCCATCATCGGCGAGCCAGAAATCCCAGATCCACCAGTCCGCCAGTCGCAGCACAGGGCGCCTTTCCGTCCGGAGGACCCGGCCAGGTTGCGGTGCCCGGAGGCCAGGGCTGAGCCCATCCTGCCGCATCGGTCGTTCGGCGCGGCACTGCGGTCATGACGCCCCGGACCAGTGAATGGTGAACCCGACCAGGGTGTAGCCGAGGGCGTTCACGGTCGGCTGGACGAAGTTATCCCGGATAATCTGCCCCGCCGCGGACTCCGCCGCGCTTATCAGCGGGCGGGTAATCTGCGGGTTCTGCCTGACTTGAGCGAAAGCCAGACTCTGCGCCTGGCCGTAGAGCACCGACGCGGAAAACTGCGGCCGTATGAGCGCGCCGCACCCCAGCCCGGGATATGTCCAGCTGTGCTGCACGTCAATCGGATGCGACAGCGTGTTATCGACGATGACGTCGTGGACGGACTGCGGAAGCTGCGGCTGCGGCAGCACGATCGTGACCGCCACCCGGCCGGGAGTGCCGGTCACCGGGCGGCTCAGGACCTGCAACCGGTAATGGCCGGACGCGGGCGTCCACCACGCTGGCCCCGGATTGAGGTCCACGGTGGCTGACGCGCGGCCGACCGCGGCAAACGTGCTCGAGTACCAGCAGGGCCATATGCCGATGTTCTTCGAGACCTTGTGAGTGAAGGTGAAGCTAAAGTTCTCCGTCCCGAGCGCTGGCCTGGTGATCCCCTCGATTTTCTGCAGCACCCACGGCCCTACCGGGGTATCGGTAGTGGTGCCCGCGCTGATCGACTGCCACGGCCAGGCGACCTTGATATGCGGCAGGTGCACGTTGATCCCGATCACGTGCAGCGTGGCGGAAAGCGCCACCAGCACCGCCCAGGCGATCACCTTACGGAATATCAGCGCCGCCACGACCAGGACGGCCGCCCCCTTGAGCGTGCGCGGGATGCGCCGGCGCCGCGCGCTGCCGTGGATCCTGCTCCGGCCGGGCTGACCCGGTGCGCGGCCAGACTCTCGGTACGGCCGCTGCGCCAGTGGCGATTGCGGCGGGAGGAACCAGGTGTCGTCGTCTGCCCGATCCGGCCAGTCCGGATCCGGATCGGGCACTTCGTCACGCCCGTACGAATCGCCCGGCCTGAACGAGACGGCCCTCGTCCCGCCAGGCCGGTTAGTGCTGAGCATGCCCACCAGAAAAATCAGGAAGCGAAGCATCTGATCAACCTTCTCTGCGCTGGCCATGGACGACTAAGCGATTGCCGGGTAACCGAGGCACAGGACCACGGGCACCGCGCCGAGCGGCATACGGAATCGCGAGCGCGGCCGGTCGGGAGCGTTCGGGTCCTTGATGTCGGGCCAGCGCATCTTCATGTGCTGGGCCGTCAGTCCCGCCACCGAGTACGGGAATTCCATCGCGGAGATGTTGTGCAGCTTGAGGAGCCCGCCCCAGCGGAATGCCGCGAAAACCTTGGCGAGGTCGCGAACCGAGAGCGGCCGCCGCGCCGTGATGTCGATCCAGTAGACCGCCATCGCGAGCTCGATCAGGTCGCTGGCGCACTGCGCCAGCGCCTCAGACCTCGTCCGGTACACCGTTCCGGTGGCATTCGTACTGCCGAGCTTCTCGCCGTGGACCGGCGAGTACCGCGGCTGCGCCCGGCACTGCATCCAGTCGCAGGCCGCCAGCAATTCCCAGCGGATCCCGCAGCTGTTGGCGACGTCGGCGTATAGCGGCTGCGCGCGGCCGAGCGGGGCCTTCGCCGTGGTGATGAAGGCGGTCGTGACGACGGGCGGGATCTCCGGAACGTAGCGGCTCGCGCCGGCGCGACCACGGCGGGGCGCGACCCTGGCCGCCAGGCGGTGACCAGCCCGCAGCGATCGCGTGAACGCTTCCTCAGCGGCCGGAGCCGTCCTGGCCGCGGCGGAATACGAATCGGGGAGCCCGGGAATGGTCGCCCCGCCCTCGAGGCCGGTCCCGTCCTGGCTGACCGAACCGCCCTGGCTGACCGAACCGCCCTGGCTGACCGAACCGCCCTGGCTGACCACCTCGCCGACGTTGGCCGTCACGCCCTGGTCGGCCGGGGAGCCCGGCACGCCGGTCCCGCCCTGAATGGTGGGGTGCGGCACCGTGGGCGCCGCGTTGATGTACTGGTAAAGGTTGTACAGCCGCATCAGCGCGATGAGGTTCGAGCCGTACTGCGGATCGGTCGCGTAGACGCCGGTCAGGTCCGTCGCGAACGCATCGGGAACGTGCCGGTCGGCCATCGCCCGCTGGTAGTCCGGGCCGGTGGCGAGCAGCTGGCCGTGATCGGCGATGCTCTCCGCCACGTTGTGGTACACGCGAAACCCAGAGCTAACCGTCACCCAGCTGCCGTTCTGGAACTCCTGCGTCGGCTGCACGTCAGTGCCCGCCGGTCCGGTGCCCTTGATGCCGAACAGGTTGTGGTCCCTGATCGCCAGCGCGCTCTGACCCCAGCCGGATTCGTCGATGGCCTGGGCGATAGTCACCGCCGCGGGGATGCCGTAGCGGCTTTGCGCGGCCAGGGCACCCGGCGCGACCTCGCTGATAAACGCCTGCTGAGTGACGGTTGCCGGGACGTGCGCCGCGCCGGTCGGCAGGTTGTGCCTGGTGTAGGACGGCGCCGAAGGCGCGGGCGAGCTGCCGGCAACGTCATGGGTAATCGCCTGGACCCCGGGGATGGCCGCCGTTCCCGGCCGCGCCTCCGCGCCCGCTCGAGCCGCTGTATCAGCCCGCGCCCGGCTTCCAGACCGGGTGCCGGTTCCCGTCCGCGTCTCGCTGCCCGACCGGGGGCCGGTCCGTGTCCGCGTCCCGCTCCCCGTGCGCGTCCCGCTTCCGGCGCGGGCCCCGCCGTCCTCCCGGGCCCCGCCTCCCGTCCGGGGCGTCCCGCCGGGCCCGGCGGCGGCGCCCGCCCGGCCCGCTCCGTCGCCTGCGCTGGCCGCGCCCGCCGCCCCGCTACCCGTTATCGTGCCTATCCCGGCCATCGTTCCCGGCATGGCCACCATGCTCGCCGTGCCGACTACCCCGACGCCGCGCGCCGCGCTCACCATGCTGGCCGTGCCTTTCCCTGCCGCCATCCCGGTCCTAGCCGTCCGGCCGGCGCTAGCCGTTAGCGTCGCTGCCCGTGTCCCGGGAATGGCCGCCTGCCCATCGCTGGCCGATATCGCGGTCGCCGAGCCCTGCACCTGGACGTCGGCGGCGCTGGCCGCATCCGCGCCGCCGCCCGCCGCGGCGTTCGCCACAGTGAGCAGCTCGCCGTTATTGACGAACCCAGCGACGCCCTGGGCGGCCAGCGGATCGCTGTACGTGTGAGCGTTAACCGAAAGGTTCGGCCGCGAGTCCCCGCCGATCGTGGACAGGACTCCGGCGGCATACCTCGTAACCACCTCGACGTGGCCATCGAACATCACCCAGTCGCCCGGCTGAGGCTGGTAGCCGTCGCCGACCGGATGCCAGCGCTGGTGCGCCTGCGCGTCCTGCTGTACCGAGGTGATGCCGGGCGAGCCAGGATTGGGGTCGACGCGGACGTCGGCCCAGGGATGCAGCGGCCATGGATAGCTGCTGCCCCCGGTCACCCAGCTCTGCTGGCCCGTCGCCTGGGCGCCGAGTTCCAGCGCCAGGCTGGCGAAGGCCGCGCAGGACGCACCGTGGTCGACGCCGTCGACGCTGGCGCTTCCCCAGATCATCGCCTCCATTTCGGCCGGGCTCCTGGTCTGCGCCATCCGGAGGTAGTAAGTCGCGACGTTGACTATGGCCGATCGCAGGGCGCTGTCGCTGGCCGACCCGGGCCTGGCTGGCTTCTTGAGTGCGAGCAGGTGAACCGGCATCCGGGTCGGCGATGTCATGTCGTCGACCGTTCCGTGGGCAAAGGCGAATCCCGTCATGGCGCCGCACGTACTGAGGCTGACCAGCGCGGTGGCCTGCTGCCACGTTGGTTTCCTGGCGGAATGCATACGATCACCTTCTTCCACGATCCGATGCAGCGATGAAGCCCGCCGAGGGCCGGCCGTCTCCCGCCTCCGAACCCGCTAGCCCGCGCTCGGGAAGGTCTTGAGAATGGCCTGGACCTGCGGATTACCCGGGTTGTTGGCGTTCGCGAACAGCACGCCGACGTCGTACGCCGCGGCTGGCGTGGCCCCCACCACCCACTGACGGTAGGCGTCGGCCACCAGCGCCGCCTGCCCGGTGGCGCTGGTCACCGGCTGGGCGCACCGGCTGGGAAAGCCCGCGTGCGAGACCACGGCCGACGACCCGGTGTATTTGACGCAGTTCGCGGGGTCGCTTTCCAGCCCGGGCTGGACCACCGGCTTGCCGTTTGCGCCGGTGAGGGTCGCCCCGCCGATGATGTTGTTGATCGCCCTGGCTGCCACCGCGAGGCTGTCCACGGGGTCATAAGGGTTGTACGGATGATGCAGGTCCAGCGACCACGCCACCTCGCCGCCCTGCGTCGGCGTAATCGGTTCCAGCCCCCTCCTGCCGGTCTTCGCGTCCGTGAATTGCGGATTGTCGCCGCTGGTCATCAAGGCGAATACCCACAGGATCTGGCTTGTCGCCTTCCCGCAGGCGAAGTTGACTTGCCCGGGGTCCGAGGCCACGTTGGGGTTCTGGCAGGCGGTCGTGATCTGACTCTGGACCGTGGCCACGCTCGGCGGCCACGACGGGCTGGTCCGGAATATGAACACCGACGCCAGCGTGACGACCACCGCGATACCGGCCACAGCCAGCACGATCTTGCGCGAACGTGACATCAGCGGCCGGGAGGTACTGCGCCGTCCGCGGTCGATGAGCGCCTGCGTGCGCTTCTGCGCCGACGGCGTGCGGTGGGGCGAGCCAGGCCAGCCCGGCCCGGCTCCGGTACGGATGACCGTGGTCGGGTCGTCGTCCGCTTCGGGATCCTCGTCCTCGATGACGTGATGGAGCGCCTCTCTCGGCCGGGTTCCTCTCGGCCTGGCCTTTCTGGGCTGGGCCGGGAAGTCCCCGCCCGGGCCTTCCCTGGTCCTGAGCTCCCGGGTCGGGCCGGGCACACCGTCCCGGCCGTAGACAGTCTCCGCAAGCTCGCGGGCCTGGGCCTCGCGCAGGTCGAATAGCTCGTTCTCGAGATCCATGGCTCTGATTTCTAGGTCAGATAGCCATTCCTCATCTCGGTCGTTAAAATTTTCGAAATCGTCCCTCATCTAGTTCGCCTCCAGCGTCTGGCTTGAACTGGGGCACTCCCGGGCGGTTGGCCGGCGTGCGGTCTGCCTGGGCGGCCGTTACCTACGTGGGTGGCACTCGCCCTGGCGGGAGGAGCGGGCGCCGCTCCTCGGCAGCAGACCGAACGGACCCCGCTCTCGCCTCACCGGACCGACCCATGCCTTCTATTAGAACACAAAAACGAGCGCCGTGTGAAGAGGGTATCCCTACAGCTTAGCTGCGTTCGAAGCCGACCGGGGTGTCCCCGCGCTATAGAAAGCCGGGGCGGCCCGCGGGCGCGCCTGGCTCAGCGCGGGCCGGCGCGCAATGAACGCGCAGGCTCGCCTCGGGCGCCAGGCCGGCCACCGCCTCCATCCGGGCCAGTGCCGACGAGGTGGCGAAGCCGTAGTTGACCGGCCGCCCCTGCGCCGCGGCGCGGCGGTAGGCCTCGGCCACCGGAGTGACTCCCGCCTCGAGCTCCCGGTCGTGCTGGTCGGGCACTCCATGGGGGCGCGAGCCGCCCTCCGCCTGCCCGCCGGTGCCGAGTCTCTGGCCGAGGCCGTCGCGCAAGCGGCTGCGGCCAGCGATCCGCCCCGCGCCGCCTTGCGACGGTCCGATTCCCGGCAAATGTCGGCTTTAGCCAATTAGCCGGAAAACCGTGCCTGAATAGCGCCGAGTCCGAGTCCGTAAAAAGCGTGAAAGTCACCTTTCGACCGGAATTGTCCCCGCCTGCACCACTCGACTTTCGTGGTTTAGGCGGCGACGTCTTCGGCGTCTTCCCAGGCCAGGCGGATGGCATGGATTTCTGCGGGTTCTGGCTGATCAGGGCAAACTCGCTTAAATCTGGCGGCGA
>Ga0070698_100005438_pt1 | contig 13908 bp, 11 predicted proteins | sample KBSK1502metaG_FD_65477 | JGI IMG/M metagenome (GOLD analysis project Ga0070698, IMG submission 65477) | Corn, switchgrass and miscanthus rhizosphere microbial communities from Kellogg Biological Station, Michigan, USA - KBS K1-50-2 metaG | ecosystem: Host-associated > Plants > Roots >...
GGCCCATGCTTCGAGACGCTGCGCTACGCGCGGCTCCTCAGCATGAGGTCTTTCTAAATATGCAGCGCTTCGCCCAGCGCCCGCAGGCTCGCTTCGTGGAAGGCCTCGCCCAAAGTCGGATGGGCGTGGATGGTGCCGCCGATGTCTTCCAGCCGCGCACCCATCTCGAGCGCGAGGCCGAAGGCGGTCGCGAGCTCCGACACCCCCGCGCCGACCGCGGCGATGCCGAGCACCACGTGGTTGTCGGCGCGAGCGATCACGCGCACGAAGCCGTCCTCCTCGCCCAAGGTCAGGGCGCGGCCGTTGGCCTGGAACGGGAACTGGGCAGTGTGCACCTCGCGGCCGGCCTTGCGCGCCTCGTCGGGCGAGAGGCCGACGGTGACGATCTCCGGATCGGTGAAACACACGGCGGGAATCACCGCGCCGTCGAAGACGCGGCGATGGCCGGCGATCTGCTCGGCGACCACCACGCCCTGGGCCATGGCGCGATGGGCCAGCATCGGCTCGCCGGTGAGGTCGCCGACCGCCCAGACGTTGCGCATCGAGGTGGCACAGCGTTCGTCGATCGCCACGAAGGCGCCGTTCAGGGTGAGGTCGAGCCGTTCGAGACCGAAGTCCGTGACACGGGCGCGTCGGCCGGTGGCGACAAGGATGCGGTCGGCCGGAATGCTGCGCGGCGCCGCACCCTGCCGCTCGACCCGGACCGCGTCGCCTGAGTCGGACGGGCCGACGGCGCGGGCCCGCGTCAGGACTTCTACGCCCAGCGCCTGCAGGCGGCGGCCGACCGGACGGGCGAGCTCGGCGTCGTAGACCGGCAGGATGCGGTCCTCCGCCTCGATCACCGTGACCTTGGCGCCGAGCTTGGCGAACGCGGTGCCGAGCTCGAGGCCGATATAGCCGGCGCCGACCACGGCCAGGCGCTCGGGAATTGCCTCAAGCGACAGGGCCTCGGTCGAGGAGATGACGCGGCCGCCGAACGGCAGCGCGGGCAAGCTGGCCGGCATCGAGCCGGTCGCCAGCACGACGTGCTCGGCCCGGATGAGCTGCGGGCCGGTGTCGGTCTCGACCCGGCAGGTCTTGCCGTCGACCATCACGGCGTGGCCCTGCACGATCTTGACCCGGTGGCGCTTGAGCAGCGCGCCGACGCCGCTGGTGAGGCGACCGACGATGCCGTCCTTCCAGTCGACGGTGCGCGCGAAGTCGATGGTCGGACGCTCGACTTTGAGGCCGAACGGCGCGGACTTCGCCTGCTCGAGGGCGCGACCGTAGGCGTCGGCGGCATGGATGATCGCCTTCGACGGAATGCACCCGACATTCAGGCAAGTGCCGCCCAGCCCGCCGTCCACCCCGCCATGCTCGACCAGCACGACATCGAGGCCGAGCTGGCCGGCGCGGATGGCGCAGACGTAGCCGCCGGGCCCACCGCCCACGACCAGCACCTTGGCAGCGATCTCGGCCATCTCATGCCTCCATGAAAATCGTCGCCGGCGCTTCGATCAGGCCTTTTATGCGCTGGACGAAACGCGCCGCGACATAGCCGTCGATGACGCGGTGATCGAAGGAGGACGACAGATTCATCATGGTGCGCGGCACGAACTGTGCACCCTGCCAGACCGGCCGCACGGCCTCCTTGTTGACGCCGATGATGGCGACCTCCGGCCGGTTGATCACCGGCGTGGTGACGATGCCGCCGAGCGCGCCCAGGCTGGTGATGGTGATGGTCGAGCCGGAAAGCTCGGCCCGGGTCGTCCTGCCCTCGCGCGCGGCCTCGGCCAGGCGCTGCACCTCGGCGGCGCAATCCCACAGCCCGCGCGCCTCGCAGTGGCGGACCACCGGCACCATGAGGCCGGCCGGCGTCTGCGTGGCGATGCCGATATGGACGCCGCCATGGCGCTCCAGCGTCTCCGCCTCATCGTCATAGAGCGCGTTCATCTCGGGAAAGTCGGCGACCGCCTTGACCAGCGCCTGCATCAGGAACGGCATCAGCGTAAGCCGCGGGCGATCCGGGCGGTTCTCCGCGTTCAGGGCCGCACGCAGCTCTTCCAGCGCCGTGACGTCGACCTCCTCGACGTAGGAGAAATGCGCGACCCGGCGTTTGGACTCCGCCATCTTCTGGGCGATGCGCCGGCGCAGGCCGATGATCTTGACCGTTTCGACGCCGGTATTGGCCGCCCGCGCGGTCGATGCCACGGCCTTCGAGGTCCCGCGCAGGAAGGCGTCGAGGTCGTCGTGACCGATGCGGCCGGCCGGGCCGGTGCCACGCACCTGGCGCAGATCGACACCGGCATCCCGCGCGCGCCGCCGCACCGCGGGCGAGGCGAGCGGCTTCTCGCCCGCCGGCCGCGGCGGTCCGATCGGCGCGCGGCTGGCCGACGCCGACGGTGCAGTCGGCACGCTCGGCCCGGGGGATGGCGGCGCCGCTGTTTTCACCAGCGCGGCTGGCCGCTCGGCCGGCACCGCCGCTTCCCGGGGTGCAGCCACCACTTCTTCATTGCCCTCGCCCGCGACTTCCAGGCGGACCAGCTCGGCGCCGACGGCGACGACGCCACCCACCTCGGCGCCCAGCGCCACGACGGTGCCGGCGACGGGCGATGGGATCTCGACGGTCGCCTTGTCGGTCATGACGGCGGCGAGAAGCTGGTCTTCCAGCACCGACTGGCCGACCTCGACATGCCATTCGACCAGCTCGGCCTCGGCCACGCCCTCGCCGACATCGGGCAGCTTGATGATGCGGATTCCCATCTCAAGCCTCCATCACGGCCTTGAGCGCGCGGCCGACTCGCGCCGGCCCCGGGAAATAGTCCCATTCCTGGGCGTGCGGATAGGGCGTGTCCCAGCCGGTGACGCGCACCACCGGCGCCTCGAGATGATAGAAGCAATTCTCCTGCACCAGCGCGCTCAGCTCGGCGCCGAAGCCCGAGGTCAGCGTCGCCTCATGGACGACGACGCACCGTCCGGTCTTCTCGACCGAGGCGGCGATCGTGTCGAGGTCGTAGGGAACGAGCGTGCGCAGGTCGATGATCTCGGCATCGATGCCGGTCTCCTGGACGGCCGCCTCGGCGACGAAGACCATCGTGCCGTAGGCCAGCACCGTCACCGCGGCGCCCTCGCGACGAACCGCGGCCTTGCCCAGGGGAACGGTGTAGTGACCCTCCGGGACCTCGCCCAGGGGATGGCGCGCCCACGGCGTGACGGGCCGCTCGTGGTGGCCGTCGAACGGGCCGTTGTAGAGCCGCTTGGGCTCGAGAAAGATCACCGGATCGTTGTCCTCGATCGAGGCGATCAGCAGCCCCTTGGCGTCGTAGGGGTTGGAGGGCACGACGGTCTTCAGGCCGGCGACATGGGTGAACAGCGCCTCCGGGCTCTGGCTGTGCGTCTGGCCGCCGAAAATGCCGCCGCCGGTCGGCATGCGCACCACCATCGGCGCGGTGAACTGGCCGTTGGAGCGATAGCGCAGCCGCGCCGCCTCCGACACGATCTGGTCGTAGGCCGGATACATATAGTCGGCGAACTGGATTTCGACGCACGGCCGCAGCCCGTAGGCCGCCATGCCGACCGCGGCGCCGACGATGCCCAGTTCGCTGATCGGCGTGTCGAAGCAGCGGCTGGCGCCGAACTTCTGTTGCAGGCCCTGGGTGCAACGGAACACGCCGCCGAAATAGCCGACATCCTCGCCGAACACGACGACGTTGTCGTCGCGCTGCATGGCGACGTCCATGGCGTCGCGGATCGCCTCGACCATCGTCCTGCGCGGCATCGCTAGATCCTCATTGCTGGGAGCGCGCCACTCCGTGGCGCTCATGGACTGCGGCAACCAAGAAGATGCGCCACGGAGTGGCGCGCTCCCAGCAAGACATCTAAACCCCGGCCTGCTGGCGCTGGCGACGCAGGTGCGGCGGCATCTGCTCGTAGACGCCCTCGAACATGTCGCGCGCCGAGGGGTGAGGGCCGGAATGCAGCGTGCCGTGGCTCTCGGCCTCCTTCTGGATGGCGATGACTTCCGCCAGGATCTCCGCTTCGGCCTGCTTGTGCCGTTCCTCCGACCAGATGCCGCGAAGGATCAGATGCCCCTTCAGGCGAAGCACGGGATCGCCGAGCGGCCAGGCGTCGGATTCCGTCTTGGGCCGGTAGGCCGAGGGATCGTCCGAGGTCGAATGCGCGCCGACCCGATAGGTCACGTACTCGACCAGGGTCGGACCGAGGTTGCGCCGCGCCCGCTCGATCGCCCACTTCGCCACGGCATGGACGGCGAGATAGTCGTTGCCATCGACGCGCAGCGCCGGCAGGCCGAAGCCCAGGCCGCGCGCGGCGAAGGTGCCCGAGCCGCCGCGGGCGATGCCCTGGAAGGTCGAGATCGCCCATTGATTGTTGACGATGTTGAGCACGACCGGCGCCTTGTAGGTCGAGGCGAAAACCAGGCCGGCGTGGAAATCCGACTCCGCGGTCGAGCCGTCGCCGATCCAGCCGACCGCGATCCGGGTGTCGCGCTTCATGGCCGACGCCATCGCCCAGCCGACCGCCTGGATGAACTGGGTGGCAAGGTTGCCCGATATCGAAAAGAAGCCGTGCTCGCGCGCCGAATAGAGCACCGGCAACTGGCGACCCTTCATCGGGTCGAGCTCGTTGGAATAGATCTGGCACATCATGTCGAGCATCGGATAGCCGCCGGCGATCAGCAGCCCGGCCTGGCGGTAGGTCGGGAAGTTCATGTCGCCGGGCTCGAGCGCCTTGCGGAAGGCGCAGCTCACCGCCTCCTCACCCATGTGCTGCATGTAGAACGACGTCTTGCCCTGACGCTGGGCCATCTGCATGCGCGCATCGAAGACGCGCAAGGTCATCATGTGGCGCAGCCCTTCGAGCAGCTCCGCATCGCTCAGCAGGCCGGCCCACGGGCCCACCGCCTCGCTCTCGCGATTGAGCACGCGAATGATCGCATAGGCGAGGTCGCGGATATCCTCCGGCGCAGCATCCACCTCCGGACGCCGCACCTCGCCTGCCCGGGAAATCTGCACGTCGCTGAAATCCGGCGTACCGCCCGGCCGCACGGCCGGCGCCGGCACCTGGAAGGACAGTGGTTTTGCATCGGGCATGGCGGCCTCCCGGCTGAACGGTATCCTCGGACAATACCGTCCCGCCGTCGTTCCAACCACGCCGACGAAGCACCGATCTGCGTTCTGTTCCGCTAAACGCCAGCAGACACGTTTCTGCTACGCCTTTGCTTCGTACCTCAAGCCCAGTTTCAACGTGACTTGGTAATTCGCAACTTTGTTGTCGCGAATGCTGCCTCGAACGTCGACCACCTCGAACCACTCGAGATTGCGCAGTGAACGCGATGCCACAGCGATTGCCGACTCGATGGCATCGGAGACTGATTTGTCGGAACTGCCGACCACTTCGGTCTTCACATACGTCCGGTTGGTAGCCATCTGCTCCTCCCTTTGGCGGTCGGCCTGCGACTGCAACCTGGAGCCTATCGCGAACTTGCCGATCGCGCGAGCATGCCGGCAAGCAGCAGTCGCGCGATCGGCTGAGAGTTGCCTAGGCCGTCGGCAGCTCACAGCGCACAGGTGCGGAAGCCGGCGAAGACGTCGTTGCGGTCGGGCGTGAAAAAGTTGCGGTAGGCCGGCCGGGCGATGCGCGCGCTGGTCGCCCAGCAGCCGCCGCGCAGCACCTTGCGCGTGCCGAACCAGGGCTCCGAATAGTCCTTGTAGGGATCGGCGGCGAAGCCCGCGAAGGGCAGGAAGTCCGACGCCGTCCATTGCCAAACGTTGCCGATCATCTGGCGGCAGCCGAAGGCGCTGTCGCCCGCGGCGCAGGCTGCGACATCGACCGGTCCGTCGAAGGCATCGTCGAGATTGGCGCGATCGGGGATCGGCGGTGCGTCGCCCCACGGCCAGCGGCGGCGAGCGTCGGCCAGGCGTACACCGTTCTCCGCCGGCAGGCCGATGGCGGCGGCCTCCCATTCGGCTTCGCTCGGCAGGCGCCGTCCGGCCCATCGGCACCACGCTTCGGCCTCGAACCAGGCCACGAACATGACCGGCCGATGCGGCGCCAGTTCCTCGATCGTACGATAGCGCCTGGCGCTCCACACGCCGTCGCGCTTGGGCTGCCAGTAGACCGGTCGCTCGGCGTTGCGGCGCTGGCGCCACGTCCAGCCGGCGTCGCTCCAGAATTCCCGGGCGCCGTAGCCGCCGGCGTCGACGAAGGCTGCGAACTCGGCGTTGGTGACGGGCGCGCGGGCGATCCGGAACGGCGACAGGACCGTGTCGTGCGCCCACTTCTCGTTGTCGAAAACAAAACCGTCAGCGGCGGTCGAGCCGAGCCGCCACGCGCCGCCCGGCACGGCCGCGTCGCCCGGCCAGGCGCCCGCCGCCGGACGTCGCCTATCGCCCAGGGCCTGCGGCGGAGCATAGGCGAGCGTCTGGCGCGAATAGGCGAGCGCCTCGACATGCATGTCTTCATGACGGATGGCGAGCTCGTAGAAATAGCGCTGAGCGCCGTCGACCGCACCACCCAGCCGGTCCTCCTGGCGGGCCAGCACATCCGCCAGGTAGCGATAAGTGCCGGCGCGGTCGGGCAGGTCGAGCTGCCAGCGCGTGGCGTGCGCCACCGCGCTTGAATCCCACAGCCGGTCGGCGCGCTCGATCAACGGCGCGCCGCCATGGGCGTGGCGCAGCGTCCAGAATTCATGGAACCAGCCGACATGGCCTATTTCCCAGAGCACGGGATTGACGATGTCCAGGCGCGGGCCCATCAATTCGGCCAATGACAGATCTTCCGTCAACCGCCGGGTGCGATGACGGGCCTCGCGCAGTTGCGCCACGAGTTCGGCCGCGGAAGCACCGCTGGTCGGCCGGTCGGCAGGGCGATGGTCCATGAAGATCGTCCTTATCACACCCGCGGGCCCCACTTCACGCACCGGCAATCGCATCACCGCCTCGCGCTGGGCGCACATCCTGCGCCGCCTCGGCCATCGCGTGAGCCTCGCCGCGGATTATGACGGCCGGCCCGCCGATTTGATGGTGGCCATTCATGCCTGGCGGAGCGCCGGCTCGATCGAGCGCTTCAAGGCCGGGCACCCGACGCAGCCGGTGGTCCTGCTGCTGAGCGGCACCGACATCTACCACGACATCGCCAGCGATCCGGTCCCGACCCTGCGCTCGATGGAGTTGGCCGACCGGCTGGTGGCGCTGAACGACCTTGCCTGGCGCGTCGTCCCCAAGCGGCTGCGGGCGCGGCTCAGCGTCATCCATCAATCGGCCGCGCCACTGCCGCACCCGCGTCGACCGGACCGACGCGCGGTCGTCGTGTCGGTGATCGGCCATTTGCGCGACGTCAAGGATCCATTGCGCGCGGCCGAAGCGGCGCGCCTGTTGCCGGCCGAAAGCTGCGTGCGCATCGAGCAGGTCGGCCGCGCCTATACGCCGGAATGGGCCGACCGGGCGCGGGCCGAAATGGCCGCCAATCCGCGCTACCTCTGGCGCGGCGACGTATCGGCCGCCGCCGTGCGCCGGCTGCTGGCGCGAAGCCACGCCATGGTCATCTCCTCGTTGAGCGAAGGCGGTGCCAACGCCGTCTCGGAAGCCGCCGTCGCTGGCGTGCCGGTGCTGGCTTCGCGCATGGATGGCAATGTCGGCCTGCTGGGCGGCGACTATCCCGGCTACTTCCCGGTCGGCGATACGGCGGCCCTCGCCCGGCTGTTGGAACGACTCGAGCGCGAACCGCACTTCGTCAAGCGACTGCGCCAAGCGCTGGCGCGGCGGGTGGCCTTGTTCAGGCCGAGCCGCGAAATCGCCGCGTGGCGCCGTCTGCTTGCCGGGCTGCGGTGATTTCTTCGATGCCGAAATCAGGATAGCATTCCGGCAATCGACAGGCCGTGAAGAGCGGAGGACAGCATGCCCGTACGGGTGATCGGTATGATCGGCGTCGCGCCCCCCGGCGGCGACGCAACTGTCCATGTCATCAAAGGCGGCATCTCTCCGCCCTATCTGCGGGCGTTTGCCCAGGCGCATGACGCGGCGGGCTTCGATCTCGCCCTGGTCGGCTATACCGCCTCCTCGGCCGAAGGCTTTCTCGTCGCCCAGTATGCCGCCCAGCACACCCAGCGGCTGCGCTTCCTGATCGCGCACCGGCCCGGCTTCGTCGCGCCGACCCTGGCGGCGCGCAAGATCGCGACCTTCGACCACCTGACCGACGGGCGGATCGCCTTGCACATCATCTCCGGCGCGAGCGATTCAGAGCAGGAAGGCGACGGCGACTTCGCGCCCAAGGAGGAACGCTATCGCCGCGCGGCCGAGTATATCGAGCTCATGAAGCTCGCCTGGACGAGCGAACGCCGCTTCGATTTCACCGGCCAGTTCTATCGCGTGCGCGGCGCGAAATCCGACGTGCAGCCGCTGCAGAAGCCGCATCCGCTGATTTTCTTCGGCGGCTCGTCGGAAGGCGCGCTGGCGATGGGATCCAGGCACTGCGACGTGTTCGCCATGTTCGGCGAGCCGCTCTCCGCCACCAGCCAGCGCATCGCCGAGTTCCGCGCACGGGCCGCCACCCACGGCCGCTCGCCCACCTTCAACATGTCGTTCCGGCCGATCCTCGGCACCACCGAGGGTGCCGCCTGGGATCGCGCGCGTAAGATCCTGGCGTCGATCCAGAAGCCCGGCGATCCGACCGGCTTCGGCAACGACAAGAAGCCGCTCGACCAGTCGGCGCGGCGCCTGCTCGATTTTGCCGCCGCCGGCGAGACGCATGACGAGCGGCTATGGATGCCGATCGCCGAAGCGACCGGTGCGATGGGCAACACATCGTGCCTGGTCGGCACCGCCGAACAGGTCGCCCGCGCCCTGCTGGAATACTACAAGCTCGGCATCCACTCGTTCCTGATCCGCGGCTTCGATCCGTTCGAGGACACCGTCGATTTCGGCCGCGAGCTGATCCCGCGCCTGCGCGCCGGCGCCGATGAGCTGGACCGCGCCAAAGCCGCGTGATGGAGCCTAGCTGCGAGGAACAAAGTCATGACGACTCACAACGCGCCGGAGTTCAAGCATCCCGACGAAATGCCGTGGGACATGGGCCGATTCAAGAACGCGACAAAGTTCCTGTTCCATCCGACGGCCGAGCGTCCCAATACGCCCAATGCCGGCTTCCTTCGCTACGAGCCCGGCGCGGGGTTTCCGTTTCACAAGCACGATTTCGCGCAGATCTGGTACATCATCGAAGGCGTGTTCCAGATGGGCAGCCGGACGTACGGCCCCGGCACGATCGTCTACATGGCGGACCCTCATTTCGAGGACGAGATGCATACCGAGACCGGTGGCACGGTCCTGTTCGTCCAATATCCCGGACCGACCACCGGCGGACGACCGATCTATGAGGGACGAATGAATCTCAAGACGGCGCCGTCGGCCGAGAAGCTCGACCTCGAGCACTGAGGCTTCGCGCTACGCCGGCGACGCCGCCGTCGCCTCGACCAGCCGCCCCTCCTCGCCGGGCTTGCGCTGCAGCTCGATCCGGCGATCGTGCCACTTGCGCAGCGTCGGCCGATGGCCGATCGACACGATGGTGGTGGTCGGCAGTCGGCGCTTCAGCTCGTCATAGATGGCGGCCTCCATCGCCTCGTCGAGCGAGGCCGTGGCCTCGTCGAGGAATAGCCAGTCGGGCTTGAACACCAGGGCGCGCGCCACCGCCAGCCGCTGCTGCTCGCCGCCCGACAGCGTATTGGCCCAGTGCTCCACTTCGTTCAGGCGACCGGCGAGATGGCCGAGCTGGGTCGCCTCCAGCGCCGCGACGATCTCGCCATCACTGGCCTTGGACTGCTCGTCGGGATACTTCACGGCGTCGCTCAAGGTGGCGATCGGGATGTAGGGCTTCTGCGGCAGGAACAGCACGCGCGCGCCTGCCGGCACATGGACATGGCCCTTGCCGAACGGCCAGATGCCGGCCAGGGCGCGGAACAGCGTGCTCTTGCCCGAGCCGCTCGCCCCGGTGATCAAGGTCGAATGGCCTTGCGGCAGGATCAGGGTGGTGTCGCGCAACAGCGCCTGCCCGTTGGGCAGGCCGAGCGTGAGGTCGAGCGCGCCGACGTCGGTGCGGCCGGCATCGGGCACCACGTCGATGGCGCTCTCCGGCTTGGCGTCGGTCGCGGCCTGCAGGCCCCTCAGACGATCCATGACGGCGCGCAATTCGGCGAGAGACGTATAGTTGTCGACGAAGAACGACAGGGCCGACTGCACCTGGCCGAAGGCCGAGGCGGTCTGGGTCATGACGCCGAAGGTGATGGCGCCGGCAAAGAATCGCGGCGCGGTCACGACGTAGGGGAAGATGATGGCGAGCTGGGCGTAGCCGCTTTGATAGAAGGCGAGTTGGGCCTGGGTGAACAAGACCCGCCAGCCGTTGGCAAAGACATCGGCGAACCTCGCGTTCAACTGATCGGCCTCGCGCTGCTCGCCGCGATAGAGGGCGATGCCCTCGGCATTCTCGCGCACGCGTACCAGGGAGAAACGGAAATTCGCCTCGAAACGCTGCTTCTGGAAGTTGAGCGGGATCAGGCGGCGGCCGACCAGGTTGGCGAGAAACGTGCCGACGATGGCATAAACCAGACAAGTCCACGCCATGTATCCCGGAATGGTGACGTCCAGTCCGATGGGAGCCAGCGACAAGGGCCCCGAGAGGTTCCACAGAATGAACAGGAAAGACACCAGCGTGGCGACCGCGCCCAAAAGGCCCAGAAAAAGCTGCATGGTGAGTTCGCCGAGCTGGCGCAGATCCTCGGCAATGCGCTGGTCGGCGTTGTCGACGGTGCGCTGCAACTCGATGCGATAGTAGCCGCGCCCGTCCAGCCAGTGGGCGAGATAGTGGCGGGTGAGCCAGCGGCGCCAGCGCAGGCGCAGATAAGGACTGACGATGACGCGCGCGACATAGACGGCGATGAACATCGCGGCGAGCCAGGAAAAGAAAATGATCTCCTGCCAGAAGACGGCTTCGTCCTTGTTCTGGATGCTGTCGTAGAAGCGCCGGTTCCACTCGTTGAACAACACTTCCAGGCCGACACCGCTGAACGTGAGCGCAATGGCTCCGATCAGCAGCGGAATGGCAATGGGCCACTCCTCGGACTTGAAATAGGGAATGACGAGGCGCCACCAGTCGCCGATGAACGAGCCCACTCTTTTCATGCAGGAATCCTTTCGCCGCGCACAGTAGCGCCACGCCTGACTGGATACATCTCCCGAGAGCTGGGCCTCGTTCGCGACCATCGGCCGCGCCTGGTCGCGTTGCCGGCGGCGGCTCGCTTTGGCGACGGCATTGTGGTGAACTCGGCGGTCAACAAAAGCCCTCGGGAGGGAACGACCATGGATGATGTGACCCGCAGAAGGTTGTTGCAGGGCACCGGCGCGGCCATTGCCGCGGTGGGCCTCCTCGACGAGGCGGCGGCGCGCACCGCCGCGTTCGGCCCGGCCGACCCCTACGATCTCGTCATCCGCGGCGGCGAGGTGCTCGATCCCAGCCAGGGCCTGCGCGGGCGGCGCGACATCGGCATCCGCAATGCCGCGATCGCCGCCGTCGAGCCCGAGATCGCGGCGGAGCGCGGCACCCAGGCGCTCGACGCCACCGGCCAACTCGTGCTGCCCGGCCTGATCGACTTCCATGCCCATGTCCTGCCGGGCGGCGGCATCGGTCTCTCCGGCGACGAGCTGGTGCCCTACACCGGCACCACGACCTACGTGAGCGCGGGCGACGCCGGTGTCGGCAGCTTCTCGGCCTTCAAGCATTTCGGCATCGCCCAGTCGCGCACCCGCATCCTCGCCTTCTTGCACATCTCCTCGATCGGCCTGTCGGGCTTTCCGGTCGGCGAGATGCTCAATATCGATTACGCCAGGGTCGATGCCGCGGCGAAGATGCTGGCGGAGAACCCCGACGTACTGCTCGGCATCAAGGTACGTGAGAGCCTCGATGTGGTCGGCAACAACGGGCTCGAGCCGCTGAAGCGCGCCATCGCCGCGACCGAGCGCTCCGGTGTCGAGGGCGCGCGGGTCATGTGCCACATCGGCAACGCGCCGGGCAATCTCTCGGAACTGCTCGACCTCCTGCGCCCGGGCGATGTGCTGACGCATGCCTATAGCGGCGCCGGCAACAATACCGTGGTCAACGGCAAGGTGCTCGAGGCCGCCCTCGCCGCCAAGCGGCGCGGCGTCCTCATCGACGTCGGCCATGGCGGCGGCAGTTTCGACTACACGGTGTGCGAGGCCGCCCTCCAGCAGGGTTTCACGCCGGATATCATCAGCAGCGATATCCACGCCGTCAGCGTCAACACGCCGGGCAAGCCGTTCCTGCCCTGGGTGATGAGCAAGTTCCTCAATCTCGGCATGCCGCTCGAGCAGGTGGTGACATTGGCGACGGCCGCGCCGGCCAAGGCGATCGGCCGTGTGCCCAAGCTCGGCACGCTGCAGATCGGCGCGCCGGCCGATCTCTCGATGGTCGAGATCGTCGAGGGCCCGGTCGAGTTCGTCGACACCCGCCGCAACCAGCGCACGGGCCAGCGCTGGATCAAGCCGGTGCAGACGGTGAAGGCGGGCCGTCCGTTCGGCCGGCCTTATCCGCTGCCCTTCGCCTGGCCGTAAGCAGGGAGGTCGCCATGAACGGCACGACAACTCGGCGCGATCCGCGCGCGCTTCAGGCTTCGCTGCCGGCTGGCACGGTTATCGTGGCGTCGACCGGCGCCGGTCCGTTCGACCAGGTCATGCTGGACGGACGTCATACCTTGCAAGCCGACGAGCCGGTCGCAGCCGGCGGCGGCGATGCCGGGCCCGGTCCCTACGAGCTGCTGCTCATGGCGCTCGGCAGCTGCACCTCGATGACCGTGCATCTGTACGCCGCGCGCAAGAAGTGGCCGCTCGAGCAGGTCGTCGTGCGATTGCGCCATGCCAAGGTTCATGCCGAGGACTGCGCCGATTGCGAGAATCCCAAAGCCAAGATCGACCGCATCGACAAGAGCCTGGAATTCATCGGGCCGCTGGACGAAGTGCAGCGAAGCCGACTGGCCGAGATCGCCGAACAGTGCCCGGTCAACCGAACGCTGACATCGAAAATCGACATTCGCACGGTGCTCGAACCTACATCTGGCTCGGCAGCCACAGCGCGATGATGGGGAAGACGATCAGGATGATCAGCCGCAGGATGTCGGTGGCGATGAACGGCAGCACGCCCTTGAAGATCGAGGCGAAGCTCACGTCCTGCACCACGCTCTTGATGACGAACACGTTCATGCCGACCGGCGGATGGATCAGCCCGAGCTCGACGGTCATGACGATGATCACGCCGAACCAGATCGGGTCGAAGCCGAGCGCGGTCACCAGCGGAAAGATGATGGGCACGGTGAGGATGATCATGGCCATGGCATCCATCAGGCAGCCCAGGACCAGGTACATGACCATGATCAGCGCGAGCACGCCGTAGGCGCCGATGCCGAGCCCGGTCAGGAATTCCGTCACCTTCTGCGGCACCTGGGTGATGGTGAGGAAATAGCCGAACAACAGCGCGCCGATCAGCACGGTGAACACCGCCGCCGCGGTGCGCGTCGCCTGCAGCAGCGAGGCGCGGATCTCGGCGCGGCCCAACCGCCCGCGCAGGAGGCCGAGCAGGAAGGCGCCGGCCGCGCCGACGCCGCCTGCTTCGGTCGGGGTGAAGACGCCGCCGTAGAGGCCGCCGATCACGAACACGAACAGCACCACCGGCGCCCACACATCGCGCAAGCCTTTTAACCGCTCGGCCCACGACGCCTTGGCAGCGATCGGCAGGAAATCGGGCTTGACCCGGCAGATCACCGCGATCGTGGCCATGTACATGGTCATGGCTAAAAGGCCGGGCAGGATGCCGGCCATGAAGAGCTTGCCGATATCCTGCTGGGTGATGAGG
>Ga0070698_100005439_pt1 | contig 13904 bp, 16 predicted proteins | sample KBSK1502metaG_FD_65477 | JGI IMG/M metagenome (GOLD analysis project Ga0070698, IMG submission 65477) | Corn, switchgrass and miscanthus rhizosphere microbial communities from Kellogg Biological Station, Michigan, USA - KBS K1-50-2 metaG | ecosystem: Host-associated > Plants > Roots >...
ACGGGCCGGTCGAATGAAACCGTGATGACGGTCCCGGGTCCCGCCTCTCCTGACGGGGTCGCGCGAAGGACGTGCAGCGGATCGCCGGGGTCTGCCATGTAGGCGGTGACGCCGAGCAGCAGCAACAGGCGCGCGGGATGCATAAACAATTGCCTTGGTCGGAGGGCGGAGCCCTAATGTACCAGTCCCTCCAATCCCATCAATCCCTTCAAGCTTTGATCTCTCAATCCTTTGAGTGATACACCGCACAACAGACCCCCCTCGTGACCATCGTCACGGCCAAACCGGACCCGAACTGGTACTCAGTAGCACTCTTTGAACGCTCGAGCACCCGCCGGAAGGTTGGCCGGCAGAACAGCATCCCTCAGTCAGAGGACACACACCATGAAGCAAAGCGTATTCGGTGCGGCATTTGCGGCCCTGGTGTTCGCCACGCCGGTCGCCGCTCAACGGGGCGGTAGCGTCGAGCTCCTGGGTTACGGAGCTTATCCCCACCTCGACGAGAGCTACCAGTTCAACAACAAGTTCGGATTCGGTGGACAGTTGGGGCTGTACATTGCCGACAACGTGTCACTGGACGCCGACGTCACCCGGTACTCGGGTCACAGCGAAGTCGGCGTCCAGCCTGAGTATTCCGTGATGCCGATGCGGGCCCGGCTCACCTTCCACGTCCCGATCGGCGGATACTCCCGGTTCCAGCTGGGTGTGGGCTATGTCCGGACTCGGCTGGGCGGGGACTTCCCCGTCAATAACGAGAGCGGGGCGACCGCGTTGGCCGGCTTCAAGGTCGGGATGGGCGAGCACGTCTCGCTCCACGTGGAAGGCACCTTCGACTACCTCTTCGATGCGCTCAACCAGGATCCCACGGTCAGCCATAACATCAACTACGGCGCCCGGGCGGGCCTGAGTGTGCTGCTCGGCGGCTATGGACCCAAGGACAAGGACAAGGACGGCGTCCTGGATCCCGCGGACCTTTGCCCCAACACCCCGGCAGGGGAAGCGGTGGACAGCAACGGGTGCCCCGACACCGACAAAGATGGGGTCCGCGACAACGTGGACCGTTGTCCCAACACCCCGAGCGGAACCAAGGTCGACAGCACCGGTTGTACCATCCCGGATACCGACAAGGATGGCGTGCTGGACGATGCGGACCGCTGTCCCGACACTCCGGCCGGTACCCAGGTGGACAGCTCCGGCTGCACGCTGGATACCGACAAGGATGGCGTAGTCGACAAGGATGATCGCTGCCCCAACACCGAAGCCGGCGTCCGGGTGGATTCCACCGGTTGCCCGATTGATTCGGATGGCGACGGCGTGACCGATGCGGCAGACCGGTGTCCCAATACACCGCGGGGCGAGAAGGTGGACGGCAACGGCTGCCCGGCCCGCGATACCGATGGCGACGGCGTGATGGATAGCGCGGACCGCTGTCCCGATACGCCGAAGGGCATGCTGGTCGGTGCCAACGGCTGCCTGATTCTCTTCGTGGAAGGGAAGAAGAACGTCGTGCTGCAGGGAGTGAACTTCGTGGTCAACAAGGCGGAGCTCACGATCGACGCCAAGAAGATTCTCGATTTCGTTGCCCAGTCGCTGAACGCCAACCCCGAAGTGACGTTCGAAGTCCAGGGTCACGCCAGCAGCGAAGGCAGCGATTCCTACAACATGAACCTGTCGCAGCGCCGCGCCGAGTCGGTGCGGGCCTACCTGGTTTCCAAGGGGGTTGCTGCCAGCCGGATGACCGCGAAGGGATACGGCGAAACCATGCCGATCGCGGACAACGCGACCGAAGATGGACGGAAACAGAATCGGCGCGTGGAGTTGGTCAGGACCGATCAGTAGAAGCGAAGCAGGGGCGCACAGCCGTGCGCCCGCTAGACCGGATGGCCGGCACAGTGCCGGCCATCCGTTTTTTTTACCCGAACACCAGCGACCGCTCACCCATGGCGTAGAGTTTCTTCAGCAGCTGAAGCTGGCCGGTATGGTACAGGTCGTGGGACGCGATCCCCACGATCTGCTCCCGGTTGGTCCAGCGGGACTTCTCTTTCAGGTTGAGCCGCCGGGCCGGGAAGCGGCGGACCGTCTCGACCAACCGCGTGTGCTGGGCGTGGAGGAGTTTGACGTCCGCCTTCCAGGCCGCGTCGGAGCGATCCGTCACCTCGATCCAGTCGGAGCCGGCCCGTGGAAACCCGCCTTTGGGGGCGCCCTCGAGCCGGCGGACCACCGCGTACTTCCAGTAGGCCAGATGCAGGACCAGCTCCCAGATATTGTGCCGTCCGGGTCCCGGCCGCCATAACGCCTCTTCCAGGTCTATCCCGCGTACCGCAACCGAAAGTCCCGTCCCGTGCCAGCTCCGGGGGCCCCAGGCCTGGCGCAGCATTTCCAAGAGGTCCGTAACATGGTTGCCCATCATCGACTCCCTGCAAATGAAATGGGGGAATATGGGAATGGGGAAATGTGGGAACAACCTCGGTACCGTTCACACATTCCCTCATTCCCACATTCCCCGATTTCTAGTACTCGGTTCTCAAGGCTTCCCTCGAAGAAGTTTTCCTGGCCGGCTCCGCCCCCGGCTTCTTGGACCTGGAACTGGTGATCAGCACGACAGCCCCCACGATGACCGCCATCGCGATGATAGTTCGCGCCGAGATCGGTTCTCCGGCCAGCGACCAGCCCAGGAAGACCGCGACCACCGGGTTCACGTACGCGTAGGTCGCCGCGCGGGTCGGCGAACCCACCCGGAGCAGCCAGAGATAAGCGGTGAACCCGATCAGGGCGCCGAAAATTATCAGGTAGGCGAGCGCCATTCCGGAGCGGAAGGATACTTCGGCCAGGTGAACCTTGGGGAGCTCGCCGGTGAGCAGCCCGGCTCCCAGCAGCAGGACGCCACCCATCAGCATCTCCATGCCGGTCGTCACCAGGGGCGAAGCGGGGAGCGGGACACGCTTGGACAGCACGGACCCGAGCGACCAGCAGAGGGTCGCAACCAGCAAGGCCGCCACGCCAATCAGGTCGACCCGCGCGCCGAGGGAGGCCGCGCCTGGTGCGGCCAGGAGGAGGAGGCCAAGACTTCCCAGCGCCAATCCGGCTGTCACCTGCCATCCGGGCCGCCTGCCGCCCGGCATCCGCCACTCCATGAGGGCGATCCATACCGGCACGATCGCTACGACCAGGGCGGCGATACCGGACGGCACCCGCTGCTCCGCCCAGACTACGCCACCGTTGCCGCCCAGGAGAAGCAGACCGCCGATGATGGTGGTTGACTTCCAGTGGACCCGCTCCGGTTTTGGCGCACCTTTCCAGCGCGCCCACCAATAGAGCAGCCCGCCCGCGATGGCAAACCGGACCCCGGCCATGAGAAATGGCGGCATGGTCTCGATCGCGAACCGGATCGCCAGGTAGGTGGAGCCCCAGATGAGGTAGACCGCGGCAAAGGCGGTGACCACTTTCCAGCGCGGCGGGGCGGCTTCGGTCGGGGTCATGAAGACCTGGAGTTCCCGGACGGCTCCAGTGGGAGTTGGGCCGTCTCTTTCATGGTGTTGAGCACAATCGTGCTGCGGGTGGACGTGATAGTGGAGATCTTGCCGAATTTCTCCCGGAGCAACCGGCCCAGGGATTCGGTGTCAGCGGTCCGGACCTTCACCAGGAAGCAGTCTTCACCCGCGACGTGATGCACCTCGAGCACTTCCGGGATGTTCACCAGCGCCTGGGCGGTCTTTGATTCTCCCACCCGATCGTTTTCCGCCTTGACGAAGACAAAGGCGAGCAGCCCGAGACCCAGCGCCTTGGGCGACAGCCGGGTCTCATAGGCTTCGATCACGCCTTTGCTCTCCAGCTTCCGGATCCGCTCCAGGATGGCGGAAGGTGCCATCCCGACTTTCCGGGCGATATCAACGTTGGAAACCCTGGCATTCTTCCGAATGATTGCCAGTATATCCCTGTCAATGTCGTCAATAAGGCGGTCATTTTCGGTCATTTCAGAATATATGACTGTGGCCGCCGAGTGGCAACCCGCGCTTGCGCCCCCTGCTAACCTTAAGTTCCTGCCCCAGTTGCGCCCCACGACCTCCGCCCCGGAGTCGCCTTGTCCGCACCCGTGAGCTACGCTCGACGCATCGGCCTCTTCTCCGGTGTCATGATGGTGATCGGCGGGATCATTGGCGCCGGCATCTTCCGCAATCCAGCCGAGGTCGCGCACCGAGTCGTGACCACCCAGCTTACCCTGCTGGCCTGGGTGATTGGCGGCGTCATCGCCTTGATCGGCGCGTTCTGTTATGGAGAGTTGGGGGCACGAAACCCCCGTGCCGGTGGCGGGTACGTCTACCTGCGCGATGCGTTTGGGGAGCTGCCCGCCTTCCTCTATGCCTGGACCCTGTTGCTGGTGATCGCCACCGGCGCCATCGCCGGGGTAGCGGTCACCTTCGCCAACTACACGGTCGCATTGTTCGGGCTGGACCCCAAGACCACGGTGCCGCTCGCGATCGGCGCCATCCTGCTCCTTTCAGCCGTCAATTACCTGGGCGTCAAACCGGGGGCAGTCACCCAGAACATCTTCACCGTCCTCAAGCTGGTCCCCCTCGCCATCCTGATCGTGGCCGGCATCTTCCTGGCCCATCGCTCCGGCGCGACCCCGGTGGCGGTCGTACCGCCGATCGCCGCGCCGACCGGCGCCGTCGGGATCGTGGTCGCGATCGGGTGGGCGCTGGTGCCGATCCTGTTTTCCTATGGTGGGTGGCAGCAGACCAACTTCATCGGAGAGGAAATCATCGACGCCCCGAAGAACCTGCCCCGGGCCATCCTGCTCGGCGTCCTCGCGGTGGTGACGATCTACCTGCTGGCCAACGTGGCCTATATCCGCGCCCTCGGCATCACGGGACTCGCCGCCAGCACGGCGCCGGCCGCCGACGCGATGACCCGCACCCTGGGAACCACCGGGGGGACCATCATCGCCGCCGGCATCGCAATCTCCACCTTCGGATTCCTGAACCTGGTGATCCTGGTTTCTCCCCGGGTGTACCAGGCCATGGCGGCGGACGGTCTCTTCTTCCCCCGGATGGCCAGGCTCCACCCGCGCTACCGCACCCCGACCGCGGCCATCCTCTTCCAGGCCGGCTGGGCCATCGTGCTCACCCTGACCGGCAAGTACGGTGACCTGGTGGACTATGTCGTCTTCGGCGACTGGATTTTCTTCGGGCTTACCGCGGCCACCCTGTACGTCTTCCGCGCCCGTGACACCCGGGCCGGCATCGATCCCGCTCCGGCCGGAAGCTTCCGCACCCTGGGCTATCCGGTGACTCCTGCGCTGTTCTGTCTGGCCGCCGCGTACGTGGTGCTGAGCTCGGTACGCAGCAACCCGACCAACACGCTCAAAGGAGCCGCGCTGATCGGGTTGGGAATTCCGGTCTTCCTGTTCTGGCGATCCCGGCGACAAACTGCGCAAAACGAAAACCCGAAACCCTGAACACGAACGGCGTTTTCTTCGTGTTTTCGCCAGTTCGTGGTTTCGAGGTAAGTGGGTGGAATCAGGCTGTTTGCCGCCGGTCTACCGGGTGGCGGCCTCGGGGCCGCAGGTACTCTTCGCGGTACATCCGGATCAGTTCGAAGAAGTACGACAATGCGAGCGGGCCCACCAGTAACCCCAGCAGTCCGAAGTACCGGATCCCGGCAAAGGCGCCCACCAGGGTGACCAGCGGATGGATCTGGGCATAGCGGCGAAACACGATTGGGCGGATGACGTTGTCGACATTGGCCACCACTATCACGCCCCAGATCGCGAGGCCGATCGCCCCCACGTATTTCTCCTGGAGCAGCAGGACCAGGACTCCGGGCAGCCACACCAATCCGCTTCCCACCACCGGCAGGATCGACAGGATCACGGTGACGACGCCCCAGAACGTCGGATGGGATAACCCCACCACCCAGAAGGCGATCGCCACCAGGACGCCCTGCACCAGCGCCGTCAATCCGGTACCGACGATCGTGGAGGTGGTGACCAGCCGGAAGCGCACCTGCAGCAGTTCGCTGTTTTCGGTGGAGAAGGGGATGTACGGCTCGACCGCGGCCCAGGTCTCCTCCCCGCGAAGCAGGAGATAGAAGAGGCCGAAGAGGGAGATCGTGAGATTGAGGGAAAGCCGGGTGGCGGTCCCGATCAGCCCGATCGCGCTGGTGCCGAGCCAGGAGACGATGCCTTCCGACACCGAGGCCAACCGGGGGCTCAGCCGGTAACCGCCGACGCTGATAGTGGAGATCTTCGACAGCAGCGGACTCTGCGCGAGTTCCCTGGCGATGTCCGGCGCCTGGTTGACCAGCACCAGGGTGAGAACCAGCGCGAGCCCCAGCACGATGGAAAGCGCCAGTCCGACGGTGACCGCCGCCGCGGCCTGGGACCGTATCCTGGGCTCCAGGGTCCGGTAGACCGGGGAGAAGATCACGTACAGGACGGGGATCCCGATCAGCCCGGTCGCAAACGGCACCAGTGCGATCAGCAGGGCCAGGCCCAGCAGAGAGATTACCAGTGCGGCACGCTGGTGCTTGGTGTCGAGAAGACGCATGGGCCGTAGAGTAACCCTAGCGCCCTGCCCCTTCCACCCCTATCGTAGACTTCTTCTCACAGCAGCGGGTGGGGCGTGACCGACCTGCTCGGGCTTCTGGCCGTCGAACTGGGAGAGATTTACACTCTCGAGCGCCAGTTGGGACGCGGAAGCATGGCCACCGTGGTGCTGGGTAAGGAACGACGGACCGGCCGGTCGGTGGCTATCAAGGTCCTGCATCCCGAGTTCGCCCTGACCGTGGGACCCGATCGCTTTCAGCGGGAGATCCGCTTCCTCGCCTCTCTGGCCCACCCCCACATCCTTCCCATTCTCGACTACGCGACGTCGGGCAGCCTGCTGTACTACGTCATGCGATTTGCGGAGGGTGGATCATTGGAGCAGCGGCTCAGTGCGTCCGGTCGTTTCCAGGTCGCCGAAGCGATTGACGTCACCCGGCAGGTCGCCTCGGCGATCGACCATGCCCATAGCCGTAACATCGTCCACCGCGACATCAAGCCCGGCAACATCCTCTTCGACCAGGGCCGCGCCATGGTGTGCGATTTCGGTGTCGCCCGGGCGCTGGTGGCGACCGACGACGTTACAATCTCCTCGAGCGGCCTGATCGTGGGGACTCCCGCCTATGCCAGCCCGGAGCAGGCCCGGGGCAGCAGGGAGGTGGACGGCCGCACCGACGTCTACGCGCTCGCCTGTGTGCTTTATGAGATGCTCAGCGGCGAGCCGGTCTTCACCGGCAGCACACCCCAGGCCATCCTGGCCCGACACATGAACGACCAGCCGCGATCCTTGCGGCTGGTCGTTCCTGAAGTTCCTGAATCGGTCGAGCGGGCGATCTTTGCCGCGCTATCCAAGCGGCCCCAGCAGCGGCCCGGGACCGCCGGGGAGTTCGCTGCGTTATTGTAGCCTCACTGCGCCTTCCGCAGCGTGATGCTGCCGTTCACCGTTTCCAGCGCCAGCTCGTGCCCGCCCCGCCCCAAGGTCCCCCGCATTGACCGGGGCCCGAACCTGCCCTGTACCGTCACCGGGAAGTCGCTGGAGATGTCGCCGTTCACGGTCGAGGCCTTGAGCTCGGCATTCACCTCGGAGGGCAGCTCGAGAGTGATCCCGCCGTTGACCGTGGTAAACGCGACGTCGTCCTCCCAGTTGGCGTTCCCCATGGTCGCCTCGATCGAGCCATTCACCGTCCGAGCCTCGGCCCGCCCGCTGGTCGAGATCCGGATCGAGCCGTTCACCGTCTCCGCCTCGACATCGGACTTGAGCGCGGCAACGCGGATCTCGCCGTTCACCGTGTTGGCCACGTAGTGGACTCCGGCCGGCACCGCGACCGTGAAGGTCACGGTGACATCGTTGTTCTCGGTATTCATCCGGCCATGATTGCCGCTGCCGCACTCGTTGGGTTCGCCGCGGCGGGGCGAGGGATAGAGCACGCAGATCGTCACCCCGTCCGCGTCCTCCAGTACCTTGATCTCGACCCCGTCGGGATCGCTGCGCCGGGCGGTCTTGGTCGCGGTCACCGAGGCCTCGTTGCCGCTGGCCAGCGTGGTCCGGATGTCCCCGTTGACGCCTTTGATTTCCAGCGTCTTGCCGGCCGCCATCACCTTGTGCCAGGAGAAGTCGGGTCCCTGCGGCGACTGGGACGAACCGGCGGCCACCGGGACCATCCCAACTGGAGCCAATTCCATGGTGCCGGCCGGGAATGCCGCCAGCATGCCGGCCAGCGCGAAGAGAGAAAGTGTCTTCATGGTAAAACCCTTCAGGTTGAGAGTGGTCTCGCCGGCTTAGCGGCAGCCCGGTTTCATCAGATAGATGTTTCCGTCGAACGACTCGAGATCGATCTGGGCGCCGCCGTCGCCGACCGTCGCCCGGAACCGTTTCCGGTTGGTCCGTTCCTTCTGGCCGGTGAGGGTGACCTGGTATCCGCAGGCCTGAAACTCTCCGTCGAAGGTGGACACCGAAAGCGTCGCATTGATATCCGGCGCTTCGAGGGTGATGTCACCATCGTGGGAGTCGAACCGGTAGCGACCGTTCCGGTCGATGTTGCCCCGGTAGAGAATGTTTCCGTCCACGGTGTTGGTTTCCACGTCCGCCGATACGATGTCGTCCAGGGTGATGTCGCCATCGACCGTTTCGGCGTAGACGGCGCCCCGTACGTTAGTAACCGTGATCCCGCCGTCCACCGAGTTCATCTCGACCCGACCGATCGCGCCGTCCACGCTGATGTCGCCTTCGACCGAATGTACCGAAATGAATTCCTTGCCGCCCCGGACCGTGACGTTGCCCTCTACCGAAGTGAGGGTCACCTTGCCCTGGGTCCCCTCGACCGTAATGTCTCCTTCGATGGTCGCCAGCTCCAGGTCCATCCAGGTCGGCACCGTGAGCCGGTAGTCCACCGTCTCATCGTTGTCATACCCGTGACGAGAATTCCGGCGAACCTCGGCGACGCCTCCGGAGACCGCAACCTCGAGCCGCTCCCGATCCGGGAGGTCGGCCGAGACCATGATGGCGTTCCGGTTCCAGGTCCGCACCACGATCTCGCCCGAATGCGAGCTGAGCTCGAGCCGGGTGCCAGGGGAAACCGGCACAGTGGTGTCCTGTTGAATTGGTGTGAGGAGCGCAGCTCCCACAGCGAAGGCGAAAATCATCGGTATGCAACCCTTTCCATCAGCTGGCCACGGCCGCCAGGTCGGCGGCGCGGCGAAGGACATCAATCTTCTTGCGCATGGTCCGCGCAAGGTGGTCGTTGAGATAGGCATTCCCCGGATCCGATTCGAGCGCCTTACGGGCCTGTTCGATTGCCCGGTCGATCAGGGCCAGGTTCTGGGCCAGGATCCGGACGGTGCTGGAGTCCAGCCGGCCATGCTCCTCGGCGAGGACCCGCTCCAGCTCGGTGATCGCCGAGTCAGCCCGGCCCCGGGGATCGAAAAAAACCGGTTGGACCAGCCCGGAGTCGATCGACCGTCCGTCCGCGACCGTGCGCTTTCCGACCGCGAGCCACACCGCCGTGGCGGAAACCAGGATCAGCGCTGCCGCCGCCGCGGTCACCTGCGCCAGCGAGAAGCTGAAGCGTCGCGCCGGCCGGGCAGCGTGAATCGGAACCACACGTCCCTGGGCGATGGCGTCCCGCACTGCGGGCCAGAGATCCGCTTCGGGTTCGCGGTCGGGCAGCACCGCGGCCTGGGCCATCACGATCCGCAGCTCGTCGAGCACCCGCGGGCAGGTTTCACAGGCGGCAAGATGTTCTTCCAGCTCACTCCGTTCCACCGGGGTGAGATCGCCGTCGAGGTACTCCGAGAGCCGGTGCATCCATTGGTCGGTCATCATTCGCTCCTACCGCTCGAGATATCCGCGGAGTGCCATGCGGGCACGGTGCAGTTGCGCTTTCGAGGTTCCGGTCACGATCCCCAGCATCCCCGCGATTTCTTCGTGTTTATAGCCTTCGACGTCGTGCAGCACGAACACTTCCCGGGCCCCGTTGGGCAGCCGCTCGATGGCTTCTTCAAAATCGATCGAGAGGTCCTTCTGCGACGGCCGGCCGGTCATCCGCTCGACCACGCCCTCGGCCTCGCTGAACCGGCCCCGCTCGGTTCCGATTGTGGTCCGCCGAGCCAGCATCACGTTGATGGCGAGCCGGTGGAGCCAAGTCCCGAATGCCGCTTCCCCTCGAAAAGTTCCCAACTTTTCCCAGGCCCGGATGAACACCGCCTGCGTGGCATCATCAGCCTCTTCCGGATTGATCATCCGCCGGGCCAGGCTGTGGATCCGGCCCAGGTGGCGGCGGTAGAGCCGCTCAAAGGCGTGGGAGTCCCCAGCCGCGGCAAGCACGGCGTCTACGGCGTCATTCTCCGCCGGAAGCACTTCGCGTTTTGGATTCAGATCCGTGACTCCGCGGCCGGTGTCATCCATTGCGGGAACTTGGATAGCAAAGGCAGGCCTAAGGTTGCGGTGCGGTTCAGGTTGGATCCTGGGGACCGGTGGGAAGCATCTGTTCGGCTACCTTTTCGAGCCAGTCCAGCTCCAGTTCGAACTGGCGGATAGCGAACTCGACCATCAGGAGAGGAGCGGTGTGCGGGCCACCGGGCTCGGCCCGGATTGCCTCCAGGGTCTGTCGCTCTCGGGCCAGTTCCGCCGTGACAAATTCCCTGCGGACTTGGAGCATCCGCTCCAGCACGCCGGGGCGTGCCTGCCAAGCCATGGCCAACCACGTAAGGAAAGGCGGCGGAGGACGTTGGGTGCCCCACTCCGGTCGCTCCAAGGTGTCGGCCAAGGCGCGCTGACCCAGGGAGGTTGGGCGGTAAGTCCTTCGGTCCGGGCCAGTTGCGGGAGTGCTGGACTCAACGGCCTGGAGGAAGCCCAGGTTGGCCAGCTTGTTAATGGAATAGTACACCTGGGGACGGGAGATCCCCGCCCAATCCCGAACGTCGCGGCGCTCCAATTCCGCATTGAGCTCGTAGCCGTGCATCGGCCGCTCGGCGAGCAGCGTCAACACGACCAGGTCGGGAGTCGTGAGACCAATCGTGCGGGAATCGCTGGGGGGCTTGCGCTTCATCTGTCACTAGTCTAATTTAGACTAGTCAGCGATGTCAAGTCCAATTGCGACCGGGGAACTGCCATGAAAAAGCTTACTCCAGTGATCTTTGTAGACCACATCGAACCCGTGCTCCCGTTTTGGACCGAACGGCTCGGCTTCACCGCGACTGTCGAAGTCCCCGAGGGGGACAATCTGGGATTCGTGATCCTGGTCCGGGACAATGTCGAACTGATGTACCAGAGCCGGGCCAGCGTGACAAAGGACGTGCCCGCCATGGCGACGGAGCCATTCGTCTCCCGAACCAACCTGTTCATCGAGGTGGAAAGCCTCCAGGAGTTTCTCCCCAGGCTCGAGGGTCTCCCGGTGACGGTTCCCCAGCGGACTACATTCTATGGAGCGCTGGAGTTTGGCGTCCGGGCGCCCTGCGGTACCAATGTGGTGCTGGCGGAGTTTCAGGGACAGTAACCGGTGAACCCAATGCGCACCATGATTCGAAGCTTCGGAACCCTGCTGCTGGCTTCGGCCGTTACCCTGGCCTGTCGCTCCGCGGCAAACGACAATGCCACCAAGCCCTCCGCCCCACCCGCGGCGGGCCAACCCGTGGATACCACCCAGATGCGAGTCACTGGAACCATTCGGGCCGTGGCAATTGAGGGCGGCTGCTGGCGGTTTGACGCCGATGACGGGCGCCATTTTGAAATCTCCAGATCCGGCGCCCCGGCTGACCTGCTTCAGGATGGAAAGAAGGCCACCCTCGAGCTCCGCGCGCGTCCTGACCTCATGAGCACCTGCATGATTGGTCCGATCGTCGAGGTCGTGAAGGTTGAGTAGTAGGGGCGCACGGCTGTGCGCCCGGACCATCCCAACCCGGGACCCTCGACCGGCATCGTAATCGGTGTGGCGACGCATACTTCTCTCTCCCTTCTTACCAACGCGGGTCTGCGCCGCAGGCCGGGCCGTTCGGAGGGCAGCGTCCCTGACGTGAACGACCTGGTTCTGGCGGCGCAGGGCGGCGATGAGAGTGCCTTCCGGTCCTTGTACGACCGGACGGTGGAGCGGATTTACGCGCTCTGTCTTCGGTTGTCCGCCGATCCGGGCCATGCCGAGGAGCTGACCCAGGACGTGTTCGTCCAGGCCTGGAGAAGGCTGGCAACCTTTCGAGGTGAGAGCGCATTCTCCACCTGGCTTCACCGGTTGGCGGTGAACGTGGTGCTGGCGGAGAAGCGGGCTACCGGGCGGCGGGAGCGGCGGGTGCTTGCGGTCGAGGGACTGGAGGATCTCCAGTCTCCGGGCCGGACGGCGAGGCCCGGCCTCCGAATGGACCTGGATGCCGCGATCGCCGCGCTGCCCGCCGGAGCCCGGGCCGTGTTTGTCCTGCATGATGTCGAAGGCTACCGGCACGAAGAGATTGCTGAACTGAGCGGCGTGGCTACGGGAACATCGAAAGCCCAGTTGTTCCGGGCTCGCCGCCTGCTCCGGGAGATGCTGGATCGATGACTTGCCTCGAACTGTTCGACTACCTCGACCGGTACCATGCCGGTACCCTGAGCCGCCTTGAAGCCGAAGCGGTGGAGCAGCACCTGCTCGGCTGCGCCGAGTGCGCCGCCGATTTCCGCTTCCAGCGTTCGCTCAAGGGGAAAACCGCCGCGCTTGCCAATGAGATCGCTCCGGCGCACGAGCTGTGGCCCGGGATCCGGGACCAGATCCGGGGGATCTCCACCACTGTCGCGACCGCGCGGCCCGCCTGGCTGCGGACGCCCTGGCTCATCGCGGCGACGATCGTGCTCATGGGGCTGTCCTCCGGAGTCACCGCGCTCCTCACCCGAACCGGCAACCTGCAACCGGATGGCGGCAGCCGGGACTTCCAGTCCACCGAGGTAGGCTATCGCCAGGCAGCGGACGAGCTGCTGCGTACTCTTCAAGCCCACCGTAAGGAACTGGGCGAGTCGGCCTTCCGGGTCATCGAGCAGAACCTGCACATCATCGACCAGGCGATCCAGGAGACCCAGGCGGCGCTGGCGAGCGACCCGCGCAACCAGCAGGTCACCGAGCTGCTCTGGGCCTCATACGAAAAGAAGATTGACCTGCTCCAGCGCGCCGCGCACAGCGTGGAGAGCTGATGAGCAGCCTCCGCTGGCTCAGTCTCGCACTCGCCGTGCTGGCCCTGCCCGGCGCTTCCGCCCAGGCGCAGGCCACCGGCCAGCGGGTGGAGCGAAAGCTCGCCATAGATCCCGACGCTTCGATCCGGATCTACAACCTGAACGGGTCGGTCCGGGTGGAAGGGTGGGACCGGGACACCATTTCGGTGGTCGCGACGATCGGCGACCCGCTGAAGAATCGTTTCTTCTTCGGCGGAGGCGTCCACGGTGCGAAGATGGGCATCGAATCTCCCATGGAGCTCGACCAGGCCCCGGCACATCTCATCGTCAAGGTGCCCACCCGGGCCCGGCTCTGGATCAAGGCGGCGACGGCCAGTATCGACTTGTCCGGGCTGGAGGGCGGAGTGGATGTCTCCAGCACCAGCGGCAACATCCGCTTCGAGGGGAATCCCGACCAGCTGAATCTCGAAACCATGGATGGCAGCATCGAGGTCACCGCCACCGGGCCCTGGATCCGGACCAAGACCGCGAGCGGGGCTATTACCCTGCGGGGCCAGGGCGAGGACGTGGGCGCCACGACCGTGAGCGGCGACATCAACCTGCTTTCCACCGGCATGCGCCGGCTTCGCATGGAGACAGTGAGCGGGAGGCTCAATTTCTCCGGTTCGCTGGCCCGCGATGGAGCGCTGACCGCCGAGAGCCACAGCGGTCCGGTTGATCTGCTGCTGGCCG
>Ga0070698_100005440_pt1 | contig 13904 bp, 13 predicted proteins | sample KBSK1502metaG_FD_65477 | JGI IMG/M metagenome (GOLD analysis project Ga0070698, IMG submission 65477) | Corn, switchgrass and miscanthus rhizosphere microbial communities from Kellogg Biological Station, Michigan, USA - KBS K1-50-2 metaG | ecosystem: Host-associated > Plants > Roots >...
TCCACGGGCGGCGCGACGGGCGCGGGCAGGGTGACCGTGTCGGCGTCGTTCGCCTTGACCGTGACGTACCAGTACACGCCGAAGTCCTCGAGCCACTGCGCGCCCTCGATCAGCGGACGGAGCCCGAGGCGATAGACGCCCGGCGTCGCGGGCGCCTTGACGGTGAACTGGAACCACGAGACCTGTCCGGGTCCGACGTAGCCGGCGGGCTGCGCCGCGATGCGGTTCGCGGCGGGCCAGCCGAGCTCGATGCCGCCGAGGAGACTCGGCTTGTCCTGACCGGGCTCCGGTCCCCAGGTACCGAGGTAGGCAGCGCCTCCCATCTTCCCCGCATACCAGCCGAGCGTTCCGGTGTTCTCGAACGCGACCGTCGCGGTCGCGGTGTGACCCGGGCAGAGGGTCGGGTACCCGCTCTGTCCGAACCACGCCGCGTGGTAGCCGGCCACTCCGGTCGTGACGGTGGCGGGCGGCGGGATCCCAGGACCGACGACATCGGTGCACGTCGTCGGGGTGGCGTCGCGCGAGACGGTGCTACCGCGAGCCGCGGCCACGGTGTCGGGCTCGCTCGGGGGCGCTCCGACCGGGGATGCGGCCGGCGCACCGCAGCCGAACACCAGGCAGAGCGCGAGAAGTAGGCCCACCCTCACGACCTCGTCAACGGCGTACGCAACTGGGCGTGATCGTACGAATGAAGCACACGTCGAGGCAACAGCCGCCGGACCCTTAGCCGCCTGGTCGCCGGGTCAGCGCGACGGGAGGACGAAAGGCACGCCCGCTCGCTCGCCGACGACCAGGCCGTCGCCGAAGACCGCCTTGACCGTGGTGGGACTCATCACTTCGGCGGGGGTCCCGTCGGCGACGACGCGGCCGTCGTCGATGACCACGACGCGGTCGCATAACGCGCCGACGAGATTGAGGTCGTGGAGGACCGCGACGGCCGTCAGGCCACGTTCGCGGGCCAGGCGCCCGATGCGGCCGAGCGTCGATCGCTGATGCGCCGGGTCGAGGTGCACGGTCGGCTCGTCGAGCAGCAGCACGCGTGGCTCCTGTGCCAGCGCCATCGCGAGCACGGTCCGCTGACGCTCCCCGCCCGACAACGAGTCGATGCGGCGTGTCGCGAGCGCGTCGAGATCGAGCTCGCGCAGCGCGCGGTCCACCGCTGCTCCGTCGGCCGCGCGCGGACGACCGAACGCGCCGAGCCGTGCCACGCGACCCAGTGCGACGATCTCCCGCACGGTGAAGGGGAAGATCGTCTCGCTCATCTGCGGCACGACCGCGATGAGCCGCGCGATCTCGCCGCGGCCGAGACCGCGCAGGTCGCGCCCATCGAGCGCGACCCGGCCGGCCGCGGGTCGGATCAGGCCGGCGAGAGCGCGAAGCAGCGTCGACTTTCCGGCGCCGTTCGGTCCGACGATCGCCGTGAGAGCGCGCGGGTGGATCTCGAGGTCGATACCCGACAGAACGGGACGGCTTGGGTAGCCCGCTGCCAGCCCCGACGTGACGAGCGTCATGGCAGAAGCCGCCGCCCGCGCACGAGAAGCAGCAGGAAGAACGGAGCGCCGATGAGCCCGGTGATGGCGCCCACTGGAAGCTCCGTCGGCGCGAGCGCGACGCGTGCTCCCGCGTCCGCGAGCACCAGCGCCGCCGCTCCGCCGAGCGCCGCGGCCGCCACGAGCCGCCGATGCGCGGCGCCGATGACGAAGCGCAGCGCGTGCGGGACGACGAGACCGACGAATCCGACGAGTCCCGCGAGGGCGACCGCTGCCCCCGACAGCAGCGCCGCGGCGACCAGCACGAGCGCCGTCACGCGATCGGTATCGATCCCGAGGGTCGCCGCGGTCTCGTCGCCGAAGGCGTACGCATCGATCCGCGGCGCGAGAACGAGCGCGAGCGCGAGACCGACCGCGACGATGCCGGCCGCCATGGCGAGCTCGCCAGCCGAGCGGATGTTCACCGCGCCGACCAATACGTCCACGACGACACGGATGCGCAGCGCGAGCCGGTCGTTCGCGACGAGGAGCAGCGTGACGACCGCACCGGCGAAGGAGGTCAGGACGACGCCGGCGAGGAGGATCGTGAGCACCGTCGTGTGACCTCCGAGCCGCGCCAGCTGCCACACCACGGCCACCGCGCCGAGCGCGCCCACGAACGCGGCGAGCGGGATGAGTCCGCCCGCGAGGGGCCCGGCGACCGCGATCGCGAGGACCGCCCCGAGCACGCCTCCCGCGGAGCTCCCGGTGACGTAGGGGTCGGCGAGCGGGTTCCGCGTGAGGCCCTGGAGGAGCACGCCCGCCACGGCGAGCGCAGCGCCGACGATCGCCGCGGCGAGGACGCGGGGCAAGCGCAGCTCACGGACGATGGTCGCGTTCGGCCCGTCGGATGCGCCGGCGAGCGCCGCGACGATGTCCTGCGGAGCGATGGCGACGGCTCCGACGAGGATCGCCACGATCACGCTCGCCGCGAGCGCCAGACCGAGCCCGATCAGGACCGCGGCGGTCCGCACCTCAGGGGAAGAGCTCGGGGTGGAGAAGCTTCGCGTACGCCTCGGCCGCGTCGGCGACGCGGGGCCCGGGGCGGCTCACGAGGCTGTCCGTGATCGGATACACGTGTTTCGTGCGCACCGCTGTGATCTGGGCCCAGCCCGGCCGCGCGGAGACGGCGTCGACCGTCATCCCGTAGTCGGCGTCGGCGAGGACGATCACCTCGGGATCGGCGCGCACGATCTCCTCAGGTGACAGCTGCGGGTACGCGCTGCCGGCGCGCGCGGCCACGTTCGTGCCGCCCGCGACGTCGATGATGTCGGCGATGAAGGAGCCGGGCCCGACGGTGTAGAGCTTCGATGGGTCGGACGCGTCGACCTCGTGGTACACGCGCGGCCTGGGCGCCGTGGCGGTCTTCGCGCGTACCGCCTCGATGCGCCGCTCGATGTCCGAGGCGAGCTTCTGGCCGTTGGCACCGACGGCCGTGCCCAGGACAACGGCGGTCCGCGCGACGTCGACGAGGCGCTGCGGGTCGATCACCAGCACCGGCGCGCCGGTCGTCGCGAGCCGCTCGATCGTGCCATCGGAGAACTTCACCGTCACGACGAGATCGGGCCTCAGGCTGACGACCTTCTCGATGTTGACCTTGACCCCGCCGACCTTCTCCTTCTTCGTCGCGTCGGCAGGTGTGTCGGAGAAGTCGTCGACGCCGACGACGCGGTCGCCCGCCCCGAGAGCGAAGAGGTATTCGGTGTTCGAGGGGCCGATCGAGACGATGCGCTCGGGGCGTTTCGCGATCGTCGTCGACCGGGACTGGAAGTCGACAACGGTCGCGGGGAAGGCTCCCGCGGAGGCGCTCGGAGATGCCGCCGCCTGGGTGGGGATATTCGTCGTCGGCGTGCTCTGCGCGGCGCAGGACGCGAACAGGACCGCGAAGACGAGACCGAGGAGGGAACGCCGTGTGATGCCCATATGGACCGCACCCTTTCTTCGGAAGGTGTTGGTCGCGTGCGGGACATCAGGCGACCCGAGTTGGGAGCGATCGCTCCGTCACGGTGGCCAGACCCTGCCGGACTCGCACCGGCTTCGCTGATGACCCGCGTATTCAGTTGTGCGCGGCGATGTTAGCGGTCGGCCGCCGGAAGGAGGTCGAGCTGGACGAAGCCACCTTCACGGCGACGCTCGCCCGCGGTCCAGCCGACAGGCGTGCGGAACGCCGGCCCGTCGAACGCGAACGAGTGGTACTCCCCGTTCTCCCCGCACACGTCGATGCCCGCGGCCGCGATCTCCCGGACGAAACGCTCGTCGATCGTCCGGCCGAGCCAGGCTTCGTCGAGCTTCCCGAGCTCGCAGCACGTGACCACGGCACGCCCGCCGCCCGCGACGAACTCACGCAGGAGCGCCGGCGGATCTTCGCCCCAGATCGGCTCGATGTGATCCAGCCCCGCCGCCCGCACGCGGTCCTCGTACCAGGCGCGGACGTCGGCGAGGTGGATGTCGCCGAAGATCACGCCGGAGAGACCCTCGTCCTTGAGCCGCGTCAGCGCGCCACGAAAGGCGGCGTCGAACCCCTCCCATGCGACGGCGAGCTGGCGCAGGGGAACGCCCGCGGCGCGCGCTTGGGCCGCGATCAACTCCTTGCGCGTCGCGTGGAAGCGCACTCGCTCCGTCGCGGGGTCGATGACATTGAGGAGGAGGCCGACCTCGAGACCGCGCGCCCGCGCGCGCGTCAGGGCGAGTGCGCTGTCCTTGCCACCCGACCACATGACCGCGTAGCGCGGCCGCTCGCCGGGCACGGATGAGCCCAAGAAGCTGCGGCGGCGGCGGCGCTAGGCCGAGACGCGCTCCGCCGTGTATCTCACCTCGTCGCGCAGATGCGTACCGAAGAGGCGCTGGAGCGTCATGACGTGGGCGCACAGGCCATGCGCATGGAAGTGATCGCACTCGCAGGACCATTCATCTCCCCGCAGCGCGACGCGATGTGCGCCGTTGTTGCCGCGGAAGTCGACCTCGAGATCGCGGACCGTTATCCGCTCAGGCTCGTCGGCGTAACGCTTCGCCTTTTCGACCATGGAGATGAGGCTCGAGTACATCCACAACCCTCCGGAAGTCTTTTATTCGCCGCTGGTCGGGGGCCGATGGAGATCCGGTACCGCGCTGCAAGTCCTCACGCAGGAACGAACGATAGTCCTCCTCGGAATACGTAGAAAAGCTCGCGCTCAGGGCCTTGGCCGCTCGAACGCTTTCCACGCATCGAGGCCATGGATGGTCGACGGCCATGCGAGCTCGTCGAGCGGCGGAAGCTGGTCGCGGGGGAAGAAGGCGGCATCGGACACCTCCTCCGGAGCGATGCGCAGCGCCCCGCCGACGATGTGCGAGCGGTAAGTGACGATGAGGATCGGCGCGGCGGGCCGCATGAACGTCGCGAGGAGCCCGTCGAGCTCGATCACGAAGCCGGTCTCCTCCTCGGTCTCGCGCACCGCAGCCTCCTCCGGCGATTCGTCGCTCTCGACCAGCCCCCCGGGTAGGGCCCAGCGGCCGTCCCGCGGTCCGTAGTTGAGCCTCACCAGGAGGACGCCGCCATCGCGCTCGACGATCGCGTTCGCGCCCACCTGCACGTGCTGGAAGTCGGCGAATCCGCAGACAGGGCAGCCCGGCCGGTCACGTCCGTCGATCCGCGTCGGCACGAGCAGGGTCCCGTCGCGCGGGCAGTACGCGAAGCTCACCGCTGTTCTGCGCCGTGGGTCACGAAGACTTCGCGAGGCGTTCCTTGAGGAAGTCGATCGACGTGTTCGGCGACGGATCGGCGCCGTTCAGGAGTGCCACGTAGTAGGAGACGTGATCGCTGTAGTAGGTCATCTGGAGGACCTCGGAGAGTGCGGTCGCGCCGGGGAGCTCGATGCTGTGGTGCGGGATCCCCGCGCGGTCGAGGAGCTCCTTCGTGACCTCCCAGCGCACGCGGTGGCGGCCCAGGTCCTGCGAGCTGCGCAGGATCAGGACCGCGAGCGCCTGCTTCGCGATGGCCGGGTTCGGGAACCCGACGACCGCGTTGTGGTCCAGCTCCGGCAGGACGTCGAAGGCGGCCCAGTTCTTCGCGTTCTCGTTCCACTGCCCCTTCACGCGCCGCGCCATGACGCCCATCGGACCGGCGCCAAAGACCACGACGACCCTGCCGGCGAGAGCGACGGCGAGCTTCTTCGCGTCGTTCGAGCGCGCGCCCTCGTGGACCTTCTCCTGCAGCTTCGCGACGTCGGCGAGCGCGACGTCGATGTCGCGCGCCATGTCGCGCACCAGGCCCATCTTCGAGAGGACGCCCAGGACGAGGGTCAGGGAGTAGCCGAGCGTCGCGCGCGGCCGCGCGGGATACGAGAACGTGACGACGGGGCCACCCGCGGCGGTGGCGAGCTCCGCGAGCCGGCCGCCGGTCGTGATGGCCACGATCTTCGCCCCGCGTTTGCGTGCCTCTTCGAAGGACGACAGCGTTTCCTCGGTGTTCCCCGAGTAGGAAGAGGTGATCACCAGCGAGTCGCGCCCGACGTACGCGGGCAGGCCGTAGTCGCGGTGCACGCTCATCGGCACGCGCAGCTCGTTCGCCACGAGCGCCGCGGCGAGATCGCCCCCGATGGCGGAGCCGCCCATCCCGCTCACGACGATGCTGCGCACGTCGGCGTAGGCGGGCGGGATCGCGGCCTTCGAGGCGATGGACCAGGCGTCGCGCACCTGCTGCGGGAGCTCCTTGATCCGGTCGAGCATCCCCTCGGGATCCGCGGCGCGGATCCGCTCGACGGTCTCGATGACGGTCGTGTCCATCAGTGCGCCACCTTCCGGCCGATCATCGCGTCGCCTTCCCCGATCAGCGGCGCGAGATCTTTCTCGTCCGTGGTCTCAGCGTAGATGCGCACGAGGGGCTCCGTGCCCGAAAGGCGGATGAGGAGCCACGAGCCGTCGGCGCGGAAGAACTTCGCGCCGTCATTCGTCTCCAGCATGACCTTCTTCTTCACGCTCTGGCCGGCGAGCGACGACGGCTCCGCGCTGCTCAGCGCGGACATGATCCGCTCCTTCTGCGCCGGATAGTCGGCGGCGTCGAAGTGCACGTCCTCGCGCGTGTAGGCCGAGGGCCCCGCCAGATCCATCAGCTCGGCGATCAGCTGCGACGGCTTCTTCCGCGTCTTGATCAGGAAGTCGAGGAAGAAGAGGTCCGCGACGATGCCGTCGCGCTCGGGCAGGTGCATCGCGAACCCGAAGCCGCCCGACTCCTCGCCGCCCATCATGGCGCCGGTCTCGGCCATCTTCGGCCCGATGTACTTGAAGCCGACGGGCACCTCGTAGACCGGGACGCCGTACTTCTCGCCGAGGCGATCGATCATCGATGTCATGTTCACCGTCTTCACCACCGGCGCGCGGAGCTTCCGCACCTCGATCAGGTACCACATGAGCAGGGCGTACGTGGTCAGCGTCGTGACGAAGCGCCCCGTCTCGTCCGCGAGGCCCGCCCGGTCGGCGTCGCCGTCGACCGCGAGACCGACGTCGGCCTTCTCCGCCGGCACGCGCACGAGGAACTCGTTGATGTTCGGCGGGATCGGCTCGGGGTTCACGCCGCCGAAGAACGGGTTGCGCTCCGAATGGAGCTCGATGACCTTGGTCTTCCCTCCGCCGATGAGGCGCGGGAAGTAGCCGGAGGCGCTGCCGAAGAGCGGCTCGCACACCACCGTGTACCCCGCGTCGCGGAACGCCTCCAGGTCGAAGAGCTCGGCGACGCGCGCGAGGTAGTCGGGGGCGGGATCGAAGGTCTGCACGCGCTTCTTCGCCTCGGGGTCATCGAGGCTCACGCGCTGGACGGATCCGCGGCCCTCCTGGAGCGGATGGATGATCGCCTCGAGCTGCTTCAGCATCGGCGGCGGCGCGGCCGCGCCGGTCTCCGTCTTCACCTTGAAGCCGTTGTCGGTCCACGGGTTGTGGCTCGCGGTGATCACGATCCCAGCCTTCGCCTTGCGCCGCATCGTCGCCCACGAGAACGACTGCGTCGGCGCCGCGGCGGTGGAGAGATGCACGTTCACGCCGTTCGCCGCGACGACCTCCGCGGCTGCGGCGGCGAAGTGCTCGGAGACGAAGCGCCGGTCATAGCCGATGACGACGCCGCGGTCGGCGCCGCCCTCGTTCCTCACCCACTCGGCGACGGCCTGCGAGCAGATCCGCACCGCGTCGAACGTGTACTCCTCGGCGATGCGCGCGCGCCAGCCGTCGGTGCCGAAGACGATCTTCCCCATCACCGAGTGCGGATCGCCTCCCTAGACACGTTCTCTCGCCAGAAGTCGAGGGTATCGGAGAGCGACCTCTCGAGAGCGATGGCAGGCGACCAACCCGTCGCCGCGCGGAACCGCGACGAGTCGAGGAGCAGCAGAGGCGGGACGCCGGCACGCACGCGCTCGGGATCGAGCTCGGTGCGTATCGGGACGCGTGCGAGCGCGACGAGCGCAGCGAGGACGTCCGCCACGCGCACCGCCGCGCCCGTGCCGACGTTGAAGGTCTCGGCGCCGCCGTGATCGAGCCGCACCGCGGCCTCGTACGCGGCGGCCATGTCGCGCACATCGAGGAACTCGCGCCGCGGGTCGAGCTGGCCGTGACGGATGGTCGCCTCGGCAAGGCCCGCTTCCGCCTCAGCGATCGCCTTCGCGAACGCCGATGCCGCGAGCTGCGGATGCTGCCGCGGGCCGATCTGGTTGCACGGCCGGAGGATCGTGATGCGCGTGCGTGCACCCGCGGCGCGCAGGACGGTCTCCGCGGCGACCTTGCTCGCGGCGTAGACGTTCGTCGGATGCAGCGGCGTGTCCTCTGCGGAGGGTGCGCGATCGGGGATCCCGTAGACGTCCGCGCTCGACGCCGCGACCAGATGGGCGCCCGCCGCGGCCGTCGCCTCCGAGACGTGCGCTGTGCCGAGCACGTTCACGTCGATCGTCGCACGCGGATCCGCCGACGCGAGCGTGGGCACCGCCTGTCCGGCGAGGTGGAAGACGATCTCGGGGCGCGCGCGCGCGATCCCGTCGCGGAGCGACGCCGGATCGAGCACGTTGCCCGCGTGGACCGTGATCCGTCCCGCGATCTTCGCGAGGAACGGATGCGGGGGCGGCTCGTGCGCGATGCCGTGGACCTCGTACCCGCGACCCGCGAGCCGCTCGGCGAGATGGCTGCCGGCGAATCCCGTGATCCCCGTGATGAGGACGCGTCGCGGCATCTGCGGCATCGTAGCCAGAGGCTTCCGCCGACCTGCCGGTCATATGCTGCGCCCGTGCCGTCCTAATGAAGGTCCCTCAGGCGCTGCTTGCGGCACGCGCCGTCGGCCCCGTCGTCATCCTCGTCGCGAGCGCGTGCGTCGGCGCACCACCCGCAGCGACCGGACCTTCCGCGAGCGCGGCCGAGGTCCCGCAGCGCGGCGGACGGATCGTGGCAGCGGGGGGCATCGACGTGCAGACGCTCAACCCGATGCTGGCCGCCGAAGTGACGTCGACGTTCGCCGCCGGCCTCATCTACGCCTCGCTCTACGCCGTCGATCCGAAGACCGGAGAGCTCAGCCCGGACCTGGGGTCGTGGACCGTCTCGGCGGACGGCCTGACATACCGCTGGACGATCAGGGCGTCGGCGAGCTGGTCCGACGGGAAGCCGATCGTCGGCCAGGACTACCTCACCGCCGTCAAGGCCGTGGCACGCAGCAAGGTCACCGTGCGCAAGCCCAATTTCCAGGAGGTCGCGGGCTTCGCCGAGTACCGCGACGGGATCGCGAACGCGATCAGCGGCGTCACGCTCGACCCGACGGACCCGAAGAAGTTCGCGGTGCGGTTCGTGCGGGCCTTCTGCCCGGCGCTGGCGAACGCTTTCGGTCAGTCGGCCGGGCCGCTGCCGACCCAGGTCTTCGGCAAGTACGTCGTCGACGACGACGTCACGAAGAACGTGGACGCGGCGCCCGAGAACGTGGCGCCGCCCGTCGCCAGCGGTCCGTTCAAGTTCAGGGAGTCGCGCAAGGGCGAGCTGGTCACCCTCGATCGGAACGAGACGTATTTCAAGGGTGCGCCCTTCGTCGATCAATTCGTCTTTCGGGTGACCGGGGTCGGGGCACAGGTGGGTCTGGTCAAGAGCGGCGACGCCAATTTCACGCGCGGCGTCCAGCAGAGCGATCTGACGGAGCTTCGGGGGCACGACGACCTCGTCCTCCACCGCTATCCCGTGAACGGGTACACCTTCATCGGCTGGAACACCAGGAGCGCGACCGCGCCGGCGTTGGCCGACAAGCGCGTCCGCCAGGCGCTCGCGTACGCCCTCGACATGGACGCGGTGGTGCGGAGCGTCCTCCTCGGAGAAGGCGCGCGGGCCGTCGCACACCATCCCCCGACCTCCTGGGCGTACCCGGACCGGAGGACCCTGGATCCGTACCCCTTTGACCGGGCCAAGGCCGAAGACCTCCTCCACCAGGCCGGTTACGCCAAAGGAGCGGACGGGCTGTACGCGAAGGACGGCAAGGCGCTGGCCTTCACCATCCTCGCCCCGAGCGCCGGCCAGGCGTCCTGGGACGGGCTGCTCGAGACGGCCGTCGAGCAGTACCGCGCCCTCGGAGTGAAGGCCAGCCCCGAACATGCGCCGTTCCAGGCGGTGACAGATCGGCTGGATACCGGGAACCTCGAGGCCTGGATCCTGGGCTGGTCGCTCGGCCTGGACCCGGACCCGTACTCCATCTGGCACTCGAGCCAGATCCCCGACGCGGCGACCAAGAAGCCCGGCTTCAACTCCGGCGGCTTCACCGCGCCGGGCCTCGACAGGGCGATCGAGGAGGGCCGCACGCCCGCGAACGGGGACTGCAGCCAGGCCGCCCGCAAGAAGAGCTACGAGACCGTCGACCGGATCCTCAACGACGAGCAGCCCTACAACTTCGGCTTCGCGGCGAACCAGTTCGTCCTCACCTCGAAGTCCCTCCGCGGAGTTGACCCGGGCACCTACGCGATCTTCTGGAACGTCGAACGGTGGTGGATCAAGCCGTGAGCCGCGCGACCGCGGCGGCCTGATCGTGCGCACGGTCTTCGAGAGCGCCGTCGGCCGCCCCTGGGCCCTGGTCGCGCTCGTCGCGCTCGCGATCGGGCTTCCGGTTCTGCTGGCCGGCGAGAGCGGCGCTCAGGATTCGCGCGGCCGATTCCATCGCGCGGCGATCTCGTCCACCGGTGACGCCGCACGTCGCGCGTCGGATGTCGTCAAGCTCCGGCTCGACTCCTACCGTGCGCAGCTCGACGTCGTCAATTCGGACGGCCTCGCCGTCGCGGTCTCGTCCGGCGACCGCGGCGCCGCCCTCCGCGAGATCCAGGGCAGCGGCCTGACCCAGGAGGTCGCCAACCTCTGGGTCGCCGACGCGCGCGGTCGACCGTTCGTGAGCAGCGCCTTCGGCGCGGCCGCCGAAGACCGGCTGCCGACGGTCGCCGGCCAACCGTTCTTCGACCGCGTCGTGCGGCTGGGCCCGCTCGAGCGCCGCGCGATCGTGACGGGGAACGTGCGCTTCGACCAGCCCGTGGTCTTCGCGGGACCGCTCGTCGTCGCGCCGGTGCGCGGCGCCTTCGAGGTGCGCGGGGTGCTGATCGCGCAGCTCCGGCCGAGCGACTTCGCCACCCTGCTGCGGCCGCAGCTCGGTCCGGTCGACGACCTCGTGCTCTTCGACGAGAACGGACGGCTGGTCGCCGACGCGGTGAGCTCGGGCCGCACCTTCGACGATCTGAGCGGAGCGACGGTCGTCAGGGCCGCCCTCGCCAACACGTTCGTCCCGGGCGACGCCGAGGATCCGCTCGGCGGTGGCGCGCGAGTGGTCGCCGTCGCGCCGGTCAGCGGCTCGGGCTGGCGCGTGGCCGCCGTGGTCGGCACGACCGTCGCGGAGTCCGAGCTCGGGACCAGCCTCGATCAGCAGCGGCTTGTCCGGATCGGCCTCGTCGGGCTCCTGCTTCTGGGCGCGTATCTCTTCGCGAGGGTCTCGGCGCAGGTCGCGCGGCAGCGCAGGGCGCTCGACCTCTCGAACCGCCAGCTCGCCGAGGCCAACCGCCTGGTCGAGCAGGCGAACAGGAACAAGAGCGAGTTCCTGGCCCACATGAGCCACGAGCTGCGGACCCCTCTGAACGCGATCATCGGCTTCTCTGAGGTCCTCCTCGGCCGGCTCTTCGGGGACATCAATCCGAAGCAGGAGGAGTACCTGCGGGACATCCTGTCATCGGGGCAGCACCAGCTCGCGCTGGTCAACGACATCCTCGATCTGTCGAAGGTGGAGGCCGGCCGCCTCGATCTCGAGCGCTCCACCTTCTCCGTCTCGGAGGCCGTTGCGGAAGCGATGCTCTATGTCCGCGAGCGAGCCGCTGCTCACCGGATCGCGCTGACCAGTGAGAGCACCGCCGACCTCGGCACCATCAGCGCCGACCAGCGCAAGGTGACGCAGGTGCTCGTGAACCTTCTCTCGAACGCCGTGAAGTTCACGCCCGAAGGCGGCCGCGTTGACGTCAGGGGGCGACGGGCGGACGGCGCCGTGACGATCGCGGTCCGCGATACGGGCGCCGGGATCGCGCCCGAGGACGTCGGCCGTCTCTTCCGCGAGTTCGAGCAGACGGGCGCCGCGCGCGGTCGCGAGGGGACCGGCCTCGGGCTCGCGCTCGCCAAGCGGATCGTCGAGCTGCACGGCGGGCGGATCTGGGTGGAGAGCGAGATCGGTCACGGAAGCACTTTTCTCTTCTCGCTGCCCGTGGCCGCGGCCGTGAGCACCGATGCGATGCCGGTGCCCTGACCGCGCCTACCTCTCGGGCTGGACCGGACGCGCGATGAGCAGGCCGTCCTCGCGATGGACCGGGAGCGCGAAGTCGAAGCGGTCGACCTCGCTCGCGAGCTCGGCGTCGCGGCGCGGGAACCACGCGGGCCAGTTCGGGTCCTCGCCCTCCCAGATCCGCGCGATCATGGCGGCGGGATCGCTCGACCGACCGAGGAGGAGCGCCTCGAGATGGGCGGCGCACTCCTCGTCCTCGCTCACCCTGTTCGGGAGCGGCGCGCCGGTCGCAATGAGCGTGATCTCGTCGCCACGGCCGGCGGCGTAGCGCCACGTCGCGGAGGCGATGACGAGGCTTCCGAGCACCACCTCGCGCGCGGACGCGGCCGCCGCGACGACGCACTGCGTTCCGCCGCTCGTGCGCTGGACGACGCGGCGGCCGCCCAGGTCCATGCCGACGATCTTCGACGGCGAGTTGCCGACGTCGAAGCCTTCGATGGGCCGACCACCGACCTCGCCCGTCAGGAACAGCGAGGGATCTTTCGCCTTCAGCGCGAGCGCATCCTCCGGGTCCTTCACCAGGACGATCTCGGTGGCACCCGCCGCGATACAGAAGGCGGCAGTGGTGAACGCGCGGAAAACGTCGATCACGACGGCGACGCCGGTCGCCGTGCGCGCGCCTTCGAGCAGGCTGGCGCGCCGCACACGTAGCACGAGGATGGATACTGCGGCACCGTGAGGATCGGCCCCTATGACGTCGACATCTTCAGCGACGGCCTCTTCCGTCTCGACGGCGGGGCCATGTTCGGCGTCGTCCCGAAGGTGCTCTGGGAGAAGGCGAAGCCGGCCGACGAGCTGAACCGCGTGACGATGGACATGACCTGCCTGCTCATCCGCGACCGGGGCGGGCATGTCGTGGTGGTCGAGACGGGGGCCGGTCCGAAGCTCACCGACAAGCAGAAGCGCAACTTCGGCATCGATACGCCCCCCGCCCTGCTCGACGAGCTCTCGCGGCGCGGCGTGCGCCCCGACGACGTGACCCTCGTCGTGAACACCCATCTTCACTTCGACCACGCCGGCGGCAACACGTTCCGCGACGGCGACGGCGTCGTCGCGACGTTCTCGCGCGCCGCGTACGCGATCCAGCGCGACGAGTGGCACGACGCCGCTGCGGCCAACGAGCGCACGCGCGGGTCGTATCTCGCCGACGACTTCGCGCCGCTCGAGGCGGCGGGCCGTCTCGAGCTCGTGGACGGCGCGGTCGAGCTCCTCCCGGGCCTGTGGGTCGAGCGGGTCACGGGCCACACGCGCGGCACGCAGACGGTGCGCATCGAGATCGACGGCCGCACGTTGTACTTCTCATCGGACTTCATGCCCGACCGCCATCACCTCCCCCTCCCATGGATCCCCGCATTCGACCTGTTCCCACTGGACACGCTCGAGGCGAAGCGCACGATCCTGCCGCGTGCGGCCGACGAGCGCTGGGTCGTGGCGTTCACGCACGACGTCCCGCGCTTCGGACGCATCGAGAGCGTCGAAGGCCGCTACCGGTTCGAGGAGATCGCCGAATGACCGAGCTGCCGCGGACCGCGTCGACGCTCATCGTCGGCGGCGGGATCATCGGCGCCGCCACGGCGTACTTCCTCGCGGAC
>Ga0070698_100005441_pt1 | contig 13904 bp, 12 predicted proteins | sample KBSK1502metaG_FD_65477 | JGI IMG/M metagenome (GOLD analysis project Ga0070698, IMG submission 65477) | Corn, switchgrass and miscanthus rhizosphere microbial communities from Kellogg Biological Station, Michigan, USA - KBS K1-50-2 metaG | ecosystem: Host-associated > Plants > Roots >...
GGTAGTCTGCCGCGCTGCGTCATCTTCGCGGTATTTGACAGCTTCGTTGACAGCTTGGAAACCGGGGACGACCCTTCACCTTTGCATCTTTGCACCTTTGCACCTTCTCGACGAAGTAGAGAGGGAGTCGCGTCGCGCTGTTGCTAGGTCGCTCTCGGCCAGCTGAAGCTCGAAGGCCGGCCATCGTAATACGTGGTTTTGAGCCTCTGCAGGTCGAACTCCCACTCGCCCAGGGCGCGGCTGTATTTTTCCTCGCCGCCATGCTGGCGCCGTCGAGCTCGGCAATGGCTGGCGATGGTGCCCACCACTTCCTGGAGGGGCATCTCGCTTCCCTCGATGATTCGGCGAAGAACCGCCCATCGACGCGCTCGGTTTGTGCCGCGAGCGACGTTGTAGCCGCGCCGATACAGCTCGGTCTCCTGCATCCGGGTCTTGTCGTCGGGTCCGATGACTTCAGGGACGGAGTTCGCTTCCGAGGAGGGCCATTCGAAGCCCAGCTCCTCAAACTGGGAGCGGACGTAAGCCAAACCGGTGTAGTAGTTGCACGCGTCGTTGAGTTGGTCGACCTCGCTCACCCACCAGTCAAACCCGAATAGGACTTCGTCCAGGAAGCCCTCCTGAGGCAGGAACCGCGTGTCCTGCGCAGCGGCTTCGATGCACTGATCCAATAGGGGGAGCCGGGCACCATCCTGGCCGATGACGATGTAGTCGGGGGTGAGCCCGTCCGGGAGTTCATCCACGTGGACCGACGCGGCCGGCGGTATCAAGCCGGCTATGTCGCCTCGGGCGAATGGCAGTTGCCCTGCAAGCACGACTGATTTGCCGTCGAACCGTCGAGCGCGGTCGAGGAGCCCGAGGGTGGCCGCACCGATCCAGCGGGCGAGCTGCTCCGAGTCAGAGTCGCTATCTGCCATGAGAAGCCCAGCGATGCCGGGCTTGAGGAACATACCAGCGGCCAGGACATTGGTGAACGGCGGAGGCGCCTTGGCTGCGCCAGCCGCGGCCGCGGCCGCCGTCGAGAACGCGTGGCCGCCTGGCGTGCGTTATGACTTCTGCGAACGTTGATCGCCCTGGGCGCTAGATGGCTCACGATCGTACGCGCTAGTGGGACAGGCTAAGCGCGAAAGACCTCGCCTAGGGCTTGGCGACGGCGTAGGCTCCTGACATGAAGGCGCCCGACGAGCGTAGTGAAGCTGAACGGCAGTTCGACCATGCTATGCACCACACATACGAAGCCGCCGGAAAGGAGACCGGGTACTGGGCGCATCGCTTCTTGCAGATGGTGCGGCGCCGCGGCGGCGTCGACGCCGCCCGGAAACTGCTGGCCGACTCTGAGGTCAGCGACGGCTTCCTGAAATTGCGCAAGGCAGGCCGTCTAGACCTGAGCGTGGAGCGAGAGGTCTTGCGGCCCAAATTCGAGAGTCTCTTCACCGAGGAAGAACGCGCGGTCGCCCGCAAGCGGCTCGCCGCATACGGGTACAGGATCGAGGCACCGCGGTAACGGTTGCCGGCCCACCGCCTGTTCCGACTTTTGTGGTCCCACTGCCGGGTTGCGCGAGCCTAATTCGATGTGCTCCACATCGTCCCGAGAGGCTCCGACTACACGACTCGATGCGGCTTGGACGGCGACCTTCTGATGCCCATCGCGGTTAACGCCAACCTCCAGCGTTGCCCGCAATGTTGGACGACATGACCATTGCTGCGAATTGGTCGAGCGCGTAAGTACTCGGCTGCGGCGACGTCTCGCCGGACCTCAAGACCTTGCTCCGCCGACAGCGTGTTCCAGAGCTTTTGAGACCGGGAATACACCGTCAGACCCGACCGCCACCGGATCTCACAAACGCTGGAGCGACCGTGCCGCGCAAGCCGCGATTGGTGATTCTGTGGGGGTTCCCCGGCGCGGGGAAGTCCTATTTCGCGCAGTGGTTGCAGAGCGCTAAGTCGTTCACCCACGTGGACACGGATGCGCTGCGAGGCCGAGAGTTGGACGCGGACTGGTACAGGAGGTTCACGCGCGCAACGACACCTGAGGCCTACATGGAACTCGTGTCGCGCCACGGACGACCTGTGGTTGTCGAGTTTGGGCTGTGGGCAACTCCAGACAACATCGCTCTCCTACGTCGACTGCGTGATGCTGGTGGCGAGCCCTGGTTCTTCTGTGGAGACCGGCATGCCGCAAAAGACGCATGGCGACAAGAGAATCGCATCCGTAGTCGCAAGTTTGAGGACCGCAAGTGGGATGAGGTCGTCCAGAACATGGATGACAGCTGGAGTTTGATCGTTGAAGCCATCGGTGAGCACCGGATGCTTCACACAATCGAGGCGGCTGAGCAGTTGACTTGCAGGGTTATCTACGAGCGCATGGAGGCCGTAGAGCGGGAGATGACCGGTCCGGGCTCAGCTTCAAATCCGGTGAGGCCTAATGAACCTAGGCATTGACTTTGTGCCGGGCCTAAATCATTCTTGGGCCGGCGACGACTGGAGGGAAGCAAGTCGCGCGCTGTGATGAAGGAGCAAGATGGGTCTGACCTCCAGGATCTGGCCGCGGCTTCCGCTGGTCCGGTCACCCCGGTGGCGCGGCCAAACATCGTCTCGGTCTAGCCGACCATCACGCTTAGGGCGCCAGTACAGGGCGGCGCTGTTGGCGCTCGCGCTTGTCTCGGGGACAGCGGCAGTCACATCGTGCAAGCCAGGACCGCCGCCCGTGCCCGAGTTTCCCCACTACAACAACGTGTACGGAATCGCGAGACACAACTCGTACTGGGTGAACCGCTCGGATCAGGTTGACTACCACTCAAGCGGCACGCAGGAAGTGCTATCGGATCAGCTTCTGCAAGACCATGTGCGCGCAATCGAGCTTGATGTGCATTCCGAAGGAGCGCCAGCCGGGCGGTGGAAGGTCTATCACACGTCAGACTCCGAAGACTTCTCTTGCCGCTACTTGGACGACTGCCTCCAGATGCTCCGAAACTTCCAGTACGCCATCCCTCAACACGAAGTCATCAACGTCATTGTCGAGTTGAAGAACACTGTTGCGTACACCGGCGTTGCATCGATTGGTATTCATACCCACTACAACTTCGCCAGCGACCACACCATGCAGCAGTTCGACACGACGTTCGTGAACGTGCTGGGATCGGCCCTCTACACACCGAAGGACTTCCTGTCCCAGCCGGCATGCTCGGCCACCCCCGGAATCACAATGGTTGACTGCGCGGCGGCCGCGGGCTGGCCGACCGTCGATAAGCTTCGTGGAAAGTTCATCGTCAACGTCATAGGCAACTGGAGCACGGCAGCTTACGACTGGGTCAGTTATGCCTCGGGTGACATGCGGACTCGAGTCGCGTTTCCCATCCAGACCGTGTTGGCCGTCCAACCAGCGGTCCCAAACGCCTCCACCGTGTGCGGGAACCACAGTACGCCCTACCAGGCGAGTCTCGAGCGAGCGCCAGGTTGGGCGGACCCCTACTTCCAGCTTCCCAGCGGACCGGATGGTCGGGCGTATTGGATTCGGGATATCGCGGACGACACAGCAAGTGGGAGCTATGAGCTCTACTTCCCCTCGCCTCCGATATCGGACTCTCAGCGGGTGGTGGCATTCAACGCATCGGTGTTCTGGCAACTGGAGCCGATATGCCCAAGTGGACTCGAACTCGCCAAGGCGTTCCTTGGCCGCAGCGGTGTCATCCGCGGATCCGATTCATACGACTACCAGCCCACGTGCGACCCCGGTCCAGCATCATCAGGTCCGCTCGGCTACGGTCGGCCCTGGTCACAGTGCCAGGAGGACCGCATCGCCGCAGGCTTCCAGCTGATCCAGACTGACTACCCATGGCACTTCGTCAACGACCAAGGCCCTGGCATTCCCACCGACCCGTCGCAACGCCTCAAACCTGCAGGATGGGTGTCCGGACCTAACCCCGCGCCGATCAGAGAGCCCGGTGGTCGCCTCTATTTCCACACTCCCGGCAGGTTGGCCGAGACGTGGGCCTACGCGACCGTCCCGGCCACTTCGCAACGCTGGTGGGAGGCCACTGTGTCCACGACCCGGCTTGGGGACACCTGGGGGGAGAACACCCATGACGGGCTCATCCTGGATGACTACCTCAAGAGTTGCCCCCAGTCAGCAGGCGCCAGCCAGGACGGATGCACCAACTACCCCCGCCGGTCGGACGCCGAGGGCGAGGGAAGCATTCGGGCCGGATCAGCGGACGGAAAAAACTGGATGATGATCGCCAGGCAGAAGAACACGACCAGCGGGGCCAGCTTCTATCAAGAAGGCGTCCACCTGTATATCCGATTCGGCCATGACGGCGTCACGTCCCCAGAGATCCACCTGGAGGCCCCCCGGTACGGCACCTGCCGGGACACGCAAGATCCGAACTCGGACAAGGTTTCCTGGACCTGTATCGGGAGCATGATCGCTTTGTCTGTCGACGACCGAGGCACGAGCTCGGTCGTCACGGCCTACTCAGCTGGACGACTGACGGCCGGAGGACTGCCTGATTGGCACCAGGTGGCTCAGGAGAGATTTGACTCCCCGCTGACGAAGCAGGGCTACAGCGCTCTAACCTACCCGGACGCGGTGAACAACCAGTCAGACGTTCTCATCGCAGCGCCCCGCACCGCTAACAGCGTGACCATCCCTGAGGGTGCCCGTCCCGTCACCCTCAAAGATCTTCCAGGTCGAGATGTGCTCAGCGGCGCTGCGGCGATCATCGTCGACCTGTCGGTCCCCTAAGACACCGATCCGCCGGCCGGGACTTGAAGACCGCGGTAGTCCAGGTCTGGTCCTATCACCCCGGCTTCAATGTCGCGTTCGTCAATGCATTCAAGCCCAGCGCTTTCTTGCGTTGGTGGAACCGAACACGCCGTATGAGTACTGGCTCGTGGCCTCTCCGGGGAGCTCACGATTGGTCGCGCAAATCGGTTATGTAAGGGGCTCCATGGCTGACATCCATGGGATCTGGATTAGAAGCTCTTGACAGAGACCGCAACGCTCAGCCGCTGCTTAGGCCGCGATTTCCCTGATGGCCAAACTGACCAAATTGCCTCGTCGCCAGGTGCGGGTCTTTCAAATTCGCGGCGACTTTATCTGACAGCTTCGTTGACAGCTTCGCTCGGAAACTCGGTGTGGCATCGGGAGACGCGCTGAGACAACTGCGTCATGACCCGAATACGCGAGAGACGCCGTGATATGCCGTGAGATGCTCTGTGAGGATTCGTCGGGAGTCTCTTAATCCCCTGCACTACTGAAGCGCCAAACACCCTGCCAGTGCTCACAGCTGATGAGTGGGTGGGCGACGCAGGAACCCATTCGGAGGGAGTGACCTTCAACCTGAAAACTGCATCCGCCGCACGGGCAACATCCCTTGTCATCGTGTTGGATCAGGTGGACCCGACAAATGGGACAGAAACCTTCAGTCACTTCCCTGATCGCGCTTTCAGCCTTTTCTTGGAGGCTCATGTCTGTGGGGCTTCGCCCCACCTTATGTTCTTACGCCGCAGGCGTACATTCGGCCCACGTTGATGGGCCTGTCCGGCACACGTTTGATTAGACAAGACTGAACTCTTTTCGGAGCTCTTCCGCCCGGGCCAGGCGTCCGGTCTGAGCGCACGCGGACGCCAGGGCACGCGCGGCGGCCTCGTCATCGGGTGCAATCGCCAGAGCTCTCTCCAGGGGAGCTACCGCCGCCTCAGCTTTGCCATGGGCCAGGTATCCGGCGCCCAGAGCGCGAAGCAGCGTCGCGATTGCCGCATCTGCGCGCCGGCGAATGTCCTCGACCACCTCGCCCGCGCCGCTGCGCCCGCTGTTGACATGCTCTTCGACGTCGTCCCACTCCGGCAAGAACCTTCCCTCTACCCCGTCGACAACCGACTCGATTTGGGCAAGCTGTTCAGAGGTAAGGACTCCGTTCGAGCTGCCGCAGGACTTGACCGCATCGGCGACATCTCGAACGTCGATTGCGCAGCCCTCCAGATCCAGCCGGATGCGCTCGCCTTCGACCTTGACACGCCGGCCAAGCGGCGCCGGAAGTTGGTTGCGGAGTTCGCTCAGCCGGCCGCGGAGCCGCGACCGCTGAGCGGAACTGTCGAGTCCTGGCGAGAGTTCGTCGGCAAGTGACGAGCGGGTGATGCTGTCGTCGGGATTCCGCAATGTTCGGGCGAAAAGGTGCAGCCATAGGAATGCCAGGACCTTGCGATCCAACAGAGCGGACGTGATGTCCTCGGCGCCAGCGCGGATCCTGAGGCTGCCAAGCGTGCGGATTTGGAGGTCAGGGATGTGACCATTTGATTCCACTACCGCCGGTGAGACCGGCTCAGCCGTCTCTGTCTCAGCGTTGGGCTCAGTTGGGCCATCTGCCGGCGGCAGTCCACTGGGCGGTTCGGGCGGCAGTGGCCGCCCTTCGATCAACGCCTCGAGGGCACGAATCAGAGCGATAGGGAACAGTTGGTAGAGCGGTCCGGTCAGGCCAAAGCGAACCGCACCGACCAGGATTGTGTGCCCGTCCAGCGGCTGACCGATGACAGTGACAGCGGGCCGCTCCGAGGCGGGAAGGCGGAGAAGCGCGTTCAGTCGATCGCCGACGTAGCTCGACTCGCTCGACACCGCGTTGGTGATCGCTCCGGCGTAGCGGCGGATCATGAGCTCAGCGTTCGAGTTCGGACCGGCCTGAGCTGACCAAGAGGCCAAGACCTGAGCGACGGAGTCACGGGACTGACGCTCAGAAGGCACGACGGCACGAATGGTGTCTACGCAATCGCCTGAACCTTGCTCGAAGACGGCGATGAAGGCCTCACCTCTCAGCTCATCGACCGTGGTGCCGCTCAGCCCGAGTTGAATGCTCGACACGCCGCCACCGCCCATTGAGGAGCGGGAGGAGGTGTCGAAGTACCCGGGGAGGCCATGGACCGCAGTGGTCCAGCCTTTGAAACGGAATGCATGCTCCATGCCACCGCGAATCGCCGCGGATGTGACCTGATCGAAGTGGCGTTGCAGCTCCCCGATTCGGAGATCGCGGTAGACCGCGATACCGCTGAGGCGCTCGTCCGTCGTACGTAGCTCTGAAGACAGCTTGTACAGGTCCCAGCCGAGTTGATTCGCCGTGGCTTCCGCGGCGCGCGCTGCTCCGCGCAGCGCAGTGCGCCGACCGACGACAGACCGAATCGCGACCCACAGTCCGAGGATGCCCGCGGCCCCAAAGGCAAGCGCCCAGGAGTAGCTCCGGCTGAACGATAGGAAGCTGACCTGGGCGAGAAGAAACCACAGCAGGGTTGCCGGGACAACGACGTACAGACTCCGGTTGAAACAGAGGCCAGCCAGGCCGACCGCCAGGTAGACCGAGGCGAGCGCGATCAGAGCGATCGAGTCCGGCTGATCGATCGCTTGGGCGATCCCGCCGACTGCTGCGATGACGGTCAGCGAGTAGGCGACCAGCAGCAGCGAGGAGGGTAGGTCTGCTGGCACCCGGCGCCGGATGGGCACAGGCAACTGAGCCATGAATGAAGCCAGCCGATCAACCAACTCCGACCTCCCGCTTCCCATGGACGCCGACGCCGCGCGCCCGGCGGCGCCCAGCATATCTGGCATGTCTTGACCGTGGACAAAGTTCATTTCGACTCCTCCTTAAGCAGCGTGTCGTTCGGCTGGCAGGTCGCACGCCAGCGGCGCTCCTTGCGCAGCCAGCGTCGTACGCTCTGGCCGGCGCGCAAGACAAGCCGCCTCTCCACGAATCGGAGATTCGGCGGGAACGGCATCGTCGACGCCGCTTCCAGCAGCTGGACCACGAACTCGGCGCGGACGTCCTCCAGGTCGATCGCCGGCGGCTCGGGCCTAAACCGGCGCAGATGCTCGAGCAGAGCAGGCGTGAGCAGGTCGAGGAGGACAGCCGCCCAGACTTGCCGATCCCCGACTCGGTAGGCCACCACCACCGACTCGAGGAGACGATCGCGTTCGCCGGTCGGCCAATTGCCTGCAGCTCGTGCGCGTGCCACGAGGTCCAACTCCTGGTTGCTGAGCCGAGCCTTGGCTCGGCCGAACGCCTCCCTCGTATCTGTCGCGAGGCTCGCCGCCATCAGACACCTCCTTGGTTTGATGGCAGCAGCCTCGCAACCGACCGTCCTCTGAGCGTCCTTTGGGCGCCCTCCGATCGTCCGGCGTGATTGCCCAGATGAATTCGAGCAGCCGCCCGATTTACGCCAAACGTCCGCTGAACGTCCGTTTTTGAAGAAAGGACGCCGGAGGACGTCCTCTAGCGCCTGGTCGCTGAACAGTAAGGAAGGTGTGAGCGCCTCCAGGCGGTTTCACCTCTTCCTTCCTTCCGAGCTCGAAGCGCGGGTTCGGACGTTCGCCTTTCGGCGCGGGCAGGCGCTCGCTGTGGCCCTGAGAGAGCTGGCGGCTCAAGCGCTGGAGGCGTCGGAGCAACAGTCGAATACCCAGCCGATTGAGAGCCCAGGTACATTGGCCGCGCTCGTAGCGGCCGAGCACGCAGCCCTCATGGTCGCCTCGGTCCTGCCCGACGGTGAGCGCCGGATGCAGGAGCTGGCGCAGCAAGCTGCAGTCGCAGCCGAAGCCCGCCTAGCCATGTTCCGCGAGGTCGACCTGTGAGCGACCGGGTGATCCTGGCCGTGAAGTACACGCCGGCCGGCGCCGGGTCAGAGGTGCGCAAGGCGGTCGGTGGGTTTCTGCGCTACGTCCAGCACCGCGACCTTCACATCAACCAGCCTTCAGGTCGTTCGCGGCCCGAGGTCTCAGGCTTGCTCAAGTACGTCGCCTACCGCGACCGCGCGAGCACGCGCGCCGAGCTCTTCGGGCCTCCGGGCTCGCTGAGCAGCGAGGACCGCAAAGCCTTCGCCGCCTTTGTTGCGGGCGCGCTTGACCGCTCTACGCCGCAGCTATTTCGCGGGCGCGACGGCCGGCCGCACGACCGGCGCCGGGCCGTCTATCGCCTGGTCATATCGCCCGAGCGGGCGAATGGACTCGACCTGCGCTCGCTGACGACTGCGGCGGTGAGTCGCCTCGAACGGGAATCAGGGAACACTGGCCTGCGCTGGATCGCGGCGATTCATCGCAACACCGCCCACCACCACGTGCACCTGGTGATCGCAGGGATGCACATGGACGCCGACGCCGCCTACCACCGCGTCGACCTCACCAAGCAGCGCTTGGCTGCGATGAAGGAGGGACTTGCTCATGAGATCCAGCGTCAGCGCGCGCACCGCACCCCGGAGCGGACGATACTGCCGGCCGCTGCTGAACCGGAGACAGCTGCGGCGGACGTGGCTCCTCAGGTTGTCCCTGCGCCTTGGCGTGTCGTCACGACGCCGAAACGCTCGCATGTCAAGCTCTGGCATCGCGCGGCGTCCGTACACGGATCGCTGATCGCGCTGCGCGCAGTAGCTCGCCGCTACCAGCGCCAGATGGAGCGCGAGCTCGAAGACAGCTACCGCCAGAGCCAGTGGGAGCGCGCCGCATGAGCGAACTACTCACTTCCCTCCCCTCCTTCCTCTGGCGCGCCGTCGTCTGGACAGCGCGCCAGTTCCTCCCCTCGTGGCTAGTCGGCATCGAGTCGCCGCGCAGTCACGGCAGCAGCCGCTGGGCCCAGGGACGAGATCGCCACCACCTGGGCCGAACTCCTCCGGCACACGAACTGGCCGGCGACGGCATCGTGCTCGGCTTCTTCAGCGGCCGGGCCATTCAGTCGCCGCGCGAGGACAACGTGCTCTTGCTCGGCGTGCAGCGCTCGGGCAAGACCTCGAGCGTCGTCGTGCCCACCCTCCTCTGCTGGTCGGGCGCCGTCGTCGCCACCTCCACCAAGGAAGAGTTGGTCAACCTGACGCTTGACCACCGGCGACGGGCCGGACCGGTCTGGGTCTTCGCGCCGCTCGACGAGGACGATGCCTGGCTCGCGCGGCTCCACTTGCAGGCCGCGACCTGGAATCCGCTCGACGCTGCCTCAACTTCGGGTACCGCCGCAGAGCTGGCCGACCACTTCACCGCCGACGGCAAACGCGGTCACAACGCGCACTGGTACCTCGCCGCCTCGAGCCTGATCAGCGGCCTGATCATCAGCGAACGCGAGCAAGGCGGCGACATGCGCACTGTCGTCGCCCGCCTCAACCGCACGGCTCCCGCGCAGTACGTGGGGCTGGCGCGGACAGTCAGAGACACCACCGCTGCTGAGCTCTTGCTCGCTTACGCGCTCACCCCCGACAAGGAGGCGGGATCGGTCGCCTCCACCGCGCGGACGTCGCTATCGCTGTGGAACGACGAACGAGTCGCCGCGGCCACGCGCTCGACTCAAGACGGCCTCGACCTCGACCGCCTGCTGGCTGAGCGCGGCACTTTGTATCTCGTTGCTCCGGCGGAGGACGCCGAGCGCTGCCGGCCACTCTTCTCGGCGCTCCTGATGTCGTTGCTGCGGAAGGCAACCGCTCGAGCCCGTTTGCTCGGCGGGGTTCTTTCACCGCGTCTCCTGATCGCCCTCGACGAGGCGGCCAACTTCGCCCGCATCCCGCGGCTTGCCGGATACGCCTCTAGCGGTCCAGGCCAGGGGATTCAACTCCTGCTCTGCTATCACGACCTGGCCCAGATCGAGGCCGGCTACGGCCAAGAGGAGGCGCGGACGGTCTGGAACAACTGCCGTGCACGTCTGTTGCTTCCTGGCCAAGGCGACATCAGGACGCTCGAGGTTTTCTCGCGTGCGATAGGTGACGAGACACGCACGTTCCGATCCCGCCAATCGGAGGGCCGTCACTCGAGCTCGGTGGAGCAGCGCGTCGGCAAACCGCTCGCCTCGGTCGACGAGCTCCGGCGCATGAGCGACGCCGTGCTCCTCTACGCCGGCGCCGCACCGGCCCGGCTGCAGCTCCGCCGCTGGGACCAGGTTCCCGCCTGGCGTCGTCTGGCCGGTCCTCTCCCCCGTCCGCTCGATAACGCCGGCATTCCCGGCAAAGGAGTCGCTGAGTGACCCACTTCCTCACCGACATCTCGGTGACACCCGATTTCTCTGGGCTTCCGCCCAGCGTCTACCACGGCCTCGTTCATCTGACCAACAACGCCGCGGCCGTGCTCACGCTCGTCGCCGGTCTCGGGGTTACGGTCTCATTGATCGGGCTCGTCCTGGCGTCGTTCACCGCCAACCCGCAGCTGGCGGAGCGGGCTCGAGGTGGAATCGCCGTCTCCATCTTCTCGATAGCTCTCCTTTACGTCGGCGTGGCGGCGGCGAACTACGCCGGCCACCTCTTCCAGTAGTCGATGGGCGACTACAGCAGCCAGGCTGCCGAGTTCGTCAACGCGATGGGGGTGGCGATCGCCAACTGGTCGACCGCCATGGCGGTGGCCAGCGTGCGCTGGCTGATCGCCTCCCTCGGCCAGTCAACTGAGCCCGACCTGACGGCGATCGCGCCTGTCTACAACCGTATGCTCGCGATCTCGCTCCTGATCGTGGGCGCGATCATCGCTCTTGCCCTCATCGAGCGCATCGCTTGGAGCTCGCAGGGCAGCGGCCTTTCCCTAATTCCCCGAGTCGTCGCCGCATGCTTCTTTGCCTACGCCGGTCTAGGCGCGATCAAGTACGTCGCCGCCTACAGCGCCTTGCTCGCGACCACGTGGACACCTGACTTCAGCAACCTGACCAACGTCCTCATGCACAGTGTTGCGGTCAGCGACGTCGCGACTCGAGCCGGTGGAGGCGGACCCCATGTCAGCACCTTCGGCCTGATCGTCACCGCCCTCTGTCTCAGCTTTCTCACCGTGGTCGTGCACCTCGAGCTCGCGATCCGCTCGGCACTGGTCCTCACCGTCACAGCCTTCGTACCGCTGGTCTGCGTCATCTCGATCTGGCCTCGACTGGCCGGCGCCGCGACTCAACTCGCATCGTTCCTGGTCGGACTTCTCCTCTCCAAGTTCGTCGTCGCCACGACGATCTACGTCGGCTTTCGCCTCGTTGTGCTTGCGCTGACTTCGCCAAACGACAGCGACGCGACCGAGAACTGGATGGCCTCCGGCGTCGCCGTGCTCTTGATCGCTGCCCTCTCCCCGCTTGTCATCTTCCAGGCGGTTCGAATCGGCCACACCGCCGCCGGCCAGGTTGCCCGCGGATGGGTTGGCGGCGCGGTCGCCTTCGCTCCACCGACTCGCCTGCTTGGGAAGGCTCACAACGTCGGTCGTTCGCTCGCCGCTCGGCTCGGTCCGCGTGCTGCATCGACCGTCGACACGCTTAAGAAGCGTCTCCGGTGATTAGTTCTTCGGCCGCCGGGCGTCGCAGGAGCGCTTCTCGACGGCGCCGCGGAAGGGGCGCGGGGGAACCGGCGGCGCATCCGGTTCCCCCGCCGGCGCCACCAGCTACACCAACCAATAGCTACCAGAGCGCACTTCTTGTCGACAGCCGAGAGGTGGCGCGACTACTCGGAATTGGTCGCACTAAGACCTTCCAGCTTATGGCGTCGGGTGAGCTTCCGACCATTCGCCTCGGGCGCTGCGTTCGAGTACCGGCTGCCGCACTTCTCGCGTGGATTGAATCCAACACTCATGGTGACTGCATCTAGTTGACGCGCAGACGGGCCAACGGTGAAGGGTCAGTCTATCGTCGGCAAAACGGAACGTGGTCTGGCATCGCTAGCCTGCCGGACGGCACCCGAAAGCACGTTTACGGCCGGAGTCGAGACGACGTGCGCCGGAAGCTGTCAGACATTCTTCATTCGCTCGAACATGGAACCTACGCCGACGCTCGCGGGAGAACCCTCGGCGACTACCTTGATCAATGGCTCGCGGAGGTGGCACGCCCGCGAGTGCGCGAATGGACATACTCCGGTTACGAAGTTCACATACGCCGGCACATCAAGCCGACCCTCGGCCGAATTCCACTCGACAGGCTGACGCCGCAACACGTGCAGTCGCTCCTCAACAAGAAGCTGCACGAAGGACTGAAACCGAAGACCGTTCGCTACATGCGCGGAACGCTTCGTACTGCGTTGAACGAGGCTGTCAGGTGGGGTCTCGTTGCACGCAACGTCGCCGCTCTGGTCGAGGGGCCGCGCGTCGAGCGCTACCGGATTCAGCCCTTTACCCCCGATGAAGCGCGAACCCTTCTCGCAGCGGTCCGTGGGGATCGTCTCGAGGCACTCTACTCGGTCGCGCTAACGATGGGCCTCCGCCAGGGCGAGGCACTTGGTTTGCAGTGGAAGGACGTCGACTTCGACAGCGGCGACATTCGCATCACCAGACAGCTGCAGCGCATCCACGGCTCGCCACAACTGGTCGAGCCCAAGACGGAGAGGAGTCGACGGACGCTGGCAATGCCGCCGATGATCGCGCTCGCGCTAAACGACCATCGCGAACGGCAAGAGAAAGAACGAGCGATGGCGGGTGCGCGTTGGAAACCCTACGACCTTGTCTTCACGACCCCGATAGGGACGCCTTTGGATGGCACGGCCGTAACGAAAGCCTTTCATCAATTGCTCGAGCACGCCGGCCTTCCCCAGCGTCGCTTCCATGACTTGCGCCACTCGTGCGCAACATTGCTGCTCGTTCAGGGTGTCTCTCCACGGGTCGTGATGGACCTGCTCGGTCACTCCCAGATCGCACTGACGATGAATACCTATAGCCACGTCATCCCCGACCTGCGGCGCGATGCAGCCCGCCGCATGGAGGATCTTCTCGGAGAGCGCGAGCGGTAGCTCTCGACTAGAGGCTTACGGCAAATAACTGCCGTAAGATCGCCGTAAGCGCGTCGGCAGACGCAGCTCACGCTGGCCCGAAAGCCCAATTTTGTATTCAAAAGTTGGCTCCGGGACGGAGATTCGAACTCCGAACCTTGCGGTTAACAGCCGCCTGCTCTACCGGTTGAGCTATCCCGGATCGGAATCATGAATTCTAGGTGAGGCCGATCTGGCAAGGCAGC
>Ga0070698_100005442_pt1 | contig 13903 bp, 16 predicted proteins | sample KBSK1502metaG_FD_65477 | JGI IMG/M metagenome (GOLD analysis project Ga0070698, IMG submission 65477) | Corn, switchgrass and miscanthus rhizosphere microbial communities from Kellogg Biological Station, Michigan, USA - KBS K1-50-2 metaG | ecosystem: Host-associated > Plants > Roots >...
GTTTTGGCTGGGCAGGAGTTTCTAAACGATGGCGGTTCGTTTACTTTGACCAGCGGCATCCTGAGCGAAGATCCGATTCGTTATGGCGCAGCCGCCTCGCTCGTCAACGGTGCGCTCGAAAGCTTTGTTCGGGCGGCAGCTATCGAACTAGCGCGGGGGTTGCGGATCAACGCCGTCAGTCCGACCGTCATCGACGAGTCGATGGGTTCCTTCGGCCCGTACTTTCGCGGGTACAAACCCGTACCGGCCCGAGACGCGGCTCTCGCCTACAGCAAGAGCGTCGAAGGCCGACAAACCGGGCAGGTTTACAAAGTCTGGCGATAGATACGCCGGACTTATTCTAGGGAGCTACTTTTTGTTGTCGGCGGAGCCTACGGTCAGATTGTTCGTCACTGAGAATACGTTGGGCACGGCGCTGGCCCTCAGGTTTGCGAGATTCTTGTCCGATTCCGAATCAACCACGCCTTCGAGGGTCACGTTTCCATTCTTCACGATGGTGTGAATGGAGGGCAGCGCGGACATTCCGTATCGGGACAAGACGGGGTCGCCATAAATTGCGCGGTAAACAGCGCGGCGCAACTGATCGTCCATCGGCGAGACAGGCAGCACTTCAATTTGATTGTTGACGCTGGCCACGCCTTCGATACTCTTCACGGCGTTTTCCGCATCGCTTTTGAGCGTCGGGCGCACCACCTGGCCGAGCAGCGTCACTTTGTCGCCTTCGACCTTAAAGAGGAGATTGTCGAAGACGGAATAGTAGGGAAGCAGGAGCAACTGGTGACGGACTTCCTTGACCAGATTCTCCTGCAATTTTTTTTCGTTGCGCTGATGAGAACTATTCTGGCCCCTGGCTGGAATTGCGGTGACAATCAGCATCGCAAGCATTGGAATCGCGGACCCAGCAAGACAGGAAATCCTTCCCATGGAATTGCTCCTTTTGGGGCGGCATTGTGGCCTACGAGAGTATAAGCCGGGAAAATGGCGAGCGATATGCCAAGGCGGGCGCGTAAGGTGATTCCCCTAGGTTCGGAGCAACGGCGGTGACGATCTCGCGGGAATGCCAGTTTCAGGATGGTAGGATTACGTTCTGGCACTAGCGGGCGGTGCCTGCGAGCGCATCAACGATTTTCTGGAGACACATTCATTGTTAGCGATTGCTCACAGAGGGGCTTCCGGCTATGCCCCGGAGAACACGTTCGCGGCGTTTCGTAAGGCCCTGGCCATGGGTGCCGGATTTATTGAAACGGACCTGCAGCTCTCGCGCGACGCTCGTTTTGTGGCCATTCATGACGCGACGGTCAATCGCACCACGAACGGACAGGGCGCGGTGCACGATCTGACGCTCGCAGACCTGCGCAAGCTGGACGCCGGGTCCTGGTTCGGGAGCGAGTTTGCCGGAGAGCGTATTCCCACCATCGAAGAAATTCTTGAGTTCGCGAAGAAGCACGACATCGTCTTCTATCTGGAACTGAAGCCGTCGGGTTCCTGGGGCGGCGAGCACGCACTGATCAGCGCGCTGCGCGAATCGGGAGAGATCGCGCGGACGGTGGTGATTTCGTTCGATCACGAGATCCTGCTGGGGGTCCGCGAAATCGAACCTACGCTCATGACCGGGTTGCTGTTTGACGGGAAAATCGCCGACCCGTTGGACAAAGCGATCGAAATTGGGGCGCGGCAGATCGCAGTGCGGGGCGATCTGGTCACTCCGCGGCTGCTCAAGGAGGCTCGCGGGCGCGATTTGCAGGTGGTGTGCTGGACGGTGAATCATCCTGGCCACATGCGGCTGCTGGTGGAAGCGGGTGTCGACGGGATTATTTCGGATTACCCGGATCGGCTGCTGGACCTTGCGCGGGGTCAGGACGGAGTCTTGAAGCGGTAACGAAGTTGCTTTCGCGGGAAACAAGGTAGCCTGGGAATTTCTCGCTTTGCTCGAAACGATGAATCTTTTCCTGGCCAGCCGAAAGGCGCGATTTTCCCGCTGGTTGATTGCGGAAACGCTAGCGGAGTCTTTGAAACAGCGCTGCCAGTTGGGCGACCGGCAACTCTTCGGCGCGCGCCGATGCGCTCAACCCTAATTGTTCGAGGATTTTTTTTACTCCTGCCGGCTGTGCCAGTTCACGCAGATTGTTTACCAGTGTTTTTCGCTTTTGCGCGAAGCACAGTTTTACGAAATCCATGAATGCTGCTTCTTCAGAAGTTCCCAGCCGCGAAATTCCTCCCGGCAACTTGAGAGAGACGAGCGCCGAGGCGACTTCCGGCGGAGGGCGGAAGGCTCCGGGCGGCAGCTTCAGCACGATCGACGGCGTGGAAAAATATTGCGTCAATACCGAGAGGTAGCCGTAATCTCTGGTCCCTGGACGCGCGACAAGTCGAAATGCAACTTCAAGTTGAATGACGATGTGAATCTCGTCGATCAAGTCGGCGCTTTCAAAAAGGCGATGCAAGATGGGTGAGGTGATGTAGTACGGCAGATTGCCGTAGACGCGGCTGCGACGAGCACCGGCGACAGAGTTAAGGTCGGTTTTGAGCACATCGCCCGGCACTACGGTGAGGTTCGGAAACTTCGCGGCAAGCTGTTCTAAGCCTGCGATCAACGGCGGGTCCAACTCTATGGCATACACCGGTGCGCCGGTCGCCGCGAGTAATTCGGTCATCTCACCATGCCCCGCGCCAACTTCAATCCAGCAATAGGGTCGTTCTGCGATTTCGGAACGTTCGCTTGAGCCACGGGAAACGCGAATCGCGCGCGCGATTCTGTCGCGCCAAGCGGCGTCGTACAAAAAATGTTGTCCCAGTCGTTGTCGCGCCATCCAGCGGAAAGTGTAGCAGAGCTATTCGGCGTGTTCGCCGGGCAAGGGGAGTCCGAGGGCTTCGACGATCTGAACGGCGGCTTCGCGCGGGGATTGCTTCGCAGTATCCACGCGAAGCTGAGGCGCGGGCATCACCGGAAACGCGAACACCCCGCGATTGCGCAGTTTGCGATAGTCGGCGACCGAGAGCATCTTCCTGTAGACCCGGCGTTCGGGCGTATCCAATCGACTCTCAAGCACGGATTCCTCGCAGAGCATCTCCACAAATTCGACGCGGCCGCCATGTTTTGAAACCACGGCGAGCGACTGCTCGATGAAGCTTTGGCGCACGGTGTTTTCAGGATTGAAGGTGAAAATCAGGCCGGGCATTTCGCACTCCGCCGCGGCCCTAAACACCGAGAGCCAGATCTGCTCGCGAAGCTCAACGAATTCCCCGCTGCCAAAAGGAAACACCTCCAACAACAGGTCTACCGTCAGATGATTGTGAAACAGGTTCCAACCCGTCAGCGCGGAAAGCTCTTTGGCCACGGTCAGTTTCCCGGTTCCAGGCAAGCCCCACAGAAATACCAGTCTCATGTTGCCCCGAGCTCCTTGCTAGTTTTTCGATGGGTGCGAATCTGCGCTAAACTTGACACGTCCCCGCCGCTTGGGTATTGACCGTGGGGCGGCCATACACCGCGAAGAGCGCCCAGCGGTTGTCTCCTAAAGAGCGTACAAGAATTGGGAATGAAATGATGAGAATCCTGTTCGTCGCTTCCGAGGGATTGCCATTCAGCAAGACCGGCGGTCTTGCTGACGTTGTTGAGGCGCTTCCCAAAGCCCTGGTCGCGCGTGGTCACGAGGTGGCCGTGGTGCTGCCGCGGTACAAGGGAATCCAGGCCAGCACCGTTGTGATTCCCAGTCTTACCGTGCCGTTGGGTGGCCGTCTGCGCTTCCCGGCGATTGTTGACGGCACGCTGCTGAACGGGGTGCGCTACTTTTTTGTGGATGATCCCGCATACTTTGACCGCGACGGCATTTACGGCAATTCCGTTGGCGATTTTGCGGATAACGCGGAGCGCTACAGCGAATTCTGCCGCGCGGCGATTGAAATTGCGAAGCACGTTTGGCCAGCGGATGTATTCCACTGCCACGACTGGCAGACGGCGCTCCTTCCCGTGCTGCTGCGCACCTCGTATGGCGACGACCCGGTCGTCAAGGATCTGCCCGTTGTTTTCACGATTCACAATATGGGCTATCACGGTCAGTTCCGGCGAGAGGTCCTTGCGAGGGCGGGGATTCCCGAGGTCCTGTTCAATTCCGCAGCGCTCGAATTTTACGGCGACGTGAATTTCTTGAAGGGCGGGCTGGTGTTCTCCGATTACCTCACAACGGTGAGCCCTCGCTATGCACAGGAAATCCAGACTCCCGAGTATGGATACGGTTTGGACGGAGTCGTGCGCGGACGGGGCAATCGAGTCGCGGGCATCCTGAACGGGGTGGATTACACGGCATGGAATCCCGCCCGGGATCCGTTGATCGCTGCGAAATATTCGGCGAAGGATCTCACCGGCAAACAGGTGTGCAAACAGGATCTGCTGCAGACCTTCGGATTGGCGAACGATAATCCTCATCGGGCGGTTCTGGGCATTGTGTCTCGCTTTGCGGACCAGAAAGGCTTCGACCTGATTGCGGACCGTGCGCATGAAATGCTTCGCGAAGACGTTATGCTCGTGGTGCTGGGTACGGGAGACCGTCGCTACGAAGACCTCTTCCGCGCTTTGGCGAACGCCTATCCCGGCCGTGTCGGCTACAAATTCGCCTACGATAATGCGATTGCCCACAAGATCGAAGCCGGCGCGGACATTTTCCTGATGCCCTCGCGCTATGAGCCATGTGGACTGAACCAGATTTACAGCCTGAAGTATGGTACCGTGCCAGTGGTGCGAGCGACGGGCGGTCTCGACGACACCGTGGAAAACTTTGATGTCGAGCATGGCACCGGTACAGGTTTTAAGTTCGTCGAATATTCAGGGGCCGCGTTTTTGTACGCGGTGAGGCAGGCGCTTCAGCATTACGCGGACGAGCGGATCTGGAAGCGCATCCAGTTGAACGGGATGATCAAGGACTTTTCGTGGAAGACACCCGCGGCGGAATACGCCAAAGTATATCAAGCGGCGCGCGACGTCCGGGGCTTGGGCGAACCTGTAGGAAACCAAATACCTGTTGCAACATCTAATTAGGGGAGAAGGAGACAGCGGGGAATGCAGTTCGGCGGTATCCTGCTGAAAGCAAACAACATGGCAGAAAATATTCTTACCGTTAACGACGGGAACTTTGAGTCGGAAGTCCTGACGGCGAGCAGTGCTCAGCCGGTATTGGTCGATTTTTGGGCGGAATGGTGCCGTCCTTGTCACATGCTGGCGCCCACGGTGGCGGAAGTCGCGCACGACTACGCCGGCAAGTTGAAGGTGACGAAACTAAACGTGGACGAGGCCATGAACTCCGCAGGCCGGTATAACATCCGCGGAATCCCGACCTTGCTCGTTTTCAAGAACGGCCAAGTGGTCGAGCAGATCGTAGGCGCGGTGCCGAAGGATCAGATCACCAAGGCGATCGACCGTCACGTCGGTTAACCTCGAGGAAATAAAAAAGAGGCGTGCGAGACTTATGGCTCGAGCGCCTTTTTTCATTTTGGGACCGATCTTTTTTCTTGCTTGGTGTGCCGTCGTTTCTCATCTGACACTGCGCCGCGACCCTTCGTTGCCGGATATGCGGTCTGCGGAGTTCGCGAACATCCAGCTGGATCCTCGTCAAAGGTCCGCTTCAGCGACGAGGACAGGCCTTCAAGTATTGACGAAATTTCTTTAAACTCGAGCCCCATGCCTTCGCGCAAGAAAACTTCGTCTGCTTCTCGCGTTCGAAGATGCCATTGGGCATCCAATGAATGGAATATTCCCTATCACGATTCCGAATGGGGCGTGCCCGTGCATGACGACCGGCTCCTGTTTGAGTTTTTGATTCTCGAAGGCGCGCAGGCCGGACTGAGCTGGGACACGATTCTTCGCAAGCGCGATCGCTATCGCGAAGCATTTGACAATTTCGACGCGGCGCGTATTGCTCGCTACGATAAAAACAAGGTTCGCTCGCTTCTCGCCGACCCCGGTATCGTGCGCAATCGCTTAAAGATCTCCGCCGCCATCGACAACGCCCGTGCGTTTCTGAAAGTGCAGAAGGAGTTTGGCAGTTTTGACGCTTTTGTCTGGCAATTCGTTGGGGGCCGGCCCAAGCGGAATAAATGGGCGGCGCACAAGAGCGTACCCGCAAAAACCGCCGAATCCGAAGCCATGAGCAAGGACTTACGCAACCGCGGTTTTCGTTTTGTTGGCTCGACGATTTGCTATGCGTTTATGCAGGCCGTCGGGATGGTCAACGACCACATGACCACCTGCTTCAGATACAGACAGCTTTAGCGCAGGCGTCCCGTTCCAGGGAAGGCGCCGGGCTAGTTCGACTCTGGCTTGATGTCCGTCTTGGCGTCCGTCTTCGGCGCGATGGACAGTAGCTCCACTTCGAAAATCAGAGTCGAATTCGGACCGATCTCTTGCCCCGCGCCGTGGTCGCCATAGGCGAGGTCCGGTGGTACAAACAGCTGCCACTTGGATCCCACTGGCATCAGCTGCAGAGCCTCGCTCCAGCCTTTGATCACCTCGCCCACTTGAAACGTAACCGGTTTGCCGCGTTTGTAGGAGCTGTCGAATTCCGTGCCCTGGATCAGCGTACCGCGGTAGTTGCACTCGACTTTATCAGCGGCTGTGGGCTTTGGCCCCGTGCCGGGTGTCAAAATCTTATACTGCAAGCCGCTCGGGAGCGTCACCAAGCCATCCTTCGCTTTGTTCGCCGTCAGAAACGCATCGCCTTCCTTCTTGTTCGCGGCGCCGAGCTGCTCCATCCTGATCTGTTGTTTCGCGCGCACCTCCGTCGCCAGCGCAGTTAGCGCCGCCTGCGCTTCTTCCGGCGTCAGAAGCGACTTGCTGCCTGCCAGCGCGTCGCGAATGCCACGTGCCAGACTTTGGGAATCCACATCCACGCCGTCTTTCTGCAAGCCCTTACCGATATTTTGGCCGATCGCGTAGCTGGCTTTTTCCTTTGGCGTCTTCAAGGGAACTGCTGGTGTCGCGGAACGCTTTGTGCCGGCAGCCTGGCCGGTTTTCGGGGTGCCGGGAGTCTGCCCGCTGCTCCCGCTCTTGGCGGCTGTGGCAGGCTTCGCCGGCGTTGCCGGTGTTTGTTGCGTGGCGGCTGCGGGAGTTTGTTGCGCAACTAAGGCGTCGCCTGAGGCGAGTCCCATGGCCAGAAGTCCGATCACTGCGATGGTTGGTTTTGACATGAATTTATTGTCCCATTCGTTTCGCTTCTCCGCAAATCCGCTTGGCCCCCATCGGTCAGGGAGGTTTGCTTGCGTTGCCACGGCCTCCATCGTAGGATTTGATTTCTTCCCCGACACTTCCGATTCTTTGACGCGTAAGGGAACGGTGTGGGCTAAGGAAAGGTAAAAACGGATGAAATCGGTCGTCGTAGTTGGCGCGCAATGGGGTGACGAAGGCAAAGGCAAGGTTGTCGACTATCTTGCCGGTTCGTTCGACTACATCGTCCGTGTTGCGGGCGGCCACAATGCCGGCCACACCGTCATCATCGGCAAGGAAAAACACGTTCTCCAGCTCATTCCATGCGGAATTCTCCGTCCCGAGCAGCACGCGGTAATCGGCATGGGAGTGGTCGTCGATCCGGCCGCACTCGTCAACGAAATCGGAACGCTTGCGAAATCCGGAATCGACGTTGCGAACCGACTGCACATCAGCAATCGCGCGCACCTGATTTTTCCGTATCACCGGGAACTGGACAAGGCGGCGGAAGGCGCGCGCGGGGCAAATAAGATTGGCACTACTTCTCGCGGCATCGGTCCTGCATACGAAGACAAAATGGCTCGGCGCGGGCTGCGCATGTGCGACCTTCTCGATCCTGCGCTCTTTCGCGAAAAGGCGGCGCGTGTGGTTGCCGAAAAGAACCGTTTAGCCAAAGGCGCGTACGGCGCGGACATCGATTTTTCGCATGAAGTAGACGAAACGTTGAAGCTCGGCGAAAAAATCCGCGGCTACATCTGCGATTCCGCCGAGCTTGTCAACCGCGCGCTCGAAGAAGGGAAGTCCGTCCTGTTCGAAGGCGCGCAGGGCACCATGCTCGATATTGACCACGGCACGTATCCCTACGTGACCAGCTCCAGCGCCATCTCTGGCGGAGCAACGACCGGAGCGGGTGTGCCGCCGACCAAAATCAAGCATGTGCTCGGAATTTCGAAGGCCTACACCACGCGCGTAGGAGGCGGTCCTTTTCCGACGGAAATGCCGGATCTTGACGCACAGGAAGTGCGCAAGCGCGGCCAGGAATTCGGCGCAGTCACGGGGCGCCCGCGGCGCTGCGGATGGCTCGATCTCGCCGTCCTGCGCTATGCGAAGATGATCAACGGCATCGATTCGCTCGTCGTCACCAAGCTCGATGTCTTCGATACCCAGCGGGAAATTCAGGTTTGCGTCGGTTACAAGTACAAAGGCAAGCCAATTCAGGAAATGCCCGCGCTCGCCGAAGAATATGAGCACGTCACTCCCGAATACAAAACGCTGCCGGGCTGGAGCGATCCAACGTACGGGGTGAAGGACGCAGGAAAACTGCCGAAAGCCGCGCTCGACTATCTCCGCTTCATCGCCGATTTTCTCCAGGTGGAAATCGGCATGATTTCCACCGGACCCGAGCGCGACGCCACCATCATCCCCGAAGCTACGCTGCTTGCTCGTTGGCTGTAGAATTGCTTCCGCAAGCCCGCACGGTTCAATGCGCCATCTTGTTCGAGTGATGCCCGCGCAGACGGATCTTCAAAACTGGCTCCGTCGTTTTCCTCTTCGCGCTAGCGATAGGATCTTCCCGGGCGTAAGTTCGTCCGCTCGCATCGGCGTCACTTAAACGAGGCGTCCACTCGACGGCCCATCCTGGGATCCCCTGCCGTCCTTAACTGCTTTTGAATAAAGAGCTTAGCTCGGGTGACTTTTGTCGGCGCGCTTCTCCTGGCCGCGTTATCCTGAGTGCCCGAATTTTTGATCGGGCACCAAAGGGCAGTGGTGGCATCGACTTATCGTTCCTAATTCTCAATTCAATGGGCGGGATTTTGGTTAAGCTTGATGTCCGATGATTAGTCACCAAGAGGCGCGAGAGACGGTGGTCCGGCGGGTACGCGGGATGGCGCACAGGGGACACACCGAACGAATCGCACTCGATCAGGCGTTGACGCGCATACTGGCCGGCGATATTCAAAGCGATCGCGACTATCCGCCTTTTGACCGCTCCATTCGGGACGGCTACGCCGTGAAGGCCAGTGAGACCGGAGCGGGGGCGGCGCTGAAATGCATCGGTGAGCTGAAGGCGGGCGACGATCCGTCCATAACCGTTACCCACGGCACGTGCATGCAAATTATGACGGGGGCGCCGCTTCCCGATGGCGCGGACGCAGTCATCATGATTGAGCACACTTCGCGGGAAGGGGACACGGTCGAGCTCGATCGCGCCGTAAAAGCGGGACAGCACGTCGTCCGGCGCGGCAGCGAACAAGCGGCTGGAAAGACGGTGCTCTCGGCGGGCACGCGCATCGGGTTTGCGGAAATCGCTGCTGCCGCGCAAGTCGGCGCAGCCCATGTCAGCGTGAATTGCAGGCCGCGCATGGCCATACTTTCAACCGGCGACGAAGTTGTGGACTTTCAGTCCACACCCGGAAGGTTTCAAATCCGCAATAGCAATTCGGTCTCACTTACCGCACAGGTCTCGCTATCCGGCGGCGAGCCTGTCGTCCTCGGCAATGCCCGGGACAGGCTTGATGACCTTCGCGCGAAAATCACGGCTGGTCTCGAAAGCGACGCCCTGATCCTTTCAGGGGGCGTCTCCATGGGAAAGTACGACCTGGTCGAACCCGTCCTCCGCGAGTTTGGCGCCGAAATCATTTTTGACGCGGTCGCCATACGCCCCGGCAAACCGGTGGTCTTCTCGGTCTGCAAGGGCAAGCCCGTCTTCGGTCTGCCCGGCAATCCGGTCTCGACGATGGTCACGTTCGATCTTTTCGTTCGTCCTGCAATCGACATCCTCTCCGGTACCGATCCTCGTCCACTGCCATTGGTCGAAGCCGCCCTGACGGAGGCGCTCTCGGAAAAGCCGGGCCTCACCCACTTTCTTCCCGCCAGGCTCACCTGGGATAGCGATACAGCGCATGTTTCGCCCGTTCGGTGGCAGGGTTCGGGTGACGTTGTGGCCATGGCGCACGCAAATTGTCTTTTGGTTGTTCCTGCGAATCGCGAGACGATAGGAGCCGGCGAACGCGTTCGCGTGCTCCCGCGGGATCTCTAAGATCAATCGCTAAAGTCCAGATGCCCAGACTCTCTCATTACGACAAACGCGGCAAAGCACGCATGGTCGACATCACGGCGAAATCCGTCACCCACCGCTTTGCGGTGGCACATGCGTTCGTCAAAATGTCCCCCCGCGTCCTCGCCGCTGTTCGCAAACTCAAGAATCCAAAGGGCGATCCGCTTGAAACCGCGCGAATTGCGGGCATCTCCGCGGCCAAGCGCACTTCCGAGTGGATACCTCTTTGTCATCCCCTGCCGCTCACTCACATTGATGTGCACCCCCGCGTGTGCAAAAATGGCGTGGAGATTCGCACTCAGGTAACTGCCGCCGCCCAGACCGGCGTCGAAATGGAAGCTCTCGTTGCCGCTGCTGCCGCCGCCCTGACGGTCTACGACATGTGCAAGGCGCTCGACAAGGGAATTGAAATCAGTGAACTCTTTCTCGTCGAAAAGACCGGCGGAAAGAGCGGCGATTACCGTCGCAATGGTCAAAGAGGTCGAAAGAGAGCCAGGATCTCCGCAGAACGTTCATGACCCCCCACGGCGCAAAAACGGTTCATCTGCTGGTCGCCGACGATAATCCCCTCATCCGCGATCTGATCCAGAAGGGGATGGAACCCCATTGCGAAGTTGTGCTTGCCGCGGACGGTGGCGACGCGCTGCTCAAAGTGATCGACGAACTGCCGGATGCGATTCTGTGTGATTACAAGATGCCCGGGCTCGATGGACGCCAGTTGTTTGAAAAACTTCGCGGCCGCGAGCAGACGCGCCACATTCCTTTTCTCTTCATGGCCAGCCGTGCGGACATCGAAGAGCGTCTGCGTCCTTTGATCGACGGCGTTGAAGACTTCATTGTGAAACCGTTTTTGCTGAAGGATCTGGTCCGCATCACCAAGAAAGTCGTGGACCGCATCCACCTCGAAAAATTGCAGAAACGCGCCTCGCGTCCGGGTGTCATTCAGGGCCGCCTCGAAGAAATGAGCATGACCGACCTGATGCAGTCGCTTGAAATGGGTCAGAAGTCGTGCCGTCTCGTGGTTCGCCACGATGGCGAGCAGGGCGAGCTTTTTTTTGCATCAGGACAATGCCGCGATGCGCAAATCGGCGGCATCGAAGGCGACGACGCTGTCTATAAAGTGGTGCTGTGGACCGCAGGGGAATTCGAGATCGATTTCAACGCCGCCAACGCTTCATCTCGTACCACCACCACTCGCGGCACCACGGGCCTGCTGATGGAAGCCTTGCGGCTGATGGACGAAGCGAGCCGCGACGCTGTCGAGACCCCCTAGCAGGCGCCCGGAGACGTAACGATCTCCTGTGACCGCATTGCTGATTGTGCTTGCTCTCGGTTTCAGACTCTTTTTTCGAGAACCTTTCTTTCTCGCGTACAATTCCCTGGGAAAGGCCTCCTCTCGGCAACCGATGAACGTCGCCGTCATCACCATCAGTGACACCGTAGCCAGCGGTAAGCGCCAGGACGCTTCCGGCCCCGCCGTCGTCGCCCGCTGCAAAGACCTCAAATGGACCGTCAGCGTGACGCGCGTACTTCCGGACGACCCAGCACAAATTCAAGCCTTGCTCCGCCAACTCGCCGACGAAGATGGCCTCGATCTCATCCTCAGCACCGGTGGCACGGGAGTCGGACCGCGAGACTCCACTCCCGAAGCCACGGAAGCCATTGCTGACCGGCTAGTCCCTGGCATGTCCGAGGAGATGCGCCGCAAGGGACTGGAGCACACGCCTCGCGCCATCCTGTCACGCGGAGTCGCTGCGATTCGCGGAACGACGCTCATTCTCAATTTGCCAGGCAGCCCCAAGGGTGCCGTCGAGTCCCTCGACGCGGTTGCCGCGCTTCTTCCACACTCCATTCAGATTATTCACGGCGCCCGTCACGACTAGCCGGGAGAGGTTCAGTTCAGGACCCTTCATGAGACTACATTTGCGACGAAAACGGCCAGTGCCATGGTCGGAAAGCAAGAACGAGATCAAATACAAATGGGCCACGCCTTTTTTCGCCGCCGAGTGGATTTTCGAGTGGCTCGCCTACTTCCTTAGCAACTGGACGTTCCTTCACGTGCTGGACTATCTCCGCAGTTTCGGAATTATCGTGGCAGTCGCTTTTTATTTTTCTGAATCGGGCGACCGCCTGAAGCAAAAGCACTATCAAGCCTGGCAGGTCATCAATACGGCTCAGGGAAAGGGGGGCAACGGAGGAAGGCTCGACGCGCTTCAGGAACTCAACGAAGATCGCGTGCCATTGGTGGGAGTAGACGTGTCGGGAGCCTTTTTGCAGGGCCTGCGCCTGGACAAAGCCAATCTGGCGCGCGCAAATCTTAACGCCGCGGACGTCCGCAATGCTGTTCTTCCTGCGGTCGACCTGAGCAATGCGGATTTGCGATCCGCCAACTTTCGTGAGAGCAACTGCCGAGGCGCTTCCTTTCGTGGGGCTACGCTCGAGGACGCCGATTTTTCGGGAGCCGACCTGAGTGCCGCCGATTTCGCGGGTGCGAGCCTGGCAAACGCCGATTTGTACAGCGCTGACCTGCGTGGTATTGATTGGACGCACATCGCGAACTTGAAGGCCGCCAATATCGCCGCCGTTCGCAATGCTCCGGAAGGATTTGTCGCCTGGGCTATCAAAAACGGCGCCGTTCAAAATTGGCGCGGCTCGAGATAAAACCACAGGATGCCCTAACTAGCTCTGGACGAGGCGATCATTCAGACCGGTTGTTCGGCGTCCACGTTTCGGGCTGACTGCGCGAATAACGCCGCGGGGATCTCGCTCGTCATCCCCTTGGCGACCTCAAGCGCAGAGACCGGAAAATTCAACTGGTCCATTCGCCGGCTGATGAATTCCACGAGCAGCCAGAGAACAAATTTTCCGGCGAAATACACCTCGCTCCAGACCGCAAGCTTATAAGTGCCGTATGCTCGTAGAAGTGAGGATGCGCGGATCGCCTTGATCGGGATTGAAAGACGGCCCCCGGAGGACCTCGAAGTCAGGAATCAGCCCTGCGTCCGGTGGCTGGCTCAATTTCAACCGCTCTTCTTCCGCGATACGCTGATAGACGCCTGTCCCGATAACACCCGGTTTTCCGTTTACGCAATTCAGCCAAGGAGCCTCGCTCTTAGGAATCCTCCGGCCCGTCAGCCGAACGAGCCATTCAATCGACACTTCTAAGAGAAGTCCCAAGGCCGAGTAGATAGCCGCCCGCATGCCCCGCGCTGTTCCTCAATGCGCACGCCATGTTTCCCGAAAGGTGTGGATGGGATTGGGCTTGTGAACTCGCGTTGGATCGATTGTCCCATCTGCCGCGCGGCGCAGAACTGAGCTCCCGCGAGATTGTGCTTCGGCCGTCAGTGTGTTTGGTGGGGAGCCATGGAGGCTCTAGGAATCACCGGAAGCAGGACGCGTGACGGGTGCTGCTGGTCGCTGTGGATGCGAATACGGCCCATCCGCATTTCCGAGGAAGTGATCTCAGACTTACCCGTTTGCAGGTTGCGCGAGAAATGCGGAAAAAAGGCGCCGGAAACCTGCATCCGGACGCGATGGCCCGCCTTGAAAACGTTTGAAGTGAGCAAGCGATCGAGATCGAGGCGATAAACCTTCCCGGGCTCCAGCAATTCCGGCTTGGTGGATCCGTTTCGATAACTGGCGCGAAGCACATC
>Ga0070698_100005443_pt1 | contig 13902 bp, 14 predicted proteins | sample KBSK1502metaG_FD_65477 | JGI IMG/M metagenome (GOLD analysis project Ga0070698, IMG submission 65477) | Corn, switchgrass and miscanthus rhizosphere microbial communities from Kellogg Biological Station, Michigan, USA - KBS K1-50-2 metaG | ecosystem: Host-associated > Plants > Roots >...
ATGAGATTCGTCGGGCGTGCGTCGATGCGCTCGCAGGCTACGACGACCCACGTGCGCAGGCCGCCATCGATGCGCGGTGGGCGGACGCCGATAAGAGGGTGTCCGACCTCTGTGTGCGGGCGTCGCTGTTTCGCGATCTCGCGACGGCGTGGGTGCGCTTTGGCCCGCCGATCGACGCCGTGCTCCGCGGCGGTGACACTCGTGTCGAAGAGAGCATCGTGTCCCTGCTGTTCCATCACTGCCATGGCAGTGTCTACCCGCGGCGGCCCGATCCAGATCCCGTGGTGATCGAACCTCGGTTTCTCGATCTAGCTGCGCAGCTGCGCCGACACCCTCGGTTAGGTCCAACCGCGCGACACTTGCTCGATGCAGTGCCGAGCACGCTCGCGATAGCGGCAGTCGATCGTCATCCTCATGTGCCGCCGAATGTCGCGCCCATCGCGCTGCCTTCGCACCGCGACTTCCTCGCGCGTTACCAGGCTGGCGAGCACGGCGTGTGGGAGGAGCTCGTCGGGCACGGCGCCGCGATCGCGCAGCATGCGGACCTTCGCGAGGAGGCAGCCGCGGTCGCGAGCGAGCTGATGAAGCGAGTGCGGGCGAATCGCGATGCGGTACGCGCAGTGCTGCAAGCAGCAGGCGCGAAGATCCAGAGCGAGGATCAGTCAGCCGGAGATCGCGTCATCGATCGGCTGGTGGATGTCGTTGGAGGGCCGCTACCGATCGCATTCGAGGCATTCCTGCGCACGGTCGGCTCGATCAAGCTAGTGCCGCCGAAATACGACTACGGGCCGAACACACTCGAGGCGGACGGCGTGCCGTTGCTCGCGTTCGATCCCCTCGAGGTCGGCATATTGCGGTACGTCGACTCGCAGATCGAGGAATACCGGCGCCGCGTCGCGGCATCGCATCGGGAGATCGTGGGCCCGCTCATGCTGGGGTTCTCGCCCGACTTCCTGATCAAGCAGGACGTGAGCGGCGGCGGGCCATACGAGATCGAGCTTCCCCCCGCGACTCCAGCTGATGCGGTGGATCCGCGAACCCTACTCGGTGACAAAGAGATGCGCTTCGTCGGCTATCTCCGCCACGCGTTTCGCTTCGGTGGATTCCCGATGCTCGAAGTCGCGCATCTACCGCGCGACGAGATCAACCGTGATCTTCAGGCCGCACTCATGCGCATCTCCGGCTCGTGGGGCGAGGCAGTGGATCGAGTAGTGGCGCGATTGTGTCGCGATGTGACCGCGTTCTGAGCCGGCTCGCTCGCCCTAGCTTCCTCGGGGACTTGTTCGTTCCAGTGCCTCCCGTCATGCATCTTCGAAGTGTCCGGGGGGCCGATCTCCGACTTCACGCGCGATCGTCAGAGCGCTACAGTAGAGTGGAGCATGGCGAGGTCACGGACGAGAAGCGCGAAACCGCGGCGCATCACGATCGACGAGTTCGATCGGGATCGCCCACGCGCGATCGCTGCTGCGCGAAAGCCCGGCGGAGTTCTCGTCGTCGATGCCGATGGGAAAACGCGTTTCCTTATGAAGATCCCGCACACCGCGCTCCCCGAGTCACGGCGGTAGCGCCATGTCCGCGGACGAGCACCTTCGCCAGTGGCTGGCAGAGGGGATGACCGGTTGTCAGTTTGCGAAGCTGATCGCGCAGCGCCGCGAACGGATCGTTACGTCCATGTTCTCTGGCTTGACGCCGGAGGTGGATGTCTCCCGTACGTTCGAAGTCGGTACGGCGACGCGCCTGCCGGCGATCGCGATCTTCACTGGCATCCGAACCGAAGAGCAGCTCGTCGAGCAACTGCGGATCCTGTCGCGAGGGCCGCGTTGGGGCATCACGCGAGAACACCCCGACGGACTCGAGACCGACGACGTGATGATCGGGATGACCTGGCAAGTCCGTGAGGGCGTGGCCTCGTCGCCAATGGGCTTCGGACCATTCGGCACGATGCCGGTCACGCGGCGCGCCCCATACGTATGTATCGCCGCGTGGCCAGGCGGACACGACAATCCGTACTGGAAACGTTACGAGGAGCACATCGTCCACTTCCTCGACACGGATCTCTCCGCGCTCCGGCTGTCGAAGGCGAAATACAAGTCGCTCACCGACATCAGCAAGTCGACCACCGAGCAGCTCCTATCCGAGTTAAACGATGCCGCTCGGTTCTATCGGCGTACCGCGTTTCGGCTCCGAGCAGCAGTCGCAGAATCACTGCGCGATGTGTTCGCCGAGCCTTAACGGTGCTGCCGGCTCAGCGAGCGCGACGGCAAAGCACGATCGATATGTCGTCTTGCAGTTTTCCCGACGGCAACCGAACGAGGTCGATCAACGAACGCGCGGCCTCTCCAAGTGATGTCTGTCGTGCCACGCGAGCAATGTCGGTCGGCTTCGCGTATCGAAGTAAGCCGTCAGATGCGATGAGAAGCGTGCTCGCAGACACGAACTCATTCGAGAATCCGACAGGCGCGCAACCAGCACCAACCAGCGGCTTGCGTCGCTGGCTTCGCGTCAGATCGACGACGGCAGCGGCATCGATTAGCCATGCGCCCGAATCGCCAACGCTGGCGCCGCTAATGGTGTCGCCGTGAATCGACGCGATTACGGCCGTTGTCTCGCCGTGAGCGACGCGGTCAGCTACGTCGAGCTCGTACAAGATGGCGGCTGGTTCGACGGAGCGTGTGGCTTCCACGGCTTTGATTACCGCTTCCGCAGCCTGCGCTCCGTTCGCGGTTCCGCCGGCTCCGTCGGCGAGCGCGATGATGATCCCGTCCGCAATGTGCATCACGGTTGCGCGATCCTGGCCAGCGCTGCCGCAGTCCTCGATTGCGACGACGTACTCGATGTCGGCGTGTCTCGCGACCCGGAAGTCTCGAACTCGATCGGCCACTAGTGCACCACACGTTTTTTGTGTGTCGATTTCTTCGAGGACGAACGCGGTTTCGCGATCCCGCGGATGATCGCGAGTCGGTTCGCTGGCGCGGCTGGCGAGAGGAACTTCGGAATCGTGTAGCGGTTGCGACGCGCACGTCGGAGCCATTCGACCTTCCACTCTGTGATCCGCACTCTCTTCACATGTTTGAACCGCCCTGGCGACGGCTCATCGATGTACTGCCGCTGGCGTATGAGGACCAACGGCACTTCGGCGCCTCGTGTCCTTCTCGAGAACGCGAGAGCCTTGGGGTAGGTCGCGAACGCATAGAAATAGTCGTTTCCATCGTGCAGGTCAGGCGCACCACGCTCGGGGTGACACCAGACGCGATACTCGAGCACTTCGTCCCAAACGTAACCACCGCCGCTGAACGCGAGCGCGGGGTACTTTCCGACTTTCGTCGGATCCACCGCCGTTGGATATCGCCTCGTCCGTTTCATCGAGGACTCACGATGGTTCGAGGTCTCGCACCATGAGCTCCCACATGACAGCGGATGGATCGAACCCATATGCCGTCACCCGATATGTGCCGGGTCCAAAGCGACGCGTAATCTCCTCGATCCCGCACGGGCCGGATACGTGAAAGCCTCCGAGCTCGTTGACGACGGCGTAGGCGTGGACGTCGTAGTCATATATGTCGCGGAATCGGGCCACACTGATTCTCGTAAGGGTCCCTTGGGGAATCGCTGCGAGCCGCGTCGCAAGCTTGTCAGGTGTTGCAGGCTCGATTTCGTTTGCGCGCGGGATGCGCGGCTCCCGCTTCATTCGCAACTGGCCTTCGGTGAGACCGAGGCACCATTGATCGAAGAGAGCGCGCACCTTGTCAGGCTCGATCCTAAGTCCGATCACTATCTCTGGCAGCGATTGCCGTTGTTCCAGCCGCTCGAACACGAGCGCCGCGATTTCACCTGGTGACCGTTGGTCTGTTGCAGGTGCTGGTGCGGTTGCGACGTTCGATTGCTTGCCACCTGTCTTGTTGACGAGCTCCGCTGCGAGCGCGGCGACCTCTTTCTCGTCAAACCACCGCACGCCCTTGTCATCGATCGTTGGATTCAGCCTGTCGCCCTCGTACCTGCGCACGGTGGACACGCTGAGGTTCAGCCGTGATGCGACTTGGCCACGTGTCAACCGCGCTGCATTGCCTCAACCGGCACGAGACGCACCCGATCTCGTCGCAAAGGGGCAGCAGGGCGAGCGGATAGAGGCGCTCGACGGGCTCGCTGTCGGTCTTAGCCTGGACGTACGACCCGAATCGTTTACACATCAACCGGCTCATCTCACGGATGGCCTCATCGAGCTCCGTCAAGCCGTATTCGGTTCTGACTTCTAGCAGGGCTCGCAGCGAGACATTCAGTGCGTCGTATCGGGCGAATCCGGCGGCATGCATGTGGATGAGTTCCAATGTGCGATTGTCGCCGGAGCCAATCTCACGGGCCGGGATCTCGTGTGGCTCGGGTGAGCAAACCATTGGAGCCGCTGCATCGCAGCCGAACGCGAGCAAGACGAGCACGATACAAGCGAAGAGCGGCGTGCCCATCTACTCGTTCGACAATCGAAGGTCCTTGCCGGTTCCTCCGGGTTCGCGAGCTTTGCTCTGGGCGCGATGTGGCGCGTGCGCGGACGTTCGAAGTTTGGCCACGTCGACTGGTTCTAGCTGGTGCCCTTCCACCCGACCTCGCGAAGCGTCAACTCGATCTCGGACAAGAGCTGTTCATACTGCTCCAAGTCGAGGGAGCGTTCGCGAGGAACATGGGTTAGCAGGCCGACCAACTCCTCCTCGTCGGTAACAAGCCACGCCTCGATGCGAGTCGAGGTGCGTGTGAATGTTGCGTCGACGATCCCCGGATGTCCCGAGTCGCGAACGTCAACGAGAACGCCTCGTTCGCTAAGCGCATCCGTCAAACGTGCGACGGTCGTTCGGAAAAACCTTGCGCTAATCCCACGTGGAAGTTGTACGAGGGGGCCCGGATCCGTACCTGCCAACCACACGCTCCCACGATCGCTGTCGAGCCAGCTCGGCAGCTCCGTAGGATCAGTTCGAAGATCGAGCGCCGCATAACTGAGTCGCTCCGCGGGTAGCACATCGAAAACTCGGTCGAGGAGTGCGTCGGCGTCCGCGTTAGACATGAATGAGACGCGCACGAGATGCTCGTCCTCGAGATACGACGGTGCATCGCACACGCGTGCAAACGCGTCCAGTCCGCCGGGAAACCCAGCGAGCTCGCTCTTGCGGAAGATGAGTGTCAGGAATTCGATTGGGAGCGCCATCGAGCGGAGCAGTTGAGCACCTTCGCGATCCACTTGCACGAGGATGCCGTGCGCCCGGCCGGGTTCGAACCGGCAACCTCCCGCTTATAAAGCGGATGCTCTCACCGATTGAGCTACGGGCGCGAGCTCAGCGCTAGCGGCCACGTATCAATCGGAGCGTCACGTATCGATCGTAGCAGTTAGCGACCGCAGCGGCAGGCGCGCACATGCGTCGAGATTCGAGCCATGCGTTGATCGAATTGGCCAGACACCGTCTGGCCCATTTTGAGAGCAGTAATGGGCCGCGCTGTTCGCGTCTTTCACGATGTCTTCGAAACGAGACCGAGCACGTGCTGGCACTTCTGCTTGTCCATGCCGATCCAAGAGGCGTTCGCGTTCTGGAACAGCGCGCCGTCGATGTCCGGTGCGGCTAATGTCATACGCAATGCCTCGGTGCCTTCGATGCCGCCGAAGACCGGTCCGAGTTTTGGATGGTCGTTGGTCGCAAAGAACACGAATAGCTTCATGTTCTGCATCACGACGTGCTTGGTCAACACGCCTTCGCCCACAGTGATTTTGGTGCCCGAAGGAGCGGACAAGCGTCCAGCGAGCGGCAAGTAGAACACGTGCGACTGCATGCGCGTGAAGAACTCATCGAAGTCAGCGTCGCGATGATGTTCGGCGATGTCGAAGATCAGTTCGTCAAGCGATCTGCGTGACCGTTTGCGAAACAGGTTGCCGAACATCGGGACCCAATGTAACAGCGGCACCCATGACCCGCTACGAGAGAACGTGACCAGCGCAGCGCGGACATCGTGGGCACTTCGACTCGCGACCTTCGACGCGGAAGGAGCGGCGACGCACGTCACTCACTCGTCGGTCTCTTGTCGCAGCGCTTCCCTCACGGCCATGAGCACGCGGCCGAGCTCGTTACGTCCGCTTCCGTCACCGCCATCACCCCAGAAGTCATCGTTCTCGGTGTGCTCGACGAGCTTGGCGTCGCCGGTTTCGAGGAGCAGCGCACGCAGATCGTCGTGCTGCCTGAACTTCGCTTCGACCGCTTCGCGCATTACGCCAATCTTCACGCGTTCCCAGTCACGCCTGAGCTTTCGCTTTCGGTCACGACCCATTCGCGCGGCGATCATCCGCGACTTGGTTGCGCGAATCTCTTCCTGATCGGCAGGACTGACGAACTTTTGAGCCTGGAAGAAGTGCTCTGAAATCGGATAGGGCGCAAAGTTCGAGAACTCGCCGTACTCGGCGTTGACACTGTAGAAGCGAATCGCTTCCTGGTCCGGGCGACGGCTCATACGCCGCGCTGCTCGCACAGGTCGACGTATTTCGCGAGACTGTCGGGTGAATGACGATGGTTCCCGAGGCCCACCGTGTCGAACTCGTCGAGGCCGTCGCGATGAACCACGCCGAGCATTCGTAGCACGTCGTTGATGGTCGCGTTGGCGGCACTATCGCGTCGCGAGCCGGTGAACGCGCATGCCCATTGGTGCCCGACGCCGCCGAAGTAATCCGTCTGGATCAGACCGAACGTCGGTTCGCGATGTCCAGTCAAGTCAGACACGAGCTGCACGATCACGGCTTGATGCGGGAACACGCTTGGGAATCCAGGCGGGATATCGAGAAACGTCGTGCAGCCACGGACCGATTGCCAGTACGCGGAGTAGTAGTGATCGATATGAAACAGCGTTAGGCGTGGCGCGAGTGGAACCGCGACCAGATCAAAGTGCTCGGCGACATCTGAGTTGAACGCGTGGGTCGTGACGACTGCTGTCATGTGATGTCCCATATCCCAGCCAGCTCTTCCTACTGAGAATGCGCGTGATCCCTAGCCGAACGTACCAGGCAAATTCTCTGCGTCATGGAACCGCCTTGAGATGGCGTTCTTGCTGGCGCTTCTTCGCAGCCTTTCTTGCCTTCTCCGGCGGCGGCTGCATCTTCGACAGCAGGAATCGCGTGACGCGTTCCTGGCAATCAGCAAGGTGCTCCATCGACAGGTCGATGTAGCCAGCGGTCACCGAACCTCGGGGCGGGCGGTGGTTCGTAAGCACGTCGATCACGAACGGCGAGATTCCGCCGACCTCGACGAGCGCACTCGTGTACGTGTCGCGAAGGCGGTGAGGGGAGGGCAAGATGCGCTCCGTCTCTCCCGTCTCCGGGTTAAGCCTTTGTTGTTTACCTTCGATCAGATGCACGATGGCGCCCTTGTCGTGGTCCGGCAATCCAAGCGCTGAGCAGAGTGGGCACACCTTCGATGTCAGCGAGCGCGTCGGGAACACCCAGCCAGCATCGCCATCAGGGAACACGTTTCGGTTATCGCGCTTGCGGCGCGCGAGCAGCTTCATGCACTCCGAGCTCAGCGGAATCTTGAACGCCCGCTCCTTGCCGCCTTTCGGGTTTGGTCGCACGAGCACGGCCTCGTCCTCGTCGATGTGGTCCCAGCGGACAGTCGCCGCATCCATGCGTCGAAGGCCGGTGAGGAGCATGAAGAGGTAGTAATCACCGCGCACGCCGGGCTCCGCGCCGACGCGTTTACCGTTCTCGATGATCGGTCGCAGTGTCGTGACCGTCGCGTACCAAGCCGGAAGACCGGTCCACGGTATCGGTTCCTGTCGCCGATGCTCCTTGTTCCAGTGCACCGCGATCGTCGGATTCGCTGGAAGGTCGTACTCCTTGAGCGCCGTGTTCCACGCGGCCCGCACGTGGCGCATCACGCGATTGGCGAGGTACGGCCCGTGCTTCTTGCTGAGCTTCTGATGCAGCTCGCGACAGTCGCCGCGTTGGATCTCGTGCAGTGAACGCTCCATCCAGTCGACGAGGTACTTGTCGCGCTCGCGCGTAATCGTTGCGATGCTGGATGCCGTCGCTTCGTCCGCCTTCATGCGCGCGACGTGAAGATCGAACGCGTCCGCGAGCGTCGGGCCACTCGCGTTGCGTCGCTCACCACGCGGATCTTGTCCGCGCTTCATGTCGGCGAGCGCGAGCCTTGCCGCATCGCGCGCCCCGTTGACCGTCATGAGATCGAGCGCGACGGCGCGCTCCTTCGCCGAGCCCCAGTGACCGATCGTGACCGTCCGCTGTTCGCCGTTGACTCGTCGCTGCGCGACGAACGTCACGCGCCGCTTGCCGATCGTCACCCCGAAGCCGGTGAGCTTCGAATCCCACAGTCGGGCTCGATCCTGATTGCCCAGGTCATATGTCTCGAGGAGCCGATCCGTGAGCTCGACAGTGTCGGGTTTGCCAACCATTTGCCCACCAACGCTACACCAGCGCAGGTGGTTGGCAACTCGTCAGATCGCGAAATCGTCGACGATATAACCAAGGCTATGTCGAAGCAGCTAAGTCCTGCAGCAAAACACAACCTGTGCTTTGCAAGCCGAGGGTCGGGGGTTCGATCCCCCCATCCTCCACGTAGGCAGTACGCATCTGAGAATTCTGGGCTCTGCCAGATGACCCCATGCTTCTTGCCGAATGCTACCGCCGTGGGCGGTGGCTTCGTGGGGAACGAGCTGTCCGCGATGATCTTGTCGAGCTCCTTCGCGTACGCGGTCAGGAATGCGTCGAGCTCGCGGCGGATCGCGGCGGCTGCCTTTGCATCGCTGAATCGAGCGACCAAGCTGTATTCTCTATTCTTCCTCGTGCGTGCCGCACGACCGTTAGCGCCGGCGCGTGAGACTGACGCGCGACGCGAAGGGGCCGTTCACGAAGCTCGTTGGGCGCTACGGCAGACCACCGTCTCGTGCTCCAAGACAACTCGCCGAGGACTCGCGGACGGTGATAGCGATTTGTGCTGGCTGCGGCCCGATCCGACTCGGCTGGCAATGAACGCGAAGTCTGAGACCTGTTTCACTATAAGGCGATTCGGACGGGTCGTAGAGGCAACCCCCGAGCACGCGCGCGTGTAGCGAAAGTTCCGGGCCGCGATCCCCGCACGCGCCGACATCGCGACGTTCCGCTGTGCCGCGTCTGACGCTCGGACGACGGCTACGCCGTCAGCTGAATGAGCGGCGCGTGAATCGTCGAGAGAGCGGCCGCCATCACGACGATGTTCACGCTCGCGGTGCGGCGCTAATGCTCGTCGGCACCGATATCCCACTCGATACCGCGAGGCCGCCCGTCACCGTCGATGTCGATCATGAACGAAGATTGCGTCGAGCCCGCATCCACCGCCATCGCAGAAGAGAGCAAATGAAGATCTTCCGCGCCCGCGGTCACCGAAACGAACAACGCACTCGGCGCCTGCATCGTCTTCGAACCGAGGCCCGCTGCCGTCGCGTCAGACGAAACGTTGAAGCTCTGCACGAGCATGCCGCCGTTGTTATCGAAGTCGAGGTTGCTGGCCGTCGCGATCGTATTCAACACCGTGACCGCACCGCCCCCGCCTGCTTGGATCACGCCGGATACGCCCATTGCATGGAACGTGCAGTTCTCGACGCGCAGCGTGCTCCCCGGTGAAGGATTACGCGCGCCGACGAGGCCGCGAATCCCGATGCTGTTGCGAAGAGTGACACCAGTGAACGCAGCGGTCATCGAGATCCGCAAGAGAGACGAAGCGGTCGCGAGGGTTGTGACGTAGTCGTAGACGAGCATGTCTTCGACAAGCACGTTGTTGCCGGCGACGATGAATGCGGCGGGACCGCACAGTTGCTCGGAAGCGCGTCATCTCGAGGTTCGAGATCCGCACGAAGTCATCCTGGATGTCGAAGCCGTGACACTGGATGCCAAGGCCATCGAGAAGGACGCCGGTGTCGATGTGACCATGATGAGACTCGTAGCCGACGAGCCACATCCAGTGCGTGGGATCGGTGATCGAGCCATCGATCGTGATGCCGCCGGCGAGCGGACCATCCCTGCGCACGATGCCGATCTCTGCGCGATCGGCGGCAACGAGGTCACCCTCGCGCGCCGATTCCCAGGCGCCGATGTCATTGTACGCGCGGCGAATCATGACGTCCTCCGTCACGTGCGTCGCGGTAGCTCCAACGTCGACCGTGACTGCATTCGGGCCATCGACGGTGCGGATGTAGAGCAGGCCGCCGCCGAACACGATCTCGTCGCCCGGTCCGACCTCGGGGGCCAACGGCGAGGTGAACGTTACCGCGCACGCGCCTTGTGCGACGCTCGCGTTGTTGGAGTGCGTCGCGGTGCTGGTGCCGATCGAACGGTAGACAAGGCGTGGCGACGATGAATCGCACGGCGTTACGCCACCATCATCATCACCCGTGCCGCGTGGATCGAATTCGAGGCGTCCGCAAGCGGCCGCGACGAGCGCACAACCGATCACGCATAGTCGCACTGGACGATGATATCAGTCAGTCACCGCGCAGACGCGAGCCGGCCCGTAGGTGCGGTCTGCGAGTGCGACGGCAAGCCGATCTCCACGATCGCGCGAATGTACATCAATAACGACCCCAACAATCCCAACTAAAATGCTGCGATCGCGAACGTTCATGCGTTGAAACCGTAACCGGCATGATGAAGATCTCGGCGGGATCGATGGCACGAGTTACCGCTACGAGTACCGCCCGCTGTGAACGCCAGCGGCGTCATATACGATCGAAGGAATGGAAGGACGGCATCCACGGGAGCTCGATTCGCTAGCCGTCATGCTGGCGGAGAGCGGTTTTTTCGATCGTGCACCACGGCGGTATTACGTGCGGCTCGTCGGCACGGTCGCGGCCATGGTTGCGTTTGCGGCACTCGCGTCACAGCGCGCCGGCTCTCTCGCTGGCGCGATCGCAGCTGTGCTCGTGGGGATCGCGTGGGGCCAGCTCGGCTTCTACGGTCATGACGCCGTTCATGGCGCAGTGGCGCGCGGGCGTCGACGCAATGCGCTCGTCGGTCACGTGTGCTTGTCCGTGTTCAACGGGCTTGGCTTTCAGTACTGGAGGAGGATCCACGTCGCGCATCATCGCCACCTGCAATCAGAAGAGCTCGATCCGGATCTCGACTTCCCGACGTTGCTTTCGATGACACCGCGAGCCGCGCGGGCGAAGACGACGTTTTGGCGCAGGGTAGGGCGCTGGCAGGCGTGGTACTTCTGGCCGCTCACCACGCTCTATGCACATCGATTGCGATGGCAGGGGCTCGCACGCATGCTGCGTGCTCCGTCGCGCTACCGGATCGATCTGGTGCTTGTGCCGCTACACTTCATTGTGTGGCTGATCGTGCCGAGCCTCTTGTGGACACCGACGGTAGCGCTGACGACCTACGTGATCGCGTCGGCAAGCGCCGGCATCTATCTCGGCGCCGTCTTCGCGATCAATCACATAGGCATGCATGCGATCGCGAGCGACGAACAGGTGGATCTGTTCGCACGACATTTCCGCTGCACGCGCAACATCGGCAATCCTGCGGCACTCGATTTCTTGTTCGGCGGGCTGAATTTTCATACAGCGCATCATTTGTTTCCGCGCGTTCCTCACACGTGCCTACGCCGCGGACGAGACGCGTTGAATCGCTTCGCGAAGTCGCGCGAGCTGACGTATCACGAGGTCACGTTGCCAGCCGCGATCGTGTCAGTCAGCCGGCATCTCGCGGCAGTCGCGCAAGTGCTCCACTAAGAACGGACACCCAAGAGAACCCCAACTGGACTCGATACGAGAAGGGCGATGAAGCTCGATCATTTCTTGTCGGATCCGAGATCAGATCCGAGATCGGAAAGATAGATCCCTCCGAAGTCCTCGACGAACTGATTGAACGGTATCGAGAACTTTCCTTCGTACCTTCCTTGCTCGTTGTGGGGGTTGTAAAGCTCGACCATCTGCGTGCCGGTCTTTGGATCCTCCGTGAAGCCCATGACGGCCCACACGTGATGTGCGTGCGGCTTTCTTGACAATTCGAACTTGCCGGCGAGGTCCCACCACTTCGTTTCTGGCCGCGTCTGCGTGTTGGCAACCATGACCGAGCCCGCATCGAACTTGTGCTTGAGCGTCTCGAAGTCGTTGTGGTTGGCCCCGTGATTGCCGATAGATTCCAAATGCGCGTTCCCGTCGCCGAGGATGTTTTGCATCACATCACTCGCCATGCCGCCGCGGCCGATGCCCTCGTAGCCTTTCGAACCACCGTACTCTTGCGCGTACGCCTTCTCGATGAGCTGCGGCCAGATGCCTGCTGTGCTGCTGGCATAGACTTCACCGCCTAAAAGCCTGTCCCCCGGTACGGTCGGCGTCACCTTGATTTCCTTCACGCCGGCTGGTACCTGCTCCATTTTACCGTTCTCATTCAAGACGCCGCGCGCCGACGTCTTGAACCTGACGGTATACGTGCCATCCGGGTTCGGCTGCACCATGTCGCGGATAACCTGCGGATTCTGGCGAGCGATCGCTTGCAATGGCGCCATTAGGTAGCAGTCGCCGAGGTCTCCTTGGATGACATTGGAAGGCTTAGGGCCGTCGGGCCCAAACACGGGGCCCCCAAGATGTTTGGTCTTAAAGGTGATGCCGCTCGCCTCACCGATGTCCTTGCCTGAGCCTGCCGCCTTGCCTGAGCCTGCCGCCGGAGTGGGCTCATGGTTCGGCCATAACTGATGCCAGCCGTCGGCTAGGTGGATCATGGACTTTGTGGGGCTCGGATCTGGTGTTGTGTGATTCGCCGCAACGTGCTCGTCTGGCGTCGGGCCCGCGTGCAGCGACGTGCCACTGCGCGCTTCATTAACGCCACCTGCGAGGCCATACGCCGCGCCCGAACCGATCGAGGAGCCCCACTTCATCAACATCGTCGCGGAGTCGCCGGAGTATGAGTCCGGATCGATCGCGGTGCTGAGCGCCGCGCTTGCACCACCCGCGATTATGTTGCGAGCGATGACGGGCTTGATCGCATTCGAGCCAGCCATCGCGGCAGTGACCGCGCCGGGGCTCGCGCGCCGTAGACCTGGCGCCATGCCAACCGCGCCGGTCAACGCGCCCTTGCCTACGGTCTCCAGGATCTCCGGCATCTCTCTGCCCTGCAGAGTCGCCGACGTTGCATTGCCGACGCTGGTCGACACCGCGCTACTCACGCCTTGCGAGACCACTTGTTGGCACAACGGGTTCTTCGAGACTTTGCTCGCAAGGCTAACCAAAGCGCCCGCCTGCGAAGCGCCAGCCGTCGCAGTGCTGACGCCGGCCGCGACGATGTCATTGCGCAGCTCCTCTTTCGAATAGCCGGCACCGAGGATCGCCGACTTCGTCAAGATGGTCGCACCGCCCGACGAGAGCGATGCGATGAGCGCGACCTCGGCAGGTGTTGCGAGGCCACCTGTCAGCACCGTCGCGACTGCACCTGCAGTGACGGCCGCGGCGGCGGTCGCGCCGTTCGCCACCGTGTCCTTGGTCTCCTGATAGTTCTTGGTGTCGAGGTCCTGATATCCGGTCATCCGATCGAGCCGCTCGCGCGTTTCCGGCGTACTGCCTCCCGCTTGGACATCCATGTACAGCTCCTCGAGTCGCGATTGCTGCGTGTCGAGCAGCTTGCCCTTGTCAGAGAACAAATCGACGATCGCCTTCGACACCATGTTGGAGCCGGACCCGCGCTCGAAGTCGAATCGCGCGCGCGCGCGTAACACTTTCTCGTCGAGCGTCGCCGGCTCGCCCTTCATCAGCTCGTTGATCTCGAAGCCGTCGCGCCCGCTCGTGCGGTCGGCGAGCTCCTTTTTCAGGTCGCCCTTGTAGTGGTCGTGGTATTCGCGCGTTAGCTTTTGGATCTCTTCCTTCGACTTGCCGGCGAGGAGGTGTTTGATC
>Ga0070698_100005444_pt1 | contig 13902 bp, 14 predicted proteins | sample KBSK1502metaG_FD_65477 | JGI IMG/M metagenome (GOLD analysis project Ga0070698, IMG submission 65477) | Corn, switchgrass and miscanthus rhizosphere microbial communities from Kellogg Biological Station, Michigan, USA - KBS K1-50-2 metaG | ecosystem: Host-associated > Plants > Roots >...
TCGGCGAGAACTTCGGCGCCGCCTGCGACCAGATCGACCGCGCCGACCTCATGCTGTCAGACCTCCACGACCGGGCCCGGCACGGCCGAGCGCTCCCCGAGCAGGCGTGGCCGGAGATCGAGGGGCAGCGGCCCGTCGCCCTGGCGAGCCGCAACCCCGAAAGCCAGACCGTCACCCTCGTCCTCGACGCCACCACCGCCATCTTCGCCATCTTCGCCATCGCCGCGCATGCCGACGAACGCGAAGCCCACCTCCGCGAAATAGAACGATTCGGCCAGAGCCTGCCCGAAGGCTCCTACGGCCGCCGCAACCGCCAGGCCATCGCCACCCGTGAAACCCGGATAGCCGCCCGCCTGCGCGCCGTCGAGCAGGCCTACCGCATGGCCATCGAGCGCGACGCCGGGGTTCGACCACCTGAGCCCACTACAGCATGTCGTTCTCCTGAGCATGCGGCCGACAGGGAGATTGAGCTGGAATAGCGTGCCGGGTCAATCCGTCTCTTGGCTTACTGTCTGGCGGATGGGATCGCGTAGAGTCCCTCGGGCGCACCTTGCGCTAGCCTCGCCTGACCGGCAGGATGCTTGCGTTCTGGCCTGCTCGCATTATGTCCTGGGGCGCTGATGCCGATGGCCTGGTTGACGGTCGGCGCGATCCACGAGTCGAGCAGCTCGATCTCGGTCGCATCGACCGCGGCGACGTCGGGGCGCCCCACGCCCACGCGCCGAACTCCGTCGCCAGGTCGATGCCGATGCTGCGAAAGTCGTTGCTTACAACGCGTCCGGTGGCGCGGTCCCACAGGGTCGGGACGGAGATGTGCCCGTCGAAGCCCGGCTCAGTGGCGTCGTAGGCGTCACGCAGGAGCACGAACCCGTTCACCGGGTTGGGGCCGGTTGGCTCGCGGAACCCCCGGCCCGGTCGTCACGTCCCCCGTCGACGTAGGACACGGATACGACCTCGTCGAGACCGCGCAACGCGATCTCAAGCGTGACCCGCTGCGACCAGGGACAGAACCAGCCGGCGTAGAGGTGATAGCGACCCGCCTGGGCTCGCTGACTGCCAAGATCGCGCACTTTCTGCAAGAGGATTCAATATCCGTCACTATACTCAGCCTAAAATTGAACTGCCTTCGTGCAACGGTGAAGCGGTCGCTGTCGCGGACGAGGAGATGCCATGGGCAAGAGCAAACAATCTAGGCACGTGCTAGTGGTGGGCTCCGGAGCGTCCGGGATGGCTGCGGCCCTCGCGGCAGCCAGCTCAGGGGCACGGACGACGGTGCTCGAGGGCGCAGCCCGGATCGGCGGCACGACAGCCATCTCTGCCGGTGCGGCGTGGCTGCCGGCCAACCACCTGATGGCGGAGGCGGGGCTTGTGGACAGCCCGACCGATGCCCTCACCTACCTGTCCAGCTTCCCGCTGTGGGATCTCGACCGCAGCTTGGTTGAGGTGCTCGCAACTGAGGCACCCCGCATCGCGCGGCTGATTGAGGAGCTGTCTCCGGTCCGCTGGCAGATGCAGTCCCACCCTGACTACTTCGTCGAGCACGCGGGCGCACGCTCCGCGGGACGTACCCTGGAACCTCGACCGCTCGATCTCGGACCGGAGCACGCGTTCGTCCAAGACCTCGTGCTTAAGGGTGCACCCGGCGAGCTCGGGACCCTCCCTTTCGCCTTCGGCGACGTCCTGGACGGACACCGCAACCACGATGTCGATGTAGAGCCGTCCGGGGACATGGTCACCATGGGGCGCGGCTTGATCTCGGGCCTCGCCATCGGCGCCCTCGACCTCGGCGTCGAGATTCGCACGTCCTCACGAGCCGTCCGCCTCGTGCTCGAGCGCGGAGCGGTGGTCGGGCTCGAACTCGAAGACGACACCGAGCTGCGGGGCCGCGTTATCCTGGCCAGCGGTGGGTTCGAGCGTGACCCACAACTCGTGAAAGCGTTCCTCCGAGGCCCGATGACGGCACCACTCGGCGTGGCCACGACGAGGGGCGACGGGCTCCGGATGGCCATGGCAGCGGGCGCCGATCTCGGCAGCATGAGCGAGGCGTGGTGGTGTCCGGCCTACCGGGTTCCGGGTGAGCGCACGTGGGATGACGCGGCAGACAGGTTCCGCATCGTGTTCCCCTCGCATCGGGCCTCGCCGGGCAGCATCATGGTCGACAGGTCAGGCCGTCGGTTCGTCAACGAGGCGCAGAACTATAACGACCTCGGTCGCGCGATGCAGAGCTTCAACCCAGCCGGGCATGACTTCACTGCGTCTCCCTCTTGGCTCGTGTTCGACAGCGCGTACCGGCAGCGATATGGGACGTTCCTCGGCGCGACCGATCCCGACTGGTGCACTAAGGCAGATGACCTCGACTCGCTCGCCCGTCTGATGAAGATCCGTCCCGGGCAGCTGAACGAGACGATCAGCAGGTTCAACTCCGACGTCGTAGCCGGGCGCGACCGCGACTTCGGTCGGGGATCGTTCGGCTACGACATCTACCACGGCGACCGGCAGGTACCTGTGCCCGCGTTGGGCGAGTTGAGGTCCGCGCCCTTTTTCGCCCTCAAGGTCCATGTCGGAGCCATCGGCACCAAGGGCGGCCCACGTACCGATAGCAACTCGCGCGTGCTGAGAGCCGCGGACCAACGAGTTCTACCTGGCCTGTATGCCGCCGGAAACGCTGCAGCCAGCCCCCTGGGGACGCTGTACCCCGGCGGCGGCGGAACGATCGGCCCAGCCCTGGTGTTCGGCACGCGAGCCGGTGAAGCCGCGGCCACCGACTGAGGCTTGCCGCATGCAATTCAGCCGGGTCGTGGCCAACCATGATGCAACACCCCGGGCGTGGACGGCCTGACGGCCGCCTACGTGGCGGCCGCGTCGCGGGGCAAGGGCTGGCTGGCGAGAGCTATGAGTATTCCCTGCGTCTGTCAGCGATTTGATACAGTCAGCATTGAAAGCGTGTCAGGAGAGAACGGCTGAGGAAAGCCTTTCTCGAATGCAGTTCATCGCCTGCTAACGAGTTCTACCTGATCGCGCCATGTGTTGGCCGGGTCCAGGCTTCGCCCCGCAGCACGATCCTGGGCCTCGGTGTCCGTTACGTGGACGAGTTCACCCGGCGCGACGGACGCTGGCTCATGCGCGGTGCGCTCGTCAAGGACTGGACGCGCTGGCCAAGGACTGGGAGGGGGTCGTAGCGGCGGTTGCCAGCGAACAACAGACGCGCGAGCTGGGCAGGCGGGACAGCTCTGACGGGAGCTACGTATGGATTCCTCCCTCGGACGGCGAGGTGCTGAGGTGAGCGCGGAGATTGGCTCCGGAATCGGATTCGAGACGATTCAGTTCGCGGCCAAGTTCGACGGCCCGCAGGTGTCGGGGCCCGATCTCGTGTACGCGGCACGACGTGCCGGGTTCGGGTGGATGGCCTTTGACCGTCACACCCTGGCGTTGGCAAGCCGGTCCGACGGGGGTCTGGAGGCGCTGGCACGAGTGTGCTCGGCCGCCGACATGCCCTGCCGCTCGGTGCAGTCACTGCGAATCACCGGTGATGCCGACGAGACGACCGCTGGGATAGAGCAGCTGACCGCGCAGGTCCGCGTCCTCCGCCCAGACGTCGTTCCGCTCATCCTCCTCACCGAGCCGAGCGACGCCATGCTCGACGTCGTCCGGGCTGCAGTCGACCAGGTGTGGCAGGCTTGGCCGGGAATCCGGTTCGGGCTTGAGTTCGGTCCAGTCTTCCCAGTCGAGGACCTGAAGTCGGCCCGGCGGACGGTCCTGGGCCTGGGCCGCCCGGGCGTCGGGCTCGTCGTCGACTCGTGGCACGTGTTCAACGGCACGACGCCCTGGTCCGACATGAAGACACTCGAGGCCACCGAGATCGCCCTCGTCCAGCTCAACGACCATGGCCCGCTCACGCGGACGTCCGTTCACGAGGCGAAGAATCACCGCCTGCTGCCAGGGGACGGGGTGTTCCCGCTTCAAGATCTCCTCGATCTGCTGCGGGACACCGGATACCGGGGGCTGATTTCTGTCGAGGTGATCTCAGCTGCACTCCGGACGGAAGGACCGGACCGGTTTGCCATGGTAGCCTTCGACTCGCTCCGGCACCTCAGGTACGGGTCGTCGATGCTGGTGGGCGGCCACTCAGATCCATAGCGGCCGCAGGCACCGCGCGCCCGGTGAGTTGAAACCCATTCCAATTACGTGCCATGATCTCTGGGTGGCCAAAACATCATCCTCGGACAGTGTCGAATCGGATCGCTCCACGAGCGCTATCGGCAAGGCATTCAGGGCTATCCGGGTAATGCGCCGGTCCCCCGGGCCCTTGACCTTGACTGCGCTCGCGTCAGGCATCGATATCGCCCCCAGCTCGGCGCACTCCATCCTGACCCAGCTGGTCGAGCAGGGCGTCGTCGTGCAGGACGCTGACAAGCGCTACCAGCTGGGCCCAGCCATGTTCTACCTCGGCTCGGCCTACGCCCGGGCGACACCCATCTATCGGTCGGTCTGGAGCGAACTGGTCACCGCCGCGAACGAGTACGGCGTGACGGCTGCCATAGCAGTCCCGTGGGAGCACCACCACCTCGTGCTCAACGCTCATCGGGGAGGTGGCTCGGACGTTGCTGTGCCCTTCGGCGGTCGTGTCCCGATCGATGCCGCGTCCTGGGGCAAGGTCTACTACGCATGGTCGGGAGAGGCGGTCCCCGAGCACCTGCCGTCGTACACCTCGCGGAGTCTTCAGACCGGCGCCGAGCTGACGGCCGAGCTGACTGAGGTGCGGGAGCGTGGCTACGCGGTTGACCGCGGGGAGTTCTCCGAGGGCGTGGGCGGCGTATGCGCCGCTGTCACGAGCTCCGTCGGGTACGAGGGGCTGGCCTCGCTGCTGGCCCCCCTGCCGAAGATCGAGAAGGTGGGTTTCGAGGTGCTGGGCCAGCACCTCGCCACGATGGCGGGGCGAGCCTCGCGAGCGCTGGGCGACCCTTCTAGGATGCGGTTCTTCGGTAGCGACTGATGAGGTACTCCCGGCGAGTTTTCGGAGATGATTCCACTGGTCTGAACGCAGTACCCATTATTGCCGCTATCGATGTAGTATTCAGGAATGGACTTCGCACTCTCGCCCGTGGCTACCCAGCTCCGGGCCGAGCTGGTCGACTTCATGGATGCCTGGATCTACCCGAACGAGGGCGTCTTCGAGCAGCAGATGATCGAGCTCGGGGATCCGCACGGAGACCCGCCGATTCTCCGGGACATCCAGCAGGAGGCGCGTCGGCGCGGCCTGTGGAACCTATTCCTCCCGCATAAGACCGAATGGACCGACGGTCTGTCCAACGTCGACTACGCGTCTCTGGCCGAGATCATGGGCCGCTCCCTCATCGCGTCCGACGCGTTCAACTGCTATGCGCCGGACACGGGCAACATGGAGATTCTCACCATGTTCGGCACGGAGGAGCAGAAGGAGCGGTGGCTTCGGCCGCTGCTGGAGTTCCAGATCCGTTCGGCATTCGCTATGACGGAGCCCGCCGTGGCCTCGTCGGACGCGACCAACATCGAGACGAGGATCCGGCGCGAGGGCGACGAGTACGTCATCAACGGCCGTAAGTGGTGGATTTCCGGGTCCGGCCGCCCCAGCTGCAAGATCCTCATCGTGATGGGCAAGACAGATCCTGCGGCCGAGCGGTACCGTCAGCAATCGATGGTGCTCGTGCCCACCGAGACCCCAGGTGTGAACATCATCCGCAACCTCCCGGTCTACGGTTTCGTCGACCGGGAAAGCCACTGCGAGATCGACTTCGCCGAGGTCCGCGTGCCGGTGTGCAACCTCCTCGGCGAAGAGGGCGGCGGCTTCGCCATCGCCCAGGCCCGCCTCGGCCCTGGTCGCGTGCATCACGCGATGCGTGCGATCGGTGCGGCGGAGCGGGCGCTCGAGATGATGTGTCGGCGGGTGAGCTCCCGGGTCGCCTTCGGCGGGCCGCTCGCCGATCAGGGCACTATCCAGGACTGGATCGCCGACGCCCGGATGGAAATCGATCAGGCCCGCCTCTACACGCTCTACGCGGCCTGGCTGATGGATCGCGACGGCAACAAGGCGGCAGCGACCGAGATCGCCGGCATCAAGGTGGCCGTTCCCCAGATGGCGCTGCGTGTCATCGACCATGCGATCCAGGCATACGGCGGGGCAGGAGTCGGCCCCGATGCGGGCTTGGCGCGAATGTGGGCCCACGTTCGCATACTCCGCATCGCCGACGGCCCGGACGAGGTGCACCGCCGGACCGTCGCCCGCCGTGAGCTCCGGAAGTACCGAGTGGCAAGCGTGTCGGGATTGTGAACGCAACGCACGGCCGACCGAGCCGCTGGGCCGCCTTGTCCGGTACGAGTTCCAGCTGTATCAACGTGGAGGACGACTTATGACGAGCGCTGCGGCTGCCGACCAGGAGATGGCAAACGAGCTGATCCTGGTCACTCAGGTGCCCCTCGGGGATGCATCGGTTGCTGCCCTGCTCACCCTCAACCGGCCTGACTCGCGCAACCCTATCGACAAGGTCACGATCGGCTTGCTTAAGACCATCTTGAGCGACCTCATCGACGAAGGTGATGTGGCGGCTGTCATCCTCACTGGCGCTGGGGACGCGTTCTCCGCAGGCGGCGATCTTAAGGGGTACCGGAATCTTTACCGGAATCCGGCATCCTTCCAGACCTTCATGCAGGACTTCGACGAGGTCTGCCGCATCCTCGAGACGGCCCCGTTCCTGACCATCGCGATGATCAACGGCACGTGCGTGGCCGGTGGCCTGGAGCTGAGCCTGGCATGCGATTTCATCACGATTGCGGACGAAGCTCGCGTGGGCGACGGTCACTTGCGGTTCGCGCAGTTGCCGGGGGCGGGCGGCAGCCAGCGACTGGTCAGGGCCATCGGCGTGCAGAGGGCTAAGTACTGGCTCTACACGGCTCGGCTCTTCCCGGCCGCCGAGGCAGTGGCCGCGGGCCTCGCGGTGTTCTCAGCACCGGTGGCAGAGCTCCCCGAACGGACGCTGGCGCTTGCCGCCGAGGTCACGGAGCTCACACCTCTGGGCTGGCGGACGATGAAGCAGCTGGTCGACGTAGCACAGCACACTCACCTACCGGAGGGTCTGCGGATCGAGTCCCGGATGGTGTTCGAGTATGCCACGTCGTCGCACGACGCTTCCGAAGGACTGAAGGCGTTTGCCGAAAGGCGCCCTGCACGCTACCTGGGCCGCTAACGCCAAACGACGGCCTACGGACACAATCACAGACGCGGGCGAGGAGGTAGAGGTGGCGATTGAGTCACACGCGGATCGGACTACGGTGAGATGGGACGAGATGTACTACGTCGAGGGTGGCGTGGTAACCATCGGTGTCGTCCACCGCGAGTTCACGCTCCGGGCCCTCGAGGTCTACCGAGGCAGCCCGGGGGTACAGGACATCATCGACAGGATCGAGAACGAGGGTTTCTACGATCGTGGCGTCTCGATCTACGTGTTCCACGCGGGGACGAAGCGCGACTACCTGAGGTTCGACTGCTTCGAGGCCGAACCCCACTACCACTACCACCACCTGCACGCGCTCCGTGACGCCGATGTGGCCATCGAGATGGGCCATCAGAAGATCGACGGTCATGCGGAGAGCGTCACCATGAACGGCTACTGGCACCAGGTTCCGTTCGACGCTGCTGCCAACGGCGACATGCGGGCCTGGGCGCTCGAACGCCTGCGTACCCGGCTCCCGGAGATGCTCGTGGAGGCCGGCCAGCCCGACCTGGCTCGTCAGGTGCACATGGACGCCGTCCGCACGGCCCTCGAAAGCGCGGAGACCCTCATCTATGCGCGTCCGAGGGTCAGTGACAGGTTATAGGCGACACCACAGGCAGGCCGGCCAGAGCACGATCGATTCCTCTCATCGAAGGGCCACACGTTGACCGCGACCAAGAACTCCGCCCTGCTCGTGATGGACGTGCAGCAGGGCATCGTGAAGAACTTTGCGAGCGAGGGGTACTTGCCCCGGCTGGCGGGCGCGATCGCGGCCGCCCGTTCGGCGTCCGTCCCGGTTGTATTTGTCGGGGTTAAGTTCCGGCCCGGACACCCGGAGATCAGTAAGAACAACAAGGTGTGGGCCGGCGTCGCCGCCAGCAACGCGATGGTGAGCGGCACCGAGCCGACCGAGTTCACTCCGGAGATCGCACCGCAGGACGGCGACGTCGTCGTCACGAAGCGGCGTGTCGGTGCCTTCGCCGGCAGTGACCTCCAGGAGATCCTTCGCGGCGGTGAGATCACCAGCATCGTGCTCGCCGGGATCTCGACGTCGGGCGTGGTCTTGTCCACCGTGCGCCTGGCCGCCGACCTCGACTACCAGATCACGGTCCTGTCCGATGGATGCGTCGACAACGACGACGAGGTACACCGAGTCCTCACGGAGAAGCTGTTCCCGAGGCAGGCGACGGTGCTCACCACCCAGGACTGGATCGACTCGCTCGGTTCGAGCTGACCGCAGGCACTTCGACACAGAGGACAAACTATGGCAATCCTTCAAGCGAGAGCGGTGGTCAAGGTCAAGGACGGGATGTGGGACCAGGCCCTCGACATCGCTGCGAAGCAGGCGGCGGACGCGAACACCCGCCCCGGCACACTCGCCTACGAAATGTACCGCGACGACGAGGGTGCCCGGCTGATCAACATCGCGGCCTACCGCGATGCCGGCGCGTGGCTCGCGCACACGCAGAGCAACCCGTTCTCGAGCGCATACATGGCGATGTGCGAGCTGGAGTCCCTCGAGGTGCACGGCGAGCCGACACCTGAGCTGCTCGCGATCATCCGCAGCTTCGGGACAGCGGTCGTCTACCCGGCGGTGCCCCATGACTGACTTCGAGCTCATCTCCGTCACCAAGCACGGGAGCGTCCTGGAGTGCTGGCTCAACCGGCCTGACCAGCGCAACGCCATCTCCACCGCAGTCGAGGAGGAGTGGGACGATGTCCTCGCCCTCGCCCAGGACGACGACGACATCAGGGTGGTCACGCTGCAGGGGCGCGGACCAGTGTTCTCCGCCGGCGCTGACATGAAAGAGTACGCGCCCACCTTCGAAGCGCGTCAGAGGAAGGCCCCGAGGCCTGATGGTGTGGTCCTGACCCGCCCGGCCCGCCGGGTGGGGGCGGCTCGGCGCCTATGGCCGCCCCCTGCCATCCGGGAGCCGCAACTGCCGACCTCGTGGTACTTCCGGAAGACGCTCATCGCCGGCGTCCACGGGTACGTCGGTCCGTACGCGCAGAGGTTCCTGGCGCCGTTCGACTTCATCATCGCCGCGAAAGATACCCGGTTCAGCTTCGAGCAGGCGCGGGTCGGGAGCCAGAACCACCCCTTGGCAATCTACGCCTACCAGCTACCGATGCGTGTCATCAAGCAGCTACTGCTGCTCGGAGGATGGTTCGACGCGGACACGGCCAAGGAGCTGCACATCGTGCAGCGAGTCGTCGCCGTCGAGAACCTGCCGACGGAGGTCGCCGCCTGGGCCGAGTCGGCCTCTGGCCTGACCAGCGCCACCATCGCGGCGTACAAGGAAGGCATACACCGGATGTACGAGCTGTCCGGCCTCACCTCGATCATCGGCAGCGGGAACAATTTGAATGCCCACGTGGAGGGCAGCCACGGGCACCACTTCCACGGCACGCTGGTATCGGAGGGCATGAGCGCGGCCCTCGCCCTGCGACGCGCCGCTGTCGACGACTCGATCACGAAGGTCTAGCCACTGCACTCGCCTTCCTCAGGAGGTCTGCCATGTCTCCCACTGCGCCGGGACCGTTGAGCGGTGTCCGCGTCCTTGACCTGACACGAGTCATCGTCGGTCCGTACTGCTCACAGTTCCTCGGCGACATGGGGGCCGAGGTCATCAAGGTCGAGAACCCCGAAGGCGACCTGACCCGCTCCGTAGGGCCGCAGTGCAACCCGAACATGAGTGCCAATTTCCTGATCTTCAACCGCAACAAGCGCAGCGTGGTGCTGGACCTCAAGACGCCCGAGGGCAAACAGGCCCTCATGCGCCTCGCGGTCACCTGCGACGTGTTCATCGTCAACTACCGCCCGGCCGCCCTGACCAAGCTAGGCATCACGTACAACGATCTGAAGGCAGCCAACCCGTCCATCGTGTACTGCCGGATCGTCGGCTACGGCGAGGACAACCCGTACACCAGCAAGCCGGCGATCGACGACGTCATCCAGGCTCTTTCCGGGATCGTCTCGCTGCAGGAGAAGCTGACGGGGGAGCCAAGCTTCGTCGGGATGCCGATGGCGGATCTCACCTGCGGCCTGTTCGCGCTGGGGGGCGTCCTAGCGGCGCTCTACCGCCGGGCGCTGACCGGTGAGGGCGACGAGGTCGAGGTCCGCATGTACGACGCGATGGCGTCATTCGTCCTCAGCCCCCACCTGGCGGGACACTCGTTCGAGCCGCCACTCGGGCCGCCCACCTACCCGCGCAGTGTGTCGCCGAACAGGCGGCCGTTCCGTACGCTCGACGGTTCGATCACTGTGGCGCCGTACACGGACAAGGCGTGGCGCAGCTTCCTCACGGTGATCGACCGGTTGGAGATCCTCGACGATCCCCGGTACAACACGCCTTTCGTGCGCGCGCAGCACCTCGACGACCTGTACCAGATGATGATCCCCATCATCGGGCAGCGGACGAGCGCGGAGTGGCTCGAGGTCCTCGAGAAGGCTGACGTGCCGTGCAGCCAGGTCCTGACGACGACGGATCTCGTCAACGACCCCTCGCTGGCTCAGGGCGGCCTGCTGGCCGAGTACCAGCACCCGACCGAGGGCAAGATCAGGCTGCTGTCCAACCCGGTTCGCTTTACCGAGGCGCCCGGCTCGGTACGCCACCTCCCGCCGAATCTCGGTCAGGACTCCCGCTATGTCCTGAGCCAGCTCGGCTACGACGAGGACACTATCGACTCCATGATCGAGCGCGGAATCACCGTCGCGCATGACGGTGCCCGTGACTGAGGGTCGAGATCCAGACGTCCGGACCCTGGACGGTGCCCCCGGGGTAGCAGTCGTCGAGCTGAACCGCCCCCCGCACAACTACTTCGACACGGAGCTGATCCGTGCATTGGCCGGTGCCTACGCCCGGCTGAGCGGGGACGGGACGACCCGTGCCATCGTTCTCGCGAGCGCCGGTAAGAACTTCTGCGCCGGCATGGATTTCTCGCAATCCTCGGGCCGTCAAGCGGACGAGCTGTACGCGGAGGCGCGCCGGCTGTTCGAGGTCCCGATTCCGGTCGTGGCGGCTGTTCAGGGCAGTGCCGTGGGCGGCGGGCTCGGGGTCGCCCTGAGCGCAGACTTCCGCGTCGCCTCGAGTCAGTCGCGGTTCTCGGCGAACTTCACTGCCATCGGCCTGCATCCCGGGTTCGGCCTGACGTGGAGCCTGCCTCAGGTGGTCGGACGGCAGGCGGCGGCCGACCTGATGCTGACGGGCCGGCGGTGCGGCGGCGACGAGGCCTTCGCCATGGGGCTTTGCGACCGTCTCGCACCGGACGGCGAGGTGCGCGCGGCAGCAATCGAGTTCGCTGCGTCCATGGCGGCGGCCGCACCTTTGGCCGTGCGTGAGGTCAAGGTCTCGCTCGGCCGCACCCGCCCTGAGGAATTCGCCAGGGCGACGGCGGCCGAGTTCGCCGCTCAGACACGGCTGTTCGGCACCGAGGACTTCGCCGAGGGCGTAGCCGCGAGCCGGGAGCGGCGGGAACCGAGGTTCCGCGGTCGTTGACCCAGCCTGTCTCAGTAGCCTGCGAGGCCGTTCCTCAGGATGGCTTCCCCGTCCTCGAGGAGCCAGCGCGCCGTGCCCAGCAGTTCCTCGTAGATGGGGTCGAGCTTCTTGCCTCGCCGATGAAGTTGCAGGTTGTAGCCCAGGATTACCGCGTACTTGAAGCACGAGGCGGCGATGTGCCAGGCGGCGATCGACTCATCCGTCCCGTAGCGCGCCGTCAAGTCGCTCAGAGCCACGTGGATGCTTCCGGTGGGATTGGGCTCAGGCTCGTAGCGACCTCGCAGCGAGGCGACCGCGAGACAGCCAAGGTCGGTCAGCGGGTCGCCGAGGCTGGCGATCTCCCAGTCGAGCACCGCCACGACCCTGCCTGTATCGAAGAGCAGGTTGGCGTAGTGGAAGTCTCCGTGCACGAGGCCCGCGCCTGAGGACTCGGGCGCGTCGGCGAGCAGCTTGACGGCGAGTTGGCCGGACTTTTCGACGAGCCATTCCGGGCACCGGCTGATGAGCCCGGACCACCGGGAAACTTCGTCGGCGTTGCTGGTCTCGGGCTCGTCACCGATCCCGGTTTTGGTCGGCGCGAGCTCCCGGATGCGGTGGAGGACGTCGACGGCTGCCTGCGCTACTGCCGCGTGAGACGACGTCTCGGTGGCCGCCTCCCAGCTAGCGCCCTGCACCCGCTCCATGACCGTGACGGCGCGTCCGTGGAAGGTCCCCGAGCTGTCCGCCACGAGTACGCGGGGGGCGGGGAGCCCGGCGGCGTGCAGCGCCCGCATGATCCGGCCCTGGCGGCCGACGTCGGAAGGACCGATGATCCTGGCGCCGGGCGGTGACAGCCGGGCCACCAGGTCGCCGCGGAAGGACTCCGTGACGGTGGGCAGCAGGTAGGTGAAGCCAGAATGGCCGTCGCCGAAAGGAACAGGCTCACTGATCGTGATCGACTCTCCCGGCCACGCGTCGTGCAACAGCTCGGCGTAGGCGGTCGCGTCCGGCGGGGCGCCCGGCACGTTCATCGGGTCACCCGTAGACATCCGTCGCGGCACTGGCCCGTCACATCGACAGCCCGCCGTCGACCGGGAGTACCACGCCGGTGATGTAAGAAGCAGCGTCCGACGCTAGGAATCCCACCGCCGCGGCCATCTCGGCGGCCGCCGCGAAGCGTCCCATAGGGATCGACGCCGTAAGCTCCGCCAGCTTGCCTGCGGGGATGCTCTGCACCATCCGGGTGCTCGCGTTGGGGGAGATGGCGTTCACCGTGACCCCGAAGCGCGCGAGCTCCTTCGCCGCTGTCTTGGTGAACCCGATGATCGCTGCCTTTGCGGCAGCGTAGTTGGCCTGACCGATCATGCCGTGCATGCCGGTGTACGACGTCACGTTGACGACCCGGCCCCGCTCCTGTCTGCGGAAATGAGGGACGCAAGCGCGCGTCAGCCGGAACGTGCCACCGACGTGAACTGCGAGGACGGACTCCCAGGCGGCGTCGTCCATCTTCCACAGGACCATGTCCCTGAGGATCCCCGCGTTGTTGACGATCACGTCGATCCGGCCGGTGTCGCCTACGATCCTGCTCACCGCCGCGTCGACTTCGACCGTCGAGGACACGTCCGCGCGCAGCCCGGTCGCACCCACCTCGGCGGCGGCTGCGGCGACCTGGTCGCAGTCGTAGTCCAGCAGGTACGTCACGGCGCCCGCGTCGGTGAAGAACCGCGCGATCTCCAGGCCGATGCCACGAGCGCCTCCCGTGACGGCCACGGACCTTCCCGTGAAGTCGAACGTCATGTCGGTGGTCACACGATCCTCCTGCATCTTTTACATGAGGGCCAGGGAGCTCTGCCCGTGGTGGCGGCTCACCCCTGCAGCATGCCGCCGTCGATGTTGATCGCCTGGCCCGTGATGCTGCGCCCCGCCGGTGATGCCAGGAACACGCACATAGCGGCCACGTCGTCAGGCTCGATGAGCCGCCCCTGCGGCGGCAGGATCCGCGCGAGGGCTTCGTGCTCGGTGCGACCGGTCCTGGCCACGATGCTGCGTACCGTCTCGCGGGTCATCGGGGTGTCGGCGTAGTGCGGGCACACGCAGTTGAACGTGATGCCGGTATTGACATACTCGGCCGACAACGACCGCGTGAGGCCGAGCAGCGCGTGCTTGGCAGCGGTATA
>Ga0070698_100005445_pt1 | contig 13901 bp, 13 predicted proteins | sample KBSK1502metaG_FD_65477 | JGI IMG/M metagenome (GOLD analysis project Ga0070698, IMG submission 65477) | Corn, switchgrass and miscanthus rhizosphere microbial communities from Kellogg Biological Station, Michigan, USA - KBS K1-50-2 metaG | ecosystem: Host-associated > Plants > Roots >...
GTCCACCTCGAGCACCCGAGCGCCGTGCACGAGGGTCTGGGCCATCTTGCCCAACGCGATCTTGCCTTTCGGGACCAACACCGCGCAGGTCAGGCCGGCCTTTCCGGCGTAGGCCGCCGCGCTCGCGCTCGTGTTGCCCGTCGACGCACAGACGACCGCCTTCGCGCCCTCCTCGAGGGCCTTCGAGATCGCGAGCGTCATGCCGCGGTCCTTGAACGACCCCGTCGGATTCGCGCCGTCGTACTTCAGCCACACATCGCAGCCGGTCTCGGCCGACAGCACCTCCGACCGAACCAACGGGGTTCCGCCTTCACAGAGGGTGACCACCGGCGTGTCGGCCGAGACCGGCAACCGCGCGCGGTACTCCTCGATGATCCCGCGCCATTGCGGCGCCCCAGACTCTGAGGCCTCGATGGAGGTCACTCCTCGCCCTCCACCCGGATGATGCTCGCGACCGCGTGGACGGCCTCCAGCTCGCGGAGCTCCTGCATCGTTTTCTGGAACGCGCCCTCTTGGGCGCGGTGAGTGATGAACGAGAGCGTGGCTTCGTCCCCTGAGCCTTCCTGCCAGACCCGTTCGAGCGAGATGCCGTTGCGGCCGAAGCGGTCGGCGATCTCCGCGAGGACGCCCGGGCGATCCTCGACGCGGAGCTTCAGGTAGTACTGGTCGCGCGTGTCGTCCATCGGCCGGATGCGACGAGCGTTGGTCGAGGCCGAGCCGGGACCGCGCGCACCTTGCAGCAGGTTCCTCGCGACGCTGACGAGATCGCCGACGACGGCGGTCGCGGTCGGGTCGCCCCCCGCCCCGGCGCCGTAGAACATCAGCTGCCCGATCTTCGGCCCCTCGACGAAGACGGCGTTCGACGCACCACGGACGGCGGCGAGCGGATGCTCCGCCGGGATCATCGACGGATGCACGCGGACGGAGATCTCCTCCTCGTCCAGCTCCGCGATCGCAAGGAGCTTGATGACGTACCCGAGCCGCGCCGCGTCCTCGAAGTCCTGCGGCGTGACCTCCGAGATGCCCTCGCGGTAGACGTCGCCGGCGACGACGCGGGCGCCGAACGCGACCGACGCCAGGATCGCGCACTTCGCGGCCGCGTCGTATCCCTCGACATCCGCCGTCGGGTCGGCCTCCGCGAACCCGAGTCGCTGTGCTTCGGCGACCGCCTGCTCGGACGTCCAGCCGTGCTCGGACATCTGCGTCAGGATGAAGTTGGTCGTCCCGTTCACGATCCCGAGGATGCGATCGACGCGTTCGCCGGCGAGGGACTCCCGCAGCGGGCGGATCAATGGGATCCCTCCGGCGACGGCGGCTTCGAAGTACAGATCTCCGCCCGCTCGATCCGCCGCGGTGAACAGCTCCTCCCCGTGCGTCGCGAGGAGCTCCTTGTTCGCCGTGACGACGGACTTGCCGCTCGCCAGCGCCCGGAGGAGCAGCTCCCGCGACGGTTCGACGCCGCCCATCAACTCGCAGACGATGTCGATGTTGGGGTCGTCGACCACGTCGCCCGGATCGCCAGTGAACCGATCGGCCGGAAGGGGCAGGCCGCGGCTGCGCCCGGGATCGCGCACGGCGACGCGGGAGATCTCCAGGCGGGCGCCGGCCTTCCGCGCAACATCCTCGGCGTGCTCGTGCAGGAGTCGGATCACGGCCGCTCCGACGTTGCCGCTCCCGAGCAGGCCGACGCGCACGGTCCGGTCGTTCACCACCTTCGCCTGTTTCGCCGTCATGCCTCGCTCCCGATCCATACCGCCATGAGTATCTCGTCCTCGTAACCGTAGGACTTGCGCGAGTGCCTCGCGAGCCTCCCCTCATCGAGGAAGCCGAAGCTTCGATAGAGGGAGATCGCGGCCTCGTTGTGCGGATAGACGGAGAGGACGAGCTTCTCGATGCCCACGCGCTTCGACCACGCGATCGCCTCTTCCATGAGCCGGCGTCCGATGCCCCGCCCGCGAGCGTCGGCGGCAACCGCGATCGAGAGTGACGCGACGTGATGCGTGACCGGGTGTCGCTCGCGCTGCACGTTCACATGTCCTACCAGCCGGCCTCCTTCGAGCGCGACGATGTGGGTCTCGAGGCGCGATCGCTGCCGGAATCGTCGTCGATACGCGCGAGCCGGAACGTCGACCTCTTCGCTCCGGACGAACCGCTCTTCGGCCACGATCGCCGTCCAGAACTCGAGGAACGCACGGGCGTCGCTGGGTTTCGCTGGTCGGATCTCGAGCGTCTCACCCATCCGGGTCCGATCCGTCCAGCCTTTCCATCGATCCGGGAGCCGAGACGCCGACGAGACCGAGGAGATTCGCGAGGACCTGCTTCGTCGCCGACGCCAGCCAGAGCCTCGCCTGCGTGAGCGCCGCGTCATCGGAGACCACGCGGCATTCGGTGTAGAAGCGATGGAAGGTGGACGCGAGGTCCTGCGCGGCGTGGGTCAGCCGATGCGGGGCGCGTTGCTCCGCGGCCGTGGCGATCAGGCCCGGGGCCTCGGCGAGCGCTCGCAACAGGTCCTGCTCGGGCTCGGATGCGAGCAGCGTCAGATCGGCTTCCTCCACCGGTCGGAGCTCGACGCCTTCCGTCTTCGCCTTCCGGAGGATCGACGCGATCCGTGCGTGTCCGTACTGAACGTAGTAGACGGGGTTGTCGAGCGACTGCCGGGCCACTTCTGCGATGTCGAAGTTCGTCGGGCGATCGTTGGAGAACAGGAGGAGGTGGAAACGTGCGGCATCGGTGCCCACCTCGTCGATGAGCTCGTCCAGTGACACGAACGTGCCGGCTCGCTTGCTCATCTTCACCGGCTGGCCGCCTCGCAGGAACGAGACGAACTGGTACATGACGATCTCGACGCGGTCGGGGTCGAAGCCAAGAGCGGTCGCGACACCCTTGACCCTCGCGATGTCGCCGTGGTGATCGGCTCCCCAGACGTAGATCAGATGATCGAAGCCACGGGAGAACTTGTCGAGAACGTATGCGATGTCCGCACCGAAGTACGTGTGCGTCCCGTCGGAACGGATCGCCACGCGGTCCTTGTCGTCGCCGAAGGCGGTCGAGCGGAACCACGTCGCTCCCTCGGCGTCGTAGACGTAGTCCGCCTGGCGCAACTTCTCGATCGCCTGCGCGATCTCGCCCTTCTCCACCAGCGACGCCTCGAGGAAGTACGTGTCGAAGGTGATGCCGAACCGCTCCAGGGTCGCGCGGATCTGTGCCATCGCGCGACGCGCCCCTTCCTCCCGGAGCCGGACGAGTCGTTCTTCCGTCGGCAGGTCCGCGAGTCCCGGCCCCTCGTCCTCGAGGATCGCCCGAGCGAGCTCGGTCACGTAATCGCCGTGATACCCGTCCTCGGGCATCTCCGCATCCCGGCCGAGGAGCTGGAGGTACCGAGCCTCGACGGAGGCCCCGAAGCGATCCATCTGACCGCCGGCGTCGTTGAAGTAGTACTCGCGTTCGACCTCATGACCGGCGAAGGTCAGCAATCGTGCCAGCGCATCGCCGATCGCGGCGTTCCGCGCGTGGCCGATCGTGAGGGGGCCGGTGGGGTTCGCGGACACGAACTCCACCTGGATCCGGCGACCCGTAGGCTCACCGCCGCCGTAGCGATCGCCCTCGTGGACGACCTGGCGGAGCACGTCGTGGAGCCACTCGTCGGTGGTCCACAGATTGATGAAGCCGGGGCCCGCCACCTCGGCCTTCGCCAGGAACGGAACGTCGGGCAGCGCCGCCACGATCGCGGCCGCCGTCGCCCGTGGGTCGGCGCCCGACGTTGACGCGGCGACCATCGCCACGTTCGTGGTGAAATCGCCGAACCCCTTCTGACGCGGGCGCTGGACCTCCGGCTCGGGGAACGGGGCCTCGAGACCGAGCGCGGGAGCGGCGGCGGACAGCGCATCGGTGAGCACGGCCTTCAGCCGTTCCTCGATCACCTCGCGTCTCCCATCGCCTCGCGCACGATCTCCACGAGCTCCGTGGGATCGAAGGGCTTCGTCACGATCCGGACGTGCTCGCCCTCATAGGCCTTGAACTCCTCGGCACCCCTTCCCGTCAGGAAGATGACGGGAAGGGCGGCGAGCTCCGGCTCCTGCCGGAGGCGCCGGAAGACCTCGTGGCCGTCCATGCCTGGCATCGTCGCGTCCAGGACGAGGGCGTCGGGGGGCGCGACGAGGACGCGCGCGAGCGCGTCATCGCCGCGCCCCACCGACTCGATCCTGATGCCCGCGACCCGGAAGTTCACCTCAAGGAGCCGGTGCAGGATCGGGTCGTCGTCGGCGAACAGCACGCGAGGCGACACAGGCTCGGACACCCGCCGAGGATATCCCCGCCGACATGCGCCGAAGCGCCGCAGAGGGCATTGCTAGACTTCCCCACCCGAGCCCCCGTAGCTCAGGGGATAGAGCACCGGCCTCCGGAGCCGGGGGCGCAGGTTCGAATCCTGCCGGGGGCGCAGAGCCCAAGGGGCGCCTTCTCGCGCGCAGCTGCATCGGAGCATGATTGCGTTCACCCAACCGATGGTCGACGATTGGTACCCGGCGATCGCCGACAGACTCTCTCAGGGAGGGGACGCATGACCATGTTGAGGAATGCCCCGATCCAACGTCGCATCGGGCTGGTGCTGACCGTGATGGGACTGCTGCTCTGGGGCGGTCTCGCCAATGCCACGCCGTCTTCCAGGTCCTCCGAAGCATCCGGAGCCGCCGCAACGAGGGTCCTCGCCCCGGCGACCGCCACGATGATCACCTTCGAGACCGACGGCGCAACGAACCCGCCCGAGCCGTTCACGAGCAAAGACAACCCGACCGTGCATTTCATCGACTCATCAGGAAGCAACCTTCAAACCTATGATGCCACGCCAGAGTCTGACGGCATCGGCCTTGGCGTCTTCAGCGATGACCACAGTGCGCTGGTCATGCTCTTCGACGTCGCCACCACGAAAGTGTCGATCCTGTTCGGGAACGACGACGCGTGCTGTTCGAACGCCGGCGACCGGGCCACGCTCACGGTGTTCAGCAACGGTGCAAAAGTCGGCACGGTGAACGTGACGATGAACAGGAATGATGCGGGGGACCAGCGGATCACGTACTCCGGCGCGCCGGTAGACAAGGCTCGCTTCGTGTACAACCGAGCGGGAGCACCGATCGACCTGATCGAGGTCGTCGACAACATCATCACCGCTCCCGTCTGCGCGATCAGCGGCAACGCTTCGGCGAACACGCTGAAAGGCAACAGCGGGAACAATGGGATGTGCGGCAAGGGAGGGGCCGACAAGATGGACGGCCGAGGGGGGAACGATGTCGTCTCGGGCGGACCTGCCGGCGACACCCTTACCGGCGGGGACGGCAACGACCTCATATTCGGCGGGGACGGTGACGACGTGATCAGGGCCTCGGACGGCGCATCGGGCAACGACACCGTGTACGGGGGTTCAGGAAGCGACAGTTGCTTCGTTGATGCCGGTGACACCACGGTCGGCTGCGAGAGCGTGGTGACGAACCCGTAGGGCGAGAGCATCATCGGCTGACCAGGCGGCGCGCCGCGTTCCCTCGCGCGGTTGCGCCGCCTCGGCCGTTTCGAGGGGCGACTACGATGGCCGGATGCCAGACCCTCGGTCGATGCGGGCGTCGAGCGGAACCGATGAGGATCTCTCTCTCGAGTTCGACGATCTCAAGCCCGATCCGATCGAACAATTCGAGCGATGGTTCGAGGCAGCGACGGATGCGGGGATCGCTCTTCCCCACGCGATGGCCCTTGCCACAGCGGACGCGGAAGGACGGACGAGCGTTCGTCACGTCTTGCTTCGGGGCGTGGACGAGCGTGGTTTCACGTTCTACACGAACCGGGAGAGCCGAAAGGGACGAGAGCTCGCGATGAACCCCCAGGCGGCGCTGGCGTTCCTCTGGAAGGAGATCGATCGACAGGTGACTGTCCGGGGCCCGGTCGAGAGAGTCTCAGACGAGGAGTCCGACGCGTATTTCGCGACCCGCCCTCGTGACGCGCAACTAGGGGCGTGGGCATCTCACCAGTCCCAGCCTCTGAAGGACCGCGAAGCCCTTGAAGCCCTCGTACGAGAGACGGAGCGGCGCTACGCCGAGACCGAGGCGGTCCCTCGCCCGCCCGATTGGGGCGGATACCGGGTCGTGCCCGAAGAGCTCGAGTTCTGGCAAGGGCGTCGGCATCGCCTCCACGACCGGTTCTCATACGAACGGGCGGGCGGCGGCTGGACGATCCGGCGACTCTCGCCGTAGCCGATAGGCTTCGCTCCCCAATGACCGACCCGACGAGCGCCGAAGAAAGCGAACACGCGCTTCGCGAACGCATCGCTTCCGACATGCCCCGCACCACCGCCGAGCTCGAGCGATTGGTCCGAATCCCGTCGATGGGCTACCCGGACTACGACGCGGCCAACGTCAGGGCTTCGGCCGTGGCGACCAGAGAGATCCTCCAGGAAGCCGGCGTCGAGAACGCCCGCCTGCTGGAGCTGGATGGCGGACATCCCGCGGTTTTCGGCGAGCTGTCCGGACCCGCGGGCGCCCCCACGGTCCTCCTCTACGCGCATCACGACGTGCAGCCCGAGGGTCCCCTCGACCAGTGGGATACACCTCCCTTCGAGCCGGTCATCAAAGACGGCCGGATGTACGGACGCGGCGCCGCAGACGACAAGAGTGGCATCGTCGTGCACGCGGCCGCGATCCGCGCATTGCTCGCCCACGGCGACGCTCCGGTCACGATCAAGGTCGTCATCGAAGGCGAGGAGGAGTGCTCGACCGCGCATCTGCCCGACCTCGTCCAAGGACACGCGGACCTGCTCCGGGCGGACGTCGCCGTCATCGCCGACGGCGGGAACTACCGGACCGGCGTCCCCTCGTTGAACGCCTCGATCCGCGGCATGACGGACATCGTCGTGCAGGTGAGGGTCCTCCCCCGCGCTCAGCACTCCGGTTCGTACGGAGGCCCCATCCCGGATGCCATCACCGCCCTCGCACGGATGATCGCCTCACTGCACGACGACAAGGGCGACGTCGCGATCGACGGGCTGAAGCGCTTCGCGTGGGAGGGCACGCAGATCCCCGAGGACGAGTTCCGCGTTCAGTCGGGCGTGCTCGGGTCGGTCGAGATGATCGGGTCGGGCACGATCGCGGACCGCGTGTTCGCATCACCGGCCGTCGCCGTCCTTGGCATGGATACCCCGGCGATCGCCGGCTCCTCGAACCAGATCGTGCCCGTCGCTCGCGCTCGCGTGAGTCTCCGGCTGGCGCCCGGTGACGACCCGGGCGCGGCACGTCAAGCGCTCGTGGCGCATCTCCGCGGCCACGCCCCCTGGGGCGTGGAGGTGACGTTCGAGGGGAGCTCCGGGTTCGAGGCCGGCCACGGGTACATGGTCGACACCTCGTCGCCGACGAGCCGCACGGCGATGGAAGCACTGGCTCGGGCTTTCGGCCGCGAGGCGATCGAGGTCGGCTCCGGCGGATCGATCCCGCTCGTGCCGATGCTCACCGAAACGTTCCCCGGTATCGAGGTGCTGATCTGGGGCGCGATGGACGAGCGCTCGTCCATCCATTCGGTGAACGAGAGCGTCGACCTGTCGGAGGTCGAGCGCATCACACTGGCCGAGGCACTCTTCATCGGGAGCTTGGGTGGGGTAACGAGCGAGGCGGGTAGGGTGGAGGCGTGAGCACGCCTCAGGACTCACCGCCGATCGAACCGATCCCCGCGGTGCCGATCGAGGCCTCCTCCCCCGGGTCCGGGCAACCGGAGCCGGGCAAGGAGACCCCGGGAGCGGATGGGCCTCCCACGGAGACCATCACGGAGCCGGCCAAGCTGCTGAGGATCGCGTCGATGGTTCGAGAGCTCCTCGAGGAGACCCGGCACGCCTCGATGGACGAGGCGGGGCGCAAGCGCTTGGTCGAGATCTACCACCGGTCGGTCGACGAGCTCGGCGACTCGGTGAGCCAGGACCTGAAGGATGAGCTCCAGGAGCTGGTGCCGCCCCTCGGGGGCGTGCCGAGCGAATCCGAGATGCGCGTGGCGCAGGCGCAGCTGGTGGGCTGGCTGGAGGGGTTGTTCCACGGGATCCAAGCGGCGATGTTCGCCCAGCAGATGGCCGCCCGCCAGCAGTTCGAGGAGATCCGGCGCCGCGGCCTCATGGCGCAGAACCCGGGGCAGGAGCAGCCGCAGGAACCGGGGGCCGTGCCCCGCGGGCAGTACCTCTAGAGCGCGCCGCCCTGAGCTGCCTGCGCGTTCGACGCCGCGGCCGTGACGTCCGGACCGCCGGCGAGTCGTTGCGCCAGGTAGACGGGGATGAGCGTCAGGAGCACCACCGCGACCGCGACGACGTTGACCACCGGTCGGTTCCGCGGCTGCCGCAGGTTGTTGTAGATGAACTTCGGGATCGTCATCTCGCCCCCCGAGGTGAAGTTCGTCACGACGATCTCGTCGAAGGAGAGCGCGAACGCGAGGAGGGCGCCCGAGATCAGGGCGGTCCGGATCGCGGGGAACGTCACGTATCGGAAGCTCTGCCAGCCGTTGGCGCCGAGGTCCATCGACGCCTCTACCAGTGATCCCGGCGTCCGCCGGAGCCGCGCGATCACGTTGTTGAACACGACGACGATGCAGAAGGTCGCGTGGCCGATCACGATCGTGAGGATGCTGAAGGAGATCCGGAACGTGTTGATCGAGGAGTTGAGGGCGATCGCCGTCACGATCCCGGGCAGGGCGATCGGCAAGACGAGGAGGAAGGACACGGCGTTGCGACCGAAGAAGGAGAATCGATGCACCGCGAACGCCGCGGCGCTCCCTAATAGGAGCGCCGCGCCCGTCGCGATCGACGCGACCTGCAGCGACGTGACGAGCGCCTCGCGCACGAGGTGGCTGTGCCACGTGGTCGCGAACCACTTGGTCGTGTAGTCCTTGATCGGCCAGCTCTGCCCGACCGCGTCGTTGAACGCGTAGATCACGACGATCACGAGCGGGACGTACAGGAAGACGAGCGTGACGATCGACCCCGCTCCGATCAGCCAGCGCGTCCTGCGACTCTCCATGCCGACCCCTAGAGCGCCTCGAACGCGCCCAGCCGTTTCGCGACGACAAGGTAGACGGCCATGATCGCGACGGGCACCAGCGCGAAGGCCGCCGCGAACGGAAGGTTCCCGGCGACCCCGACCTGGGCGTAGATCACGTTCCCGATGAACTGCGTCTTGCCCACGAGGGGCGGCGTGATGTAGTCCCCCAGGGTGAGCGAGAACGCGAAGATCGATCCCGCCACCATCCCCGGGAGGATCAGGGGGAGGACGATCCGGCGGAACGTCCGCCAGCCCTTGGCGCCCAGGTCGCTCGAGGCCTCCAGGAACGATGAGGGCACGCGCTCGAGCGCCGCGTAGATCGGGAGCAGCGTGAACGGCAGCCAGAGATACACGAACGTGATCCAGATGGCCCAGTTCGAGTTCGCGATGTGGAGCCCGCCGATCCCGACCTTGTCCAGGACCCAGTTCAGGAAGCCCTCGGGCGTGAGGATGAGCTTCCATGCGAACACGCGGACCAGGTAGTTGGCCCACAACGGGATCACGACGGCCATGAGGATCGCGCTTCGGACACGTGGCGTCGCGATCCTCGCCGCGTAGTACGCGAGCGGGAATGCCAGCACGATGTCCGTGATAGTGACCGCCGACGCGATCCCCACGGTCCTGAGGGTGATCGCGCGATAGACGTCGTTGTCCCAGAGGTCGCGGAAGTTCGCGAAGCTGAGGCGGTGCACGATCAAACCGCTGAACGGGTCCAGCCGCCAGAGGGCGTTCGCGAACAGCACGACGAGCGCCCCGAGGTAGATGATCACGAACCAGGCGAGCGGCGGGCCGAGGAGCGCGCTCAATCGGAGACGCGGATGGCGGAAGAAGAAGGACGAGATCCGAGCGAGGAGTCCGCGATCGCGGTCCGGGACGGTCGCCGTGCTCATCGGCCGAGGAGGGTGGGCGTGAGCCCGGCGGCTGCGGAGCAGCCGCCGGGCTCACGACGCGGGTGCGCGATCAGCCCTTGACCTCCGTCCAACTGGTCAACCACTGGCTGTAGTCGAGGCAGACGTTCCCCCGGTCGTCGTGGCAGTTCGCCTCAGGCGTCTTCCAGAGGTGGAGCGAGGTCAGGAACTCCTCGTTGCCGCAGAAGGAGTACTCCACGGTGTTGACGAGTTCCGCACCGCCCTTCCCCAACCCGTCGGCGATCAGATCGCAGGACTTCGTGTTGCTCCCCGCGGCTCCGTAGAAGATCCCGACCTGCGCCTGGATGTCGGGCCTCATCGACCACTCCATCCACTTGAGCATGCAGTTCGGATGCGGAGCGTTGGCTGAGATCATCCACGTGTCGGCCCAGCCGGTCACTCCTTCGGAGGGGATCACCGCTGCCGCCGGTGCATCGTCCTTGGTGTAGGTGAGGTTGACCGGCCACGCGGTGCCAACCAGCATGGACCCGTCGTTGAACCCGTCGATCTCGTCGGTGTAGAGGGACCAGTACTTCGTGATCATCGGTTGTTGCGCCTTCAGCAACGCGATCGCCGCATCGAACTGCTCCTGCGTCAGCTCGTACGGATCGGTGATCCCCAGGTCCGGGTTGTGGGTCTTGAGGTACAACGCGGCGTCCGCGATGAAGATCGGATCGTCGTACCCCGTGATGCTCCCGCTGTAGGGGTTCGGCTGCCCGTCGAGGGTCGGCTCGAACGTGATGTCCCAGCTGGTCGGCGCGGGCGTCACCTTTTCGGTGTTGTACATGAGGAAGTTCGGCCCGTACATCCACGGCGTGCCGTAGACGTGATCGTCGACGATGTAGTGCTGTGTGCTGGTTCCACCGTCCGGGTTGAGCGGGCCGATCACGTCGGCGAGATCGGGGAAGAGCGATGTGTCCACCGCTCCGACGTCGTGTCCGGCGATCAACTTGTTCGACGCATTCCCGGAGGCGGACACGCCGTCATAGACGGTGCCGCCGCCCTGCCGCATCAACGACACCATCTCGTCGGAGGTGTCGGCGTACTTGATGAAGTCCGAGGTCTCACAGCCGGACTCCTTCTCGAACGGAGTCACCCAGTCATACGCGGGGTCGTAGTCACCGAACTCCGTGTACCCGTTCCACGCGATCAGGTGCAGCTCGCCTTCGCCTTCCCCGATCGAGTCGTACGTCTTCGCCGGCTCGATCGTGCTGCCGTCGCCGCCGCTCGGCGTCGTGTCATCACCGCACGCCGCCGCGACCAACATCAGCGTTGCGATGACGACGAGCCATCGACTCACCTTCCTCATTCGACCCCCTCTTCCGGGTCCATCTCGGACCCCTCGCCTCCGCCCGTTGCATCCACGGGACGGTTGTTCCTTCGATCCCACCGCAGTCGCACGGCCTTGCCGCGCACCTGCAGCGCTTCCATCGAGCTCGTCTCGAGGTTCTGCTGCATCACCACCAGCTCCCCCCCGCCGTCGAGGTCGACGACGTACCGGGTGATGGCACCCAGGTATACGACCTCTCGGACGCTTCCGGTTGACGTGCAGTGTGACTCGGCGACGTCGGCCTCCTGCGCGACGATCTCGACCTTCTCGGGACGGATCGTGAAGGCATGGCTGCTCCCGGTGATCCGTTCGGCGACCTCACCGTCGAGGACGTTCGACACGCCGATGAATCCGGCGACGAAGGCGGTCGCCGGCCGCTCGTAGACCTCCGCGGGCGACCCGACCTGCTCGATCTTCCCCTGGTTGAAGACCGCGAGTCGATCGCTCATCGTGAGCGCCTCCTCCTGGTCGTGCGTCACGTAGATGAACGTCAAGCTCACTTCCTGCTGGATGTCCTTCAGTTCGATCTGCATCGCCTGCCGGAGCTTGAGGTCGAGGGCGCCCAGGGGTTCGTCGAGCAGGAGGACCTTCGGCCGCAGCACCAGCGACCGCGCGAGCGCGACGCGTTGCCGTTGCCCTCCCGAGAGTTGCCCCGGCTTGCGGCTCCCCATCTGCTCGAGACGAACCATCTCGAGGGCGTCCGCGACGCGCCTTTCTCGCTCGTCCTTCGGGGTCTTCCGCACCATCAGGCCGTACCCCACGTTCTGGGCCACGGTCATGTGCGGGAAGAGCGCGTAGTCCTGGAAGACGGTGTTGACCTCGCGTTCGAAGGGCGGGAGGTCGGAGACGTCGCGGCCGCCCAGCAGGATCCGCCCCGACGTCGGTTGCTCGAACCCCGCGATCATGCGCAGGCAGGTCGTCTTCCCCGAGCCGGATGGCCCGAGCAGCGAGAAGAACTCCCCCGGACCGACGTCCAGCGACACTCCGTCGACGGCGACGACGTCGCCGAACCGCTTGACCACATCCTCCAGCGCAACGGCCGGCGACGAGCCGGCCGTCTCGGGACGCATGTCGTCCACGCGGATGGCCTCGGACACTTGGTTGCTCCCCCTCTCCCGCCCGGCGGCAGGGTCACGACCCGGCAATACTGACGGCGGAGGCGAGGTCGCGCAATCGAGGCTCGGGCCGGCCCTCAGGCGCCGACCGCACCGCGGTCACCGAGCAACCCTCGAGTCAGGTCCCTCACGATCCGAGGCCCCCGATAGATCAGGCCCGTGTACAGCTGAACCGCCGTGGCCCCGGCCGCCAGGCAGGCCCCGACGTCGTCCGGCGTGAAGATGCCCCCGCAGGCGACGATCGGCACCGAGCGGCCGGTCGCGGCGGCCACGTCGGAAACGATCCGGGGCGTCAGTTCTCGGAGGGGCGCGCCGGATAGGCCGCCGCGACCGGCCGCCAACCGTGGCTCCTGCACCGGGATCGTGTTCGAGCAGACGAGTCCCGCCGCCCCCGCATCGACCGCGGCGCGAGCAAGGTCGAGAACGGTCGCGCGGTCATCCGTGCCCGTGAACGGCGGCAGCTTCAGCAGCACCGGCAGCTCCGTTCGTTCGCGGAACGCAGCGAGCAACGTGCTCATGTGTGCCGAGTCGTGTCGCCAGGGTGCGTTCGGACTGCTGGCGTTCAGCTCGAACCCGTCGACGTGGGGGGCCAGGAGCTCGACGGTCCCGGTCGCCGCTCCGAGGTCCTCGTCCGCAACGCTCGCGAACCGCGGCGCGGTCCGTCGGGCTTCTGCAAGGTTCGTGGCCGCGGCCTCCGCGCCCGGATTGGGCAGCCCCATCGAGTTCACGATCGCGCGGCGGCGACGCGACCGCACGATCCTCGGTTTGGGGTTCCCCCTCCTCGGTGCTCGAGTGATGGTGCCCCCCACCACGAACCCGAATCCGAGCCGCCCGAGCGTGTCGAGGTGGCTGCACGACTTGTCGAACCCCGCGGCCAGGCCGATCGGGTTCGGGAGCCGGATACCGCAGAGGTCGACCTCGATGGATCGATCGCGGGCGGCGCCGCCGATCCGCTCCCACGGAAGCGGGAGGGCCAGTGCCGCGGTCGCGACACGGTGTGACGTCTCGGGGGGGAGCGCGAAGAACGCCGGGCGGCCGACGGCTCCGTACCATCCGCCCCGACCCACGTCCGTATGCTATCTATCCCGTGACCAGAGCCTGGCGATGAACGACGATCTCGTGCGCCGGATGGTCGCGGCGTCCGAGCTGCACGGTGACTTCGTCCTGTCGAGCGGGCAACGCTCCTCGGTGTACTTCGACAAGTTCCGGTTCCTCACCGAGCCGGAGTTGCTCCGCGACGTGGCGAAGGCGACGGCATCGCTGCTCCCCCCCGGCGTCACACTGCTCGGAGCCCCCGAGGGCGCCGCGATGCTCCTCGTCGCCGCGGTGGCGCTGGAGACCGGCCTGCCGGTGACCGTCGTCCGCAAGGAGCCCAAGGAGTACGGCACGAAGGCGCAGGTGGAAGGTGTCGTGGAGCGGGGTGCCCGTGTCGCGTTGATCGAGGATGTCTCGACGACCGGCCATCAGGTGCGGCGGGCGGCGGAGATCCTCCAGGCCG
>Ga0070698_100005446_pt1 | contig 13901 bp, 12 predicted proteins | sample KBSK1502metaG_FD_65477 | JGI IMG/M metagenome (GOLD analysis project Ga0070698, IMG submission 65477) | Corn, switchgrass and miscanthus rhizosphere microbial communities from Kellogg Biological Station, Michigan, USA - KBS K1-50-2 metaG | ecosystem: Host-associated > Plants > Roots >...
GCTAAGGGCCGCCAGCAGCAGCCGATCGCTGCCTGTCAGCTGCGGGCGTCGCTTCTGCCTCCGCAGAATCGACAGCTCGTGGCGCAGAACGAGCAGCTCGAGTTCCTTCGAGGCGTCGCTGCGTGCGAGCAACAAGACGAGCGCGAACAGCCGACGGACAAACAGATAGACGAACAGCACAAGCACAGACAGCCTCCAAGGAAGGGAGCGCCCGACGCTACCCGGCTGCCCGCCAACCGACCTCTCGCAACCCACGGCGCCCACCACGGAGTTTGTGCACCCCACGGGCGCTTCCGGGACCTGGGCTGCTCGAGAGGGCGTTGTGAAGACCGTACTCGCCGCTCCTGACAGGAATGCACGCGCTGCCCGGTCTGCCTTTCGCGGACCGAAGCCAATCGGTACGTCGACAGCGATGATTTGAACGCTGTCCAGTTCCTCGAGCGCCGCCTCGACCGGACGAATGACGCGATCCCCAGCGAAGCGGCCGGCCTCGAGCACGATCGCGACCCATCCGCCCTTCGTTCCATCAACGCCGGCGACTCGCATTTCCCGAAGCCTAAGCGCGCCGCGAGGGCGTAGGGTGCGCAAACTCGGCCGGGCGGGATGTGCGCTTAGGTTCTTTGGTTGATCGAGCCCGGTGACCCGCGTTGCCCCTTGCCCGGAGGCCGGACGCTTCTCGCTTTCGTTCACGTCCGAATAGGCGGCTTGGCCTCGTGCGGGAAGTGATGTGACGTGGGCGAGGGCGTCACGTATTGATGCCGCGTCGTGATTAGTGATGTTTCACGCGCGCGCGGGTACCAGAGATCGGCCAGGGGCGCAACTTTGCTTGTCGCTGCGAGCTCTGCGCTCTTGCTGTGCCGGTGGCTAGCCTCGGCCTTCGTTATCGGGTCGGAGGTGCAGGTGGTCTGGTCCTTTTTCTATCTCTCGGTTCGGAATCTCTTCGCGCTCGTGCTGCTGCTTGGGCGCTCGGATCGCTCGAAGGACGTCGAGATCCTCGTCTTACGTCACGAGCTCGCTCTCCTCCGGCGTCGGTCCGGCCGGCCGCGGACCGAGCCGGCCGATCGTGCCCTGCTCGCCATGCTCAGTCGGGCGCTTCCACGTCGAGCGTGGGCAGCGTTCTCAGTCCGACCGGAGACGTTGCTGCGCTGGCACCGGCAGCTCGTGTCGCGGCGCTGGACGTATCCGCACAAGAAGCCGGGACGGCCACCTCTCGCGCGGCCACGGCGGGAGCTGATCCTACGTCTCGCCCGCGAGAACCCGCATTGGGGTTATCAACGCATCGCCGGTGAGCTCAAGCTGCTCGGGCTTGCGGTCTCTCCGACCACGGTCCGTAAGGTGCTGAACCTCGCTGACGTCCCGCCGGCACCCGAACGCGGACGGCAGCCGTGGCGGTCGTTCCTGCGCCAGCAAGCCGCCAGCACGCTCGCCTGTGATTTCTTCACGATCGAGACGCTCGCGCTGCGGCGGATCTACGTCCTCTTCTTCATCTCGCTCGCGACCCGCCGGCTCGAATTCATCGCCTGCACAGCCAACCCGGACGGCGTCTGGGTCACCCAGCAGGCTCGCAACCTCGCCATGCAGCTGGGCGAGCATGAGCCGCAATTCCGGCTGCTGATCCACGATCGCGACTCGAAGTTCAGCCGCGCCTTCGACGAAATCTTCCGCTCTGAGGGGATCGAGGTGATCCGGACGCCGGTTCGAGCGCCGAACGCGAACGCGTTCGCTGAGCGCTGGGTGCGGACCGTCCGCAGCGACTGCCTCGATCGCATCCTCATCCTCGGACGCCGACACCTCGAAGCCGTCCTACGCGTCTACACGAACCACTACGACGCGCATCGGCCACACCGCGCCCTCCAACTCGCTCCACCAGACGGCAGCAACGCAACCGATGAGCGCAACACCCGCACCACGGCTGCCTTCCGCCGCCACGACCTCCTCGGCGGACTGATCCACGAGTATCAACGAGCAGCGTGACCGGATTTGCGCACCCTACGCGCCCGGGCGGGGCCGGCACTTGGCGGATCTACGATCGCGTGTAAGTCTTCGACCGGAGAGAACAACCGGAGGAGGGCTGGCAATGAGGATCTCCGCCGTCGTGGCCGCGGGCGTGGTCGCTCTCGGCCTCTCGTTTGCACCGACCGCTAGCGGATCACCCTCGACGCCTTGGCTCTGGCAGCGCTGCTCGCACGTCAACAAGCGATATCCGCACGGCGTCGGCAAGCGATACGCGCACGACCACACGAAGAGCGGAGCGAACCCGGTGACGAACTTCTACCGCAGCACACGGCTCTACAAGATCGCGATCGGCTACAACAAGCGCCTCGATGCCGATAAGGACGGCATCGCTTGCGAGCAGCACTGAGACCGAGTCGACGAGTCGCGCTCGTCGTCGCCGCGGTCGCCCTCGCGGCCCTTGCCGCGCGGATCGCGGCTCCGTCGCACGCGACGCAGACCCGCGCGCCACACTCCCTGGTCTGCGGCGTCGAGCGCTGGGCCGTCAAGACGCTGCAAGACCGCCCCAGCATGCTGCGAGTTCGCCCGACAACCGTCGCTCATCTCGTCAGCATCCCCCGGCCGGCCCACGTTCCCTCGACGCGCCTCGCCTCCGAGCGCCGGGTCTACAGCGTGATCGCGTCGGCGACGTTGATCCGGGAGGAGGCGGACCAGGACCTCCACGTCGTCTTACAGACCGGCACGAAGCACCTGATCGCCGAAGCGCCGAATGCGCCGTTCTGCACCGGCAACGCGACGGCCGCTCGGAAGAAGCAGATGCGAGCCGCTCGCAGCCACGTCAGGCAGTTCTGCGCCCGGGCCCACGTCGTCGGCGTCGCCTACTGGGACTTCTACCACGGCCAGACGGGCGTGGCCCCCAACGTGATCGAGCTCCACCCGATCCTCGGCTTCTCTTGCCTGTCGAACGGCGCGCCGCCGCCGCCACCACCGCCACCGTCAGGCGGGAAGTGTGCCGCCTCCTATCCGACCGTTTGCATCCCGCCTCCCCCGCCGGACCTCAACTGCGGCGACATCCCCTACCGCAACTTCCGCGTGCTCTGGAACGTGGCCGACCCCGATCCCCATCACTTCGACGGCGACCACGATGGGATCGGCTGCGAGACCAAGAACACCGCACGACTAATGCGCCGGTTCCCTTGACCCGGCTTGTGCGGAGCGAGACACTTCTACTGACCCAGGGGGTGGTCTCCAGTGGGGACGAAGCACCCGTTCGGACGGAGATCCTCGGCGCCCGGCCCCGGTTGGGCGGCTGTTCTGCGCGCCCTCTGCGCCATGGGGCAGGCCCTTACCGAAGTGAAAGGGGGCGCACGATGCGTCGGTCGAAGCCGACCCTCCACCGCCCGGCTCTCCTGACCGGTCTCCTCGTCTTGGCTGCGATCGGGCTCACACTCGCAGCGGCAGCTGGAGCCCAGGGGATCCCGACGGCCGACCTGGCGATCGTTTCGAACACCGCGAGCGTTAAGCACGCCAAAGTCGGAGACGAGGTTACGTTCACCATCATCGCCACCAATAACGGCCCCGAGGCCGCGGACTTCAACGTAACGTGGTCGTCGGACCAACTCGACCTCGTCTCGGAGATCTGCGATCTCGGTATCAGCGCCGACACGCCGGCCTGCGAGTACGGCACGGTCGAGCCCGGCGTAACTCTGACGACGACGGTCGTCGCCCGCGTCCTCGATACGGGCAGCAAACACGCCACCGGCACGGGGTGCATGGTCGAGCAACCGGGCTTTATCGTCGATCCCGACCCGCAGAACAACTGCGGCGATGCGACGGTGAGGGTCGTCGGGAAGCGCTAGGCCGCCACAGGAGCTGGCCAGCCTGGGCCCGGCCTTTCGGCTCTTGCGCGCAGGCCCTTCTCACCGTCGACTTGGGCCTGCGGGAGCCAAGCACCTGCTCTGCGATTCGCCGTCCAGGAAAGCCCGGCCTGGGCGAGCTCGAGGATCCGCTCGACCTGCTCTGGCGTCGCGCCTTTCGACAACGGCGCCCCAGAGGCGCATCACGCTGGGCGATTAGCACTGTCTAAACCGCCGAATCGCGGGCCGCGATCGGCAACCTGACGGTCTGGTTGACCGGCTCGAAGCTGGAACGGGACTCCTAGAGATTCGCGACGACGGGGTCGGGGGTGCCGGGTCATGCCGGCGGACCGCCTCGCCGGCGAGCTCGCCGTTGACTGCTGCGCCGGTGCGCGGCCGTGGCTCTGGAGGTAGGACCCGCACCGCAGCCCGCGCCTCGTCGGTGAAGTCGCGGCCGTGCTTGGCCGCCAGCTCGTGCAGGCGTTCAGCGAGGGCGGAAGCCGAGCTTCGCGCAAGTCGCGCTCGCCACCGGATACCTCGACGCTTTCCACGGCCGGTCCATCTTCCCCATCGCCTGGGGATTGTCCCCGGTTCTCGCAGACCGGCCGCGCCGGTCTAAGGTCCTAGCACGGCCGTCCGGCTCCAGCGGAGAGAGGAGTCAGATGGCCTTTCTGTTCAGGCTCGAGACGAAGGACGGCGAAACCGCCGAACCGCCGACGCTCAGCAGCGCCGTGCCGAACTGGCGACCGGGCGACACAATCCCGCTTGGCGGTTCGACGCTGCGCGTGGTTGAGATCCGAGACGACGACGCCGAGCAGCCGCCGGTGCTCGTCGTCGAACCGAGCGACTAGCGCAGCCAGTCGATCCAGTGGGCGCGAGCCTCGCCGAGCTGCTCCGTTGGACCGCCGTTACCGGAAGGTTGGAGGGTCGTTATTTCGGCGCGAAAGGCTGGGACTCGACATCTGCGGCAGCCTCGATCGAAAGGAGTCGTGGATCATGGCGGTAGATACAAATAGGCAGCGAGGCAACCGTAGGCCGGGCTTTGGACTAGGCTCGATGGTTGCGACGTCAGTTGCTCTCGTACTCAGCGGCGTCGGCCCCTGTAACCACTCTCACCACGACACAGGGCCCGCGAAAATCACTGCTGAGCAGACGGACAGCGGGCCGCCCAGCCAGTTCAAGACCTGTCACGGGATGAGCACCCACGCGACGCTCTTCAGAAAGCTAAAACCGCCGAGGGTGATTGCATCCACGAAGATCTGGAGCCACTGCTGGGTCGGCGGGTTCACGGGAACAGCCGCGGTCCTCATCGGAGACGCGGACGGCGACATGCTCGCCGATCTGCCGGCAGGTGAGAGCTGGGGCGTTAACGGTCTGGCCGAGTCCGGAGCCGGGGGTGGTCCCAGTGACCGGTTGATCGCGTGGCAGGTGAACGTCGAGGATCGCTCAGTGCTCCGGCTTGCAAGGACGCTCAGCATCGTCAATTCGCCGGCGCCGCGGAATCGTGTTCTCGACATCCTTAGCCAGGCAGTCGCCACGGGGAAGAAGCTGATTGCGGTGGCCGCGGAAATTGCCGCACTGACGGAATAACGCGAATCGCAGAACAGGAGTCAGCCGCCTTCGGTCGGGCGGCTGACTCCGTCAATGAATGCCCTTTGCCAAGACGCCCGAGCTCGGCCCGAGCTCGGCGTCTGACCTCCCGCTAGGCGGGCCGTTGCGTCCTCACGGGGCCAGAGGGCGGGAACAATCTGAGCTGCCTTGAGAGCACAGACGCCGCGATGCAACGGGACTCCTAAGGATTCGTGGGGGGTACCCGGCTAGGCATCCTCGCGGTTGCCGCCGGGTCGAGGACTGGAGTCGCCGGCTCCGTCCCTGCCTGGCCAGGCACCACCGTCTGCGTTGCAGCGGGACTGGCGCGCGGCTGGCGCGCACCCGGTGGTAGTGGGTCAGTTTGGTTTCAACCTGACCCACTACCCACCCGGTCGTTTACGGCGGCTTTTCATTGTCTCCCGGTTAGCCAAACCAAAGGCCGCGCCACATACGACGTCTCCGTTCACGCACCGCAGCGTCTCCTTCCACGCAGCTCCAGCTCAGCGCTCGGGATGCTCAGGCTTCCGGTCGGGCGCGCGGCGCGACATCGCCACGCATCGCAGCGTTAAGGCTTCTTCGTCGCTCCCGAATCGCTGGCAGCAGGCTGAAGTAGCAGTCCTTGATTCCGCGACTGTAAGCCTTACCCCATTCAGCCTCGCTGCGGCCGGCGCGCGGAGGAGCTGTCAGCTGACGCGGGAAGAGGGCGGCGAAGAGCTCTGCCTCCTTACGGACCTCGTCTGTGCCGAACAACAACAGCCCGTTGTATGCGTGATCGAACCGATCCTGCCAGTTCGCGTAGACGCTTCTGTCGATCTGTTGGGCTGAGATGCAAAGCGCCTGAAAGGAGCGGTCAGCGTCGAGGAACTCGTGGTAAGCGGCACGCCGGGCCGTGCGATTTGTCTCCTGTTGCTCCCTCAACAGGAGGTCGACCTGGGTCTGTAGTTGCCGCTCAGTGTTCTTCGCCTGGAGTCGCGCCGCGGTCAGACCCGTCGCAATGCCCGCTAGAGCCGTAACGGTGGATACGGCAACCGTGCTCCAGTCCATCGCGTCGATGATGAATCGGCATCGATGATTTGACTAGTGCTCTCCATCCGATGCGTCTGCCGGACCCTTCGGAGCGCCCAGCCTTATCCCTCGAGCGTCCGCGCTGCATTCGACTCGAGCCAGCGCTCGAGCTCCGCGATCGATACGAAGATCAGCCGGCCGCGACGAACGACCCGAAGTTCACGACGCACGTGCTCGTCGAAGAAGTCGGGCGAAACGCCGAGCGCGTCGGCGGCTTCGTCCGGGATCCGCAGCGCAAGCCGCGGGTCGGTCGCCGCTCGCTTCTCGACCGCCCTCACGAGGCGTCTCCGAGCGAACGGGTGGCCGTGGCCGCAAATTGCGCAAGGCCAGCACTCGACATCGAGGCCACGCACGGTCGCCTCAGTCAGGCCCCTTACGTTAGCTCTCCTATCCGCGCGTGTGACAGTCCGGCGGGCTACCGCCGAACGGTGACGGCTCGGCTCACGAGTGTCCGCGGTGTTGATTTCGTCCTAGGCAACAGAATCCGCACCCTCGAGATCCCATGTGGCAGCGGGGCCCTGAACCGTCGCGTTGCATCGCCTTTCAGCCTGATCCGCTTGACCGTAAGCCAATGTCTCGGCGAGGCCAGCCGCTGGAAGAACGCGAGCTTGCGCGCGCAACACCGCTTCGGGTGGATCGACGTGAGGAAGAGGCCTTCCCGCGCGTTCAACACCCGTAGCCCTACCTCGGGTATCTCCTCGGTGTCTCCGATCGCGACGACCAGCATCGCTGAGTCCTCGAGCATGCTGCCATCGGCCGCCCGCTGCGAAGCCGTCACGGTGTAGCGTCCGGGCTCCTCGGCCACAGTGAACGACGCCCGGAAAGTGCCGTTCTCGCCCACCTCGATTCCTCTCGCGACGACCTGCGCCTCGATCCTGAGCAGGACCGTTGAGCATGCGGCCGCGCCGCAGAAGCCACTCCCATAGGCCTTGGCGGTATCGCCTCTAGCCACCGTCGCCTGACCCGCGATCGGGATCGTCCCGACGAGCTGGAGGTATGGGGCAGCCGCCTGGGTCGAGCGGCCGGGAGCAGGCCCGCTCACCACCATCAGGACGACCGTGCCGAAGGCTGCGATTCCTGCCATGCGTTTCACGAGTGGCATACCTCCGCGAGCACAGTGCCGGTTCCGGCGTGGCCCGGATCGGGGGCGTAGCCGGGATTGGTCGAGACGATGACGATCCGGCGAACGTCTCCGGAGATCGTCGATCCAGCTTTGGAGATGGCGCTGGCGACGACCACGCCCATGAAGGAGGGAACGCTGTCCGGGGGCCTTGAGCTGTTCCCCGGCCGCGTCGACCAGCTACCACCGCAGGCGGGCGGCGTAGTGTTTTGCGTCTCGGCGAATCCTTTGAAGCTGGGCGGAGCGGGGCCGCCGCTAAGGACGTTGAGCGTTGCCCACCGTGCACCCCAGAACGTGACCGCTCCGGTCGCGCTCAGGTCGCCAAGGACGAACGCTCCGTGGGCGAGGAAGGCAAAGACGAGCGTTGCCCGCGTATCCGACGACGGCAGGTAGAAGGCGTCGCCTCCGAAATGCGCCGTCACCGAACCGGGCCCGAGCGGCTGGGAAACTGGGGTGATGTCACAGGCGGCCGTGCCGCTCGCGTCGGTGACCCCGCTGCAGGTCTGAGCCGTTCCGCTGCTCCCGAGGGTGAACGTGACCGTCCTGCCGGCGATCGGTACGGTGCCGTCTTCGTTCAGAACGCCCGCGAGGTGAGCGGTGCCGCCGTTCAGTATCAGCGTGTCGCCCGTGTACGAGAGCGTCGTCTCCTCCCGCGTGATCGTGAAGGGCGACGAGGCGCTGCTCGGCAGCAGGAGCCCGTTGCCCGCGTAGCTCGCGTTGACCGTGTAGCTGCCGGGAACCTGGTTCAGCGTAACAACACAAGCGGCGCGCCCACTCAGATCAGTCGTTGCGCTGCAGCTCTGCGTGCCGAGGGTGAAAGCGATCGTTGCCCCGGGCACCGGCGAGGCAGGCGTCGTGGAGGGGTCGGTCAAGACCGCAGAAAGCGTCGCAGGATCGTGGAAGTCGCCGGTCGTGTCTCCGGTGTAGGTCATAGTCGTCGGCCGTGGGACGAAGCCGACCTTCCAGAGGCCTCGTCCGTAGCTCGAGACGAGCACGTCGTTCTGCACCTCGTCGAAGATGAACGACGTGATCGCGCCGACCTGGCCGGACTGGAACAGGGTCGTCCAGGTCGCGCCCCCGTCGAGAGAGGCGATGACTCCCGCGGCCTCCGTCCCTACGAGGATTCGGTTGCCGTTCGCGGGGTCGAAGGCGATCGTGTGAGCCTGGATGCCGAAATGCGGCTCGTTGAAGCGGAATTGCCCGAGTCCCGTCACGAGTGCCGTCAGCGTCATATCGGGCATCCATGAGGCGCCGCCATCGGTGCTGACCTTCATCTGATTCGTACCCACATCGGCCGCAATCAGGTGCAAGGCGTTGTTCGGATCAACCCCGAAGACCCTTGGGCAGACGAAGGTTCCCTGGCCCATGCAGTAGCTGCCGATGCTGTTCAGGCCGGTGTCGGCGGGCGTGATCGTCGCAGTGCCGGTGAGCGCGCCGGTGATCTTGAGGAGGCCGATTTTGCCGCCCGGCTTCTGGATCGCCTGGTAGATGGTGGGATTCGCCGCGGGCCCAGCGATCCACGGCCGGCCGCTCAGCGACTGCGTGATCGTTCCGACGGGCGTCCAACTGCTCCCAGTGTTTGTCGTGACGTTGAGCGTGCTGGCCGGCGGGCTCGGCTGCGTGAACTGGATGTAGGTGCCCGGACCGAGCTGGAACGGGTTGCCGACGACGGGGCCGGCGGGATTCGACCAGTTTCCGAAGGAACCGAAGTGGGCCGCTGCCTGGAAGTTAGAACACGCCGCGCAGACGACGCCCGTCGTCGTCTGGCCCGAGTCGGTCGGGCTCGAGTGCGTGACCTGGAAGAAGAAGCCTTCGCAGCAGATGTCGGTCGTCCAGGTCAGGCCGTTGTCGCCCGAGGCCCAGATGTCGTTGTCCTGAGTACCCGTGTACAGGTCGGTGTGGCTCGGGTGTACCTGCGCGGCGACCTCATAGAGCTGGAGCGCGTCGTAGCCTCCTGCGCCGCTGCCGGTGATCGTCCAGGAGCCGCCGCAGTTGGACGTCTTGTGGACGCCGCCGTCGGAGACGATGAACTCCGCGCAGTTCGTCGACGTGCTGAAGGCGAGGCCGTTCTGGTCGGCGTGGTCGACGCTGACCGAATTCCAACCCATCGTGCACCTGTTCCCGGGGCCGCCCGGGTTCGCGCAAGTCTGGCGGAAGACGCTGAGCCCGGTCCCGAAGTAGACGTCGACGTGGTTCGGGTTGCCGTCGCTCGAGAGGTGTGCCGCAACCCAGGGCTGGCGGCTTGGGCACTGGCCGCCGATCCTCTGCGTCCAGGTCGTGCCGCCGTCGTCCGATTCATAGACAACGCGCGAGGTCACGGTGTTCGGCCCGCAAACGACCGGCGGTCCAATCGTCGCCGCGAAGAGCACGTTCGGCTCCAGCGGTGAGCCGGCGATCGCCTGCACGGAGGCGCCCAGGCAGGCCGGCAATGCCGAGCTCGTCGGCGTCCACGTGGCGCCGCCGTCGGTCGAGCGGTTGTGGCCGTCGGCGCCGCAGACGTCGACGATGCTTCCCGATCCTCCCGCCTGCGCCGTGACCGCGAAGACGGCTCGGTTGAAGCTCGAGGGATCGGGGACGACGTGGGTCCACGTCGCGCCGAGGTCGTGGCTGACGGCGACACCGCAATCGGTGCCGACGAAGACGTCGTTCGTCCCAGCGGCGAACGCGATCCCCCAGGTGTCGAAGCGAGAGCTGCAGAAGGCGCCGGACGGCGGGTCCGCCGTCGCAGGCTTCTGCCAGGTCGCGCCGCCGTCCGTGCTGCGCCAGATCCCACCGCTGTTCACGGTCCGGCTGTCGCCCCAGGCCGAGGCGATCACGATCTGGGCGTTGTCCGGGTCGTACTGCACGTCGGACATCCGGAACGGCTGGAGCGAGTCGATGTGCGACCAGGTAGCACCGGAATCCGTGGTCTTGAAGAGCCCGCCGCTCTCGCTGGCGGCGATGGCAACAGCCGAGTCGGCCGGGCTGACGTCGACCGCAACCGTGCGGCCGCCCCATTTCACGTTCGGCTGGTAGGGCGTGAGCGACGGTGGAGGCAGCGCCAGCGCAACCGACGGGGAGACGAGCGAAGGGGTCGCTCCTGCCAGCAGCGATGCGGGTGCCAGGCAGAGCACCGCGAAGACGAAGAGAAGGCGCCGAGCGCCGGTGGCCGCAGCAACACTTCGAGACGGCGTCGACACGCTGTGACCCTTCGTTGCTGGCAGTGCACTTCTACTCCTGGGTCCTGCGACTGTCAAGCCGTGGGCGGGAGACGGTTCCACCAGACCTCAGCCGAAGCTGTAACGGGACTCCTAGAGATTCGCGGTGGCCCCCGTTGCCTGTCATGCCGACCCCCCGCGCGCCAGCCGAGCGCTCGCTTGCGTCGCCGGGGTCCTCGTCACGCGACGCATCGTTCCATCGCGGGCCTCTTCGACGTCAATCGGGGCCTAGACGGCCCAGCGAGTCTAAAAGCGGTTAGGGGGCGCTCCCGCAATGCGTAACCTCGACTACCCAGTCCGCGATATGGAGAGTCCTCATGGCCCCACCTCGCATCCCTCGCGCCGGCGGGGTACCCGGAGGTCGCCATTGCACTGTTTTCGTCGGGGGGTCACCGCCGCTTCCGTGCGAGTCGAGTCGTGCCTGCCTGGCGCGCATCGAGCCAGTCAAGCTCCCCGGCGGAAAACGCCACGAGCTCCTTGGCGATCTCCAAGTCGCGGTCTGCGATGCTTGCGATCGTCGTTCGGCTCACCTCCAATCGCTTGAACAGTGGCTCGCCCGCCTCGCGGCCAGGCGTTAACCGCCGGCCGAGAGCGATCGATTCGTCGAGCAACTCGAATGCGCGCATAGCCAGCTCAGCCTCGCGCCGGACATCCGCTAACTCGCGACCATAAGGGTCGCACACGCCGGGCGGCCAGGGCCTGCGCTCATCGAGGCCGCTCATCGACAAAACTCCTCTTCAGGCCGCGAATGGGCAGCAGATCGACCGTTGTGCCCATTCGCCGTCGAAGACGCAGGCGGGGTGCGGCTTTCGCTGCGGGATTCGTGGCGGGCAACTCTCTGCTAACCGAGCAGGAGGTTCGGCGCAGGACTTCGGCGAAGTCGAACCTCAGTCGCGCACGCGGGCCCGAGCCGAGCCGGTACGCGCCCAGTTCGTCGGCATGCTCGTAGATAAACGAGCGTGCGACGCCAGGTTCGGCGAGCTCAGCCGGCGGGAGGCGATGGAGATGGAGTCCCTTCAAAACCCTCCGACCCCGCCTCGACTTGCGACACGCTCGATGTCGACTAGGACTCCATCAGCCGCGTGTGCGCCGGCTCGATTGCCTTCGCTTACTTCCGGCTGGATTCCGAGCTCGCTCGCCAACCATGCGCGGTGCGGCCCGCCGGGGCGGGCCGCACCGCGAGCCTTGCTCACTGCTTCGCGAAGAAGACGTCCGGGTCGTGACGGCCGTGCGGGAACATGAAGTTCGTCACCACGTCGCGGTTGTCGCCCCAGGCGAAGTACTGGTTCGTCCCATCCGTGGCGCTGCCGATGTAGTCGCCCATGTAGCCGAAGGCGATGATCGGGTCGAACTGCGGCCAAGTCAGCACGCCCGGCGAAGACTGGGTTGTGACCCGCCTGGCCACGAAGGCGGAGCCGTTCGTCGAGTTGGCGACGTAGACGTCGAGCGTGTTGTCGTTGTTCCGACGGTAGAAGAGGAGGTGCAGGGCCGAATCGCCGGTCAGCGAGGGCTGGAGCTCGTCGTTCGAGCCCTGCGTCGCGGCCGAGACCGTCCAGGTCTGCCCTCCGTCGGTCGACTTGGCGATCCGGATGTGGCTATGTCCGCTCCCCCCGTCGTTCCAAGCGACGTAGAGCGCGTTGTGCAGGAACGCCATCGTCGGGAACTCGAGGTTGCGCATGTACTGCCCCGGCCCCAGCTCGAGCAGCCCGTTCGGCACCGAGGGGCTAACGTCGGCGATGTGAACGCCGGCCCCGAAGGTCTGGCCGCCGTCGGTCGACTTGAAGATCCACTCACTGAAGCTCGGCTGCACCCCGCTGCAGTCCGGATCGTCAACGGCGATCTTCTCGGCGGCGACGTAGAGGGCACCGTTACGGCTGTCGACGATCGGCACGGCGCCGATGTACTGGGCGAAGGAGCAGCCGACGAAGTCGTTGCCGTTGAACCGGTCGGCGTAGCTGAGCTGCCAGCTCGCGCCGCCGTCGGTTGATCGGGCCACCGGCAGGCCGATGAAGAAGGCCCCGCTCGTGAAGTCGAAGGAGAAGTCGTCGTAGGCGACGTAGAGGTCGTCCCTCGTCGGCCTGCTCGGGTCGGGGCCGGCGGCGATCGCCTCCTTGTCGCCGCTGTAGAAGATGTTGATCGGCGGCCGGGTGACCGGCACGGGATCGCTCCAGGTCCGCCCGCCGTCGGTCGACTTGGCGACGGCGACGTCGAGGTTGAAGTTGAAGAAGTCAAACGAGAGCGTCGAGTAGTACATGTTCCCGGCCCGGTCGCTCGCCAGCCACGGGTCGCCGAAGTTGACGAACTCGGGCCTGTTCGGCAGCACGTCGCCGTCGGTGAAGCTGGCGCCACCGTCGGTGGAGTACGAGTAGCCGCTCAGGCTGCTTCCGGCCGTCAGGAAGAGCCCGGTGTACTGGCTGTCGTTGTAGGCGACGGCAACCCTCGAGCCCGCGACCGCGACCGAGGTCTCACTCTGGGTCGTTTGGTCGACCTGGTGACTGTCGAGCGACGGGTCGTTCACCCGCACGTTGGTGAAGGCCGGTGCTCCCGGCGGCAGCCCGCCCGAGCGCGCCCCGCCGTGGATGCCCTGCTGCCCTGCGCTCAAGTCGCGATCGTTGTTCGCGATCATCCCGAGCGCTGTCCGTGCCTGCGATGAGAGGTACTTCCCGTTGACCTTGAGGATCTTCTGCGCCACCCCCTGACGGTCGAGATTGTTGCTCGGGGAACCCGCCGCTCCGGCGATGCCGACGACCGTGGCAACCGCTACGGCGAGGCCTGCGCAGAGGACGAAGATGCGCTTCATCCGACTCCCTCCTTGCTCGTCCTAACCCCTGTCCTGAGAGCGCAGGGGTCCTGAGAGGTACGCCGGGCCGCAGCGTCCAGGTCCCTCCGCATCCTGCTTCCGCTCTCCCTCGTTGCGGCCGTTGGCCGGCGGATGGCTCTGGCCCACGCGGCCAGCGGCTTCTGTTGCGATCCTCGCAGATGCCGAGCCGTGGGTCTAGGTGTCCCGCCTACAGAGGTTGTGAACGGCTGAGGTTCTATCCGGCCCTCCTTTGAGGCTGTGGGTCTTCCCGGACTCACGCTCAAAGGAGGGCGCGGATGTTGCTCCACGCTAACGCCAAG
>Ga0070698_100005447_pt1 | contig 13901 bp, 13 predicted proteins | sample KBSK1502metaG_FD_65477 | JGI IMG/M metagenome (GOLD analysis project Ga0070698, IMG submission 65477) | Corn, switchgrass and miscanthus rhizosphere microbial communities from Kellogg Biological Station, Michigan, USA - KBS K1-50-2 metaG | ecosystem: Host-associated > Plants > Roots >...
GACTGCCGAGAAACAAGCCGAACTGGAACTGATTTGCCAGCGCAGCGAGACGGCGCGCAAGACCTATGCGTTGACACAACAGTTCATGACGATGCTCCGCTTGCGTCGTGGTCAGGAATTTGAGGCGTGGGTGCAGGCCGTCGAAGCGAGCCACATTGCTGAGCTGTCTCGTTTTGCACACAGCTTATGCAAGGACAAGGATGCCGTCGTTGCTGGCTTGACGCTCTCCGTAAGCAATGGTCCCGTCGAGGCCCTGGTCCACAAGCTTAAATTGGTCAAACGCTCCATGTTTGGTCGCGCTAAACTTCCGCTGTTACGGCAACGCTTGCTCCATGCAGCTTGATCTGGATAGACATCTTCATCAGCTATTTTTCCTCTTCTGTTTATGAGGGGTATCGCTACGTAAGCTGTCACCAGCCGCAAAGTAACTGATGAGATAAACGATGTAGCTCATGCACAGTACTCCCACTCTTTTCCTGAATAGGAATGCGCCCCATGACCTGGTTTTATTCCTGTTGCGCGTCGGCCAGCGAAAGATTTTATAAAAAGTAAGGGAAATCATGAGGAGTCCTCTCTCTCAAGTTTGCGCTTCCTACAGGGTGATGACGTCCTTGGCTACCAGGCCAGGTTGGCCATTGACTGGCGCGACCTCATAGATGGTGAGGACTCGGTTTGTGGTGTCCCCATTGGCATCGAAGGCGGTACGCCCGGTGACGCCCATATAATTGGTCTGCTTCAGCGCATTAATCACCGCCTGGCGGAAGGTGGCCCCGCCAGCCGTGTCGTTGGCGTTCTTCGCGGCAGGCGTCGTGGTCAGGGCCGTTTTGATCGCCTGGATCAGGATAGTCATGGCGTCGTAGGCCAAGGCGCTATAGGGACCCACAGTCCCATACCTGGCAGTATAATCCTTCACAAATTGCGTGGCCGTGGGGATCTTGGTGGGGTCTGGAGCCGAGACGGTCACATAGCACTGAGCATTGTTCCCGACGATCTGATTATAGAAGTTCTGGCTGCCGGTCATCCCATCGCCACCAGCGTAGACCGTGTTCCGGAGCCCGGGGACCTGCCTCATCTGCTGCTGAATACCCTGGCCGCCCGTGGAGGAGGTGCCGCCGAAGTAGAGCACATCGGGGTGCTGCGCGCCCACCGCGGTCAGCAGAGAGAGATACGACGTGGTCGTAGGGGGGACACTGCTATGGCCGAGCACGGTTCCGCCAAGCCTCTTCCACTCCTGTACGAAGGAGTTGGCAATGAGCGCGCCATAGGCCTCGGTATCGTCGATGACAGACGCTGTTGTGAGGTGCAGCGTGTTAGAGAGGTAGTCCGCCATGGCCGTGCCCTGCTGGTCATCGGTGGCCGCGAGACGGAAATAGGTCACGTTCCCGATCGGTCGCACCGTCGGGATCAGATCGTTGGTTCCCCCACAGCCGACATCGATGCTCTGTTTGGTGAGGCAGGGGTCGGTGTTGGCCGGGCTGATCAGCGCGATGTTGCCGCGGTTGGCAACCGGCATCTCGGCCAGGGCCACGCGACTGGTGAGTGGTCCGACGATCCCGGCCACCTGGGGATCGCTCAGCAGCGCCTGGACGTTCGCGGCTCCCGTGGGCCCGTCTGGGGTGCCTGAGGGACCCACATCGTCCTTCTCGACAAGCTGCAAGGTCACATTGGGGATGGTATGATGTTCGTTGGCCTGATCAACGGCCAGTTGCGCCCAGTTCCTCGTAGAGGTCCCGATGTCGCTCTCGCCGCCACTGGTCGGCAGTTCAGTCGCCAACTCCACGGTGAGAGCCCGCCCAGTGGTGGCACCAAGAGTGGAGCCAGAAGTCGTGCCGGACCCTTGACCATATTTACTAAGCAGCACAAAGCCGGTTCCTCCTCCTGCCATCAGGAGCAGGACCACCAGGATCAGCGCAACAGCGATGACGGACGAACGGCGGCGTTCGGGTCGCGCGGGGACCGACGGCGCGATACTCCTATCGGACGGTGTCCTGCTGGAAGTGGGCGGAGGTGGATACCTGTCTGGCAGAGGCACAACTGGTGACGGCGTGCTCTGGTCCTGCGTCGGCCCAGCTGGCTCCAAAGGCGTGCCTGGCTGCAGCCTGCTGGCTTCTTGCGGAAGCCTTGCGTGCTCTGCAGGCTGCTGCCCCGGCGATGACAACTCCACCGCCGGAGGCGTCCCTGGCTGCGCAGGGCGGTAGGTCGGAGCACTCGTGCTGTCCGCAGGAGCAATCTGCGCCTGCGTTTCCAGAATCGAGAGCGTGAGGTAGAGATTGCCGGCGGCACTGCCCGGACGCGACGTTTCGCCCTGGCCGAGCAGCGTGAGCACCTGGCCGGGCTGCGCGCCAGGGGGAATGTGCACGCTCACCTGGCGTCCGCCGGGCAGGGTCAGGATGCGTGAAGTGCCACGGCGGGCCTCGTCCGCGCTGATGGCCAGCGTCGCCCGTATATCACCGGTGTGCTGTGCGTCAGGTGTCTGCGGCGTGGCGGGCGAAGGCCGCAGGATGCGCAGCGTGGTTCCCTCGTCCACCCCCTGGAATGCTGCCTGCAAGGCCTGGGCGAAAGCGGCGACCGAGGAAAAACGCTCCTCCGGCTTCTTCGCCAGAGCACGCAGCAGGACACGATCTGCGGTCGGGGGCAGCAAGGGATTGAGTGCGCGAGGCGGCCTGGGCAGCTCCTGGAGAGCTGCATACATCAGGTTCATGGGCGCGCCCTGGAAGGGGGGACTGCCGGTCAGCAGTTCATAGGTCATGACCGCCAGCGCGTACTGGTCGGAGGCCGCGACCGGCCTGCCGGCCCATTGCTCCGGCGCCATATAGGTGGGGGTGCCGCGCACCTGCTGGCTGGCACTGGAAGTCGCGCTCCCCAGGCGGGCAATGCCAAAGTCGGCCAGCAGGAGGTCGGGATACGCATCGGCCTCCGACGTACTGCGGATCAAGAAGTTAGCGGGTTTGACATCCTGGTGAATGACCTGATGCTCGTGAGCATACTGCAAGGCCGCGGCGGCCTGCTGGATAAGATGCGTGACCTGCCTGAGCGTCAGTTGTTGCGTCTGGCCACCTGCCGCCCGCTTGCGCAGCCAGGTGGCCAGCGACCCCTCGGCGCGATAGGGAATGATCAGATAGGCATACTGGGTGCCATCTACCACCGCTTCGCCATAGTCATAGAGCGGCAAGATGTGGGGATGGTCGAGCCGGGCAATGGCAGTAGCCTCACGCAAAAACAGGCGCAGCGCGCTGGCCGTGGCTTCGCTACCGTCCTGGGCTGCCTCGATCTTGATGACCTTGACTGCGACCTGCCGGTGGACACGGCTATCCTCAGCCAGGTAGACCTCGCCCATGCCGCCGCTGCCGATCAAGCGAAGGGCACGATAATGACCCAGTTGTTGCCCGACCAGTGACATAAGAAGCCTCCTTGAGTATCAACCCCTCCACCCAGCCGGCGCAGCGGGCGAGAGTCGCCGACGTGCCTGCCGCTGGGATCCTGAGAGTGCTGTGTTGCGAGCCTCCATGCTGCTGGATTACGACTCTCTCGGTGTGCGCTCGCTGTCCCCCTGCCCCAACCCCGCCGTCCACGCGGCGTGCATCGCCTCGGCCCTATCGGCAACTTGCAGCTTGCTCAAAATGTTGGAGACATGGTTACGCACCGTCTTGGGATTCAAGACGAAGTGGGCGGCGATCTGAGCATTGGACTTACGCTGGGCAATCAGGGTCAGAATTTCGTATTCGCGATCCGTCAGCTCCGGGAAAAACTGCGCAGGGTCACTCCTCGCAGTTGGGCGAGTGCTGCCGAAGTAGTGCATCAGGCGCGCGGCTACGGTCGGACCAAAGATGGCCTCGCCGCTCGCCACGGCGTGGATGGCGCGCAGGGTCTCCTCCTGCACCGCGCCTTTGAGGAGGTAGCCGCGTGCTCCAGCGCGAACGGCAGCGAAGACCGACTCGTCATCCTCAAACATTGTGAGGATCAGAATGCGGATGTGTGGGCTGGTTTGCAGGATGCGGCGCGTCGCCTCAATGCCATTAAGCCCGGGCATTTTGATATCCATCAGAATGACATCGGGCTGCAAGACGCGGGCTTGGACCAGCGCCTCGTCACCCGTCGCTGCTTCGCCGATGATCTGCATATCCGCGACCGACTCCAGCAAAGCCCGCAAGCCATCGCGGAAGAGCGGGTGATCGTCGGCAATCAGGATACGAATCGGGTCCATAGCATAGCTCCTCCTTAGTCCTCCTGGCGCACCAGGCTCACGTCAGGTGCGAGGATGTTTCCCCGCTCCGGTTGCTCTGTCTCCTGGATAGATGCGGGCAGCGCATCCCTTGCGGGGACGCATGGAATCCTGGCCTGGATCGCGGTCCCGCCGGATGGGCCCTGGGTGACGGTGCAGCTGCCTCCCAGCTCACTGGCGCGCTCACGCATGGCATGCAGTCCAACCCCGATGCGATGACCGGTAGGAATGCCTTGCCCATCATCGCTGATGTCCAGATGCACGGCCTCCGCGTCGATAGCAAGCCGCAGGGAGCAGTGCAGCGCCTGCGCATGGCGCGCCACGTTGGTCAGGGCTTCCTGCGCGATACGATAGGCCGCTACCTCCACGGCGGCGGGCAAAGGCGGCAGGGATTGCGGGGCGTCGAAGGCCACCTCGAGTCCCTGGTGCTGGTAGTGCGCCGCCTGTTCTCGCAGGGCGGACAGCAGGCCGAATTCGTCCAGGGCCGGAGGGCGCAGATTATAGACCAGGCGGCGGATATCGCTAATGGCCTCCTGGGCCTGCTGTCTTATCTCAGCCAGCAGCCTCTCCGCCCGCGCGCTATCCTGTGCGAGCAGATTGCGCGCGGCATCGACCTTGAAGGTCAGGCTTGCCAGGGCCGGACCCAGGCCGTCGTGCAGATCCCGGCGCAGCCTGCGGCGCTCTTCCTCGCGCGTGGTCACCAACCGTTCCCTGGACTCCTGCAGGCTCTCCGTCAAGTGTCGGAGATGGGTGGTCAGCCGCACAGCGTACACTGCCACGCCTGCCTGCCGCGCCAGGTCCGTCAGCAAGCGCTCATCCGCCTTGCCGAACGTGTCGCCAGCACGAGCAGCGAGGAGCAGATAGCCAATCGTCTCGGCCTGGTACATCAGCGGCACCTGCATCGGATCAGCCGTTGGCGCGCCGTAGGAGGCCACCATGCCTGGCGCCTCGGTTGAGGCCTCCGCCATCGCTCCCGCTGTCCCGCTGACCGGGCGCTGTTCTGCCAACAGGGCAATCGCTACGTAGGGGAGTTTGAGCGCCTGTGCTACCGTCTCCACGATGGTCGGCAGCACCTTCTCCGGCACGAGCGTCGCTTCCAGGCGGCTCCCCAGGCGTGTGAGCACGGCATAGGGATCATCGCGTTCGCCATACATCAAATGGTTCACCCCCCGCTGCAGACGGAGGCGCAGCGGTTGAAAGAGCACCGCGATGACGCCGGTCGCCAGCAGGGAGAGGAACACATTTCCTTGGACCTGGATGAGCGTCCCCAGGCCGACGACGACCAGCACATACAACCCGATGACGCTCAGGGTGAGCGCCCCATAGACCAGCGTGCGATTGATGAGGAGATCAATGCCCCACAGATGGTGGCGGAAAATAGCGACTCCAATGGCCAGAGGAATCGGCACAAAGAGGAAGACGGTGAAGGTTCCAGTGAACAGTTGGAACCACGAGTCAGGCGCATTGAGCGGAGCAACCAGCCCGCCCAGTACCCCATTGCCCACAATCTCCAGGGCGAGACCGATGAAAAAGGCAAACAGGAACCACTTCACCTGCTGGCGTTGCGCTGCATCGTAGAGGCGCACATAGCGATAGACCTGCATCCCCAGCGTGCTCCCGAAGGTCACGAAGACAACTGGCAGCAAGAAGCTTGCCACAACAAGAACGAAATTCGTCGCAAAGTAAACGCCAAACTGTCCGATCCAGAGCAAGATCATCAGCCATGACCAGCGCGGCGCGAACCGTCCCGTAGGAAACGTCAACAAAAAGAGACCCAGAGCAGTCCATTGCAGAAGGGCGGGCAGCACGATAAGTAGCTGGATAAACAGGGGGTAATTGGTAACAGGGGGTGCGAAGGTGGCGAGCAGGGTGTCCGAAATGCCAAACGAGCCAAAGATAATAAGCACCAGTGAAACGCTCACGCCCATCCATTCCTGAGACTTGCGCCAGAAGATCAGCATCCCAACGATCCAGAACAGCAACGACGCAGCGACATCGAGAGAGACAAAGTAGGCAGCGTAGGCTGCGACAGGGAGATGCAAGCGCTGCAGAGCCAGCATGTTGCCGGGAGTGGGTTGCCACATACTGCTACATTGGCTCACGGGAACAGTACAAACGGTACGCAGGTTCCTATAGTACGCAGGAATGCTGGCCACAAAGTTCCCCGCCAGCACAAGCGCAACCAGGATCCATCCTCTTCGTGCCATGGCAAGCCACCGAGGGACCAACCGATCGGACGCGCGTGAGGATCCTCCAAGCTGCTTCATGGTTGTGCTCCTCTTTCAGAGACGACGCCTGACCAGGATGCCTTCTCCTGTTCGGCTGACATCGGAGCTCTTCCTTTCCTGTCTACGCCAGAACGTTCTGCTCGGCTCTACTATACCATAGCTACGAATAAGTAGTGCTGCTCTTTCTCAAGCCGCACTCTGCATGCGAGCCGAGCGAGGAAAGAGCAGCATCCTGATCGCGGGTTGCTAGCTCCGTTGGACCGATGAACCCGAGACCTGCAAGAGGTTCCCACGGAAGCTCAGGAACGCACCCGCCCAGGCCAGGCCAGCATAGAACAGCCCGAAGCAGAGGCTGGTGAGCATGACGCCAAGCAGCCCATTGCCAGCCAGACCTGTGAGTAACAGGAGCACCGGGCTGACAAGGATGAGCCAGCCAATCGCTGCCGTGAAGACGTGCGCTCGAATCGTCTTGATTCCCACGATCACCCCACCGATCAAGGTCAGCAGCACTCCCAGGACCATGACAATGATCGCCAACGGCGGTGGGCCCTCGCCTCCTGGATGCGGAATCGAGCCTGGCACGGCGACACCGAGGATCTTGACGCCACTGAGGATAAAAAAAAGTAAGATCGTCGCGACCCATAGGAGCACCACGCCAATCACTCCCAGGATGCCCATCTGTTTGGCTTGCGCACGATAGAGCGCTGGCAACCCAACAAGGAGGAATACTCCACTGATCACAAAGACGACGTTCGTCGGGATGGATCCGGGGCCGGTGATGCCATCGGGACCTGGAATGAGAAAGATGAGCAACGACGCGAGGATCTCGCCAATGGCGCCAACCAGCAACAACTGGCCTTGAAGACGTACAGACATGTGCTTGCTACCTCCTTCAGGATAGATGAACAGGACATCTCAAGAGCAGACGAGGAGCAGAATGCTGCAGAAGAGAGCAGTCGAGATGCCCTTCCAGTCTGCTTCTTGTTCTCTGATTGAAGTGTAGGAGATGGAGCGTCCCACTGTCATGAGGCTCTGTCCCGGTTTTGTCCCGGTGCGTGTCCCGATTCTGTGGTTTTGTATGCTTCCGCAGACTGTCCTGTTCAGACGGAACCTGACCCCGTCGCAGCAGGAGCAGGACGCCCATCAGGATCGGCACCAGGTGATGGAGAAAGGGAGGAACATTCCCGGCAGTCAAACCCGTTAACACCAGGCCAGCCAGACCGTAAACGATGCTGAGCCAACCCACCCAATGAGGCAGCACACGCGTGGAGAGGATAGCCCCGCCGTAGGCGGCAAGCGCTGAGAAGGCAAGGATGGTGTAGATCACGAACAGTGGCTGCGTCCACAGAGTCAGTTGCACATAATAATTTGGCACCACCCCCGTCCTTGCAGTTTCCTGAGCGGCCAAAGGCGCTATGCCCAGAGGAAAAGCGATGAAGATGACCAGCAGTATGTCGCCGAACAGCAAGGCGATCAGTGCCAGGGAGGAGAAGGTGGCATCCCCAGTGTCTCGGAACAACGTGGTGAGCATGACGAGCCCCAGAAGCGTCACGATTATCCCGCTGATGACCAGGCTGAAAGACCATTGGAAGAGAGATGTTTGGACAGCGATGACGAGCAACTGCTCGCGCAGGGGCAGGTTCACCATGAAGTTCCCCTGTGCATCTCTCGGAATCAAGCCGAGCGCCCCCAGGAACAGGAAGCACCCGACCATCAGGGTGATGCCGGTGAAACGACGACGGGTCCAAAAGGTGCTCTTTACCATGAGGTCCTCCTTGAGCTATTGCCGGCCATTTGCTCTACACCCTACGCACTGCCTGCGCACGTAGCCTTGTCCACACGAGCATGAGCTGCTTTAAGGTGGGCAAGAAAAAACTTTTCTTTTAAGGCATGGGTCAAAACAATGTGACAGTTTACAAAAAAGCATTTGGCTATAAAAGCCTTGTAGAGCTATATGACATTTTATTTTGACTATTCAAACTATCACATTCGTTTAAGCTTTCTCTGAACCATGCCTATAGTTGGGCTAGGGCCTGGTAGGCGACTAACTCGTTTAGCCTGGCGCGGGGATCACACCGAGCTGTTGCAGCATGCCAAGTTGGTCAAGCTCGTCCCAGCTTTCGACGAGCTTACCATCAGCAATGCGGTCAATGGTGATGCCTGTAATAGTAGCAGCCCTGCCAGTGCTAGGCATGCCAAACAAACTTCCAGTGTTGGTGCCATGTGATGTCCAGCGGGTCACCACCTTGTCCCTTTCAGCAATCTGATCCTCAATTGTGACATGGACGTCAGGAAAGGCTATGAGGAAAGCCGAGGCGTATTGTTGGAACCCTTCCGGGCCTGGTGGCAGTTCAGGAGGACTACCAGGCGTGTGAAATACATAGGTAGCGGCTATAAGTTCTCTGGCTACAGCCAGGTTCTTCTGATTCCAGACCTCCTCGACGAAACGACGGGCGAGGACCTTGTTTTCTTCTAGTGACATGAAATTTCCTCCTATGTGTATATTATTTCCCTACTCGGTAGGAGTAGGTCTGTACGAAATGCGCAAGACGATGTGATCTGGGTGATGTGCTAATTGAGTTATGGGCATTCCTCCCTTTACCACTTATTCAGACGCTCAGGGAGATGATTATTACATATAAATTCTCAACCTACGGCACAAACTCTCCACGCTCTCGCAAGACCCACAGATGTGCCCAGGCGAGCATGTGCGACCCTGAAGGAGGCAAGCGCCAGGTGTAGGATTAGTCATGATCGCCACCTGCACCAAGCTCTACCTCCAACCGTCTCACCTCGATCCAACTTACGCAGTGCTTGTCCCAGAGCTGCTCGACGGTGATGGCGGTGGAGAGCAATCCCTGGTTGGCTCGGCTGAGCATCTCCTCCATGTGCTCGGGTGAGGTGGACAGAACCACACGGATGTGCTCCTTCGATACCCCACGATACAGGTTCAGGACGCCCAACACAGGATGCAGTGAGGTGAGCGGGCTTGAATGCCAGCGCCACGTGGCTGACTGGCTGCCCTGTATGGCAACGCGATAGTACATCATGTGACATCTTCTTCATAAGCAGCACTGAGAGCGACCAACACCACGCACGTATACGGAGTGTATTCTATGCTGAAGTGTAGCGAATGAAGCGTCCCGCTGTCATGAGGCTCAGTCCCGGTTTTGTCCCGGTGCGTGTCCCGATGTTACGGAAGATCCGTGCCTTTGTCGCTCATCCTGTTCAGACGGAACCTGACCCTGTCGCAGGAGGAGCAGCACGCCCATCACCATCGGCATCAGGTAATGGACAACGGGAGCGGCATTCCCTCCGGCGAATCCTGCTGCTCCCAGGTTGAGCAGCGTGTAGACGATGGTGACCCAACCCACCCAATGCGGCAGGACGCGCGTGTTGAGCACTGCTCCTCCGTAGGCGAGAACCGCCGCGAAGGTCAGCATGGTGTAGATCACGAACAAGGGCTGGGTCGTTGCTCCAAATAGGGTATAGTAGCCTGGCACCACGCCTGTTCTGGCGGTTTCCTGTGCAGCAAGCAAGGAAATGCCGAGAGAGAGAGCGAGGTAAGTGACCCACAACATCGCTCCAAACAGCGCAGCGATCAGTGCCAACTGGGAGAAAGTGCGATCCCCAGCGTCTGAGAGCAGCCTGGTGAGCATGGTCAGGCCCAGGGGTGTCACAATGCTCCCGCCGATGAACAAGCTGAAAGACCACTGGGTGAGAGACGGCTGAGCAGCGATGACAAGCAAGCCTTCTCGCAGAGGCAGGATCACCATGTAATTCCCTTGTGCATCTCTGGGGATTAAACCGGCAGCTCCCAGGAAGAGGAAGCAACCGAGAATCAGTGTGAAGCCAGCGAAACGACGACGGGTCCAAAAAGCATACTTCGCCATGGGATTCTCCTTTTTTCTCTCTGTTCATGGCCTCTTTCCTCCTCCAAAGCGGAGCAACACAGGGGAGTTTTGACCTTGCCTACGGCACAAAATCGCCACCCACGCGCCTGGTTCGCAGCTTCGTCCAGGAGAGTATGAGCGATCCTGAAGGAGGCAAGCTCCAGGTGTAGGGTTGGTCGTGATCGCCACCTGCACCGAGTTCTATTTCCAGGTGCCGAGCAGTCTGGGGACTCGTGCCGTCCACACGATCACGAGTGCGAAGAGCACCAGCGCGAGACCAAACAGGAAGGAGTGATAGCTCCCGGCTCCCCACTCCACCTACCGGATCGCTTCCGCGCTGGCAAAGCGCGCGGCCTTCTCCGCTGCTGGTGCGCTCGCCCACGCATTCACCGCTTGCTTGAGGGCCACCCCATCGACGGCCTCAAAGACGCCGTACAGCACCAGCGCCATCCCTGCCGCAATGGCCCCGAAGAGACCCACCCAGCGCGGGGTTCCCTGCGAGACATTGAGCGCGAAGAACAGGACAATCAGTCCGGCCAGGGCGACCGCCATCCCAACGAACTGGCCGAGGTGGATGACAACCCAATTTCCACTGGCGGCATAGTCAGCAAACGTGGCTTCGTATGTATTGCCACCTCCAGGGTGCAGGAGCTGCGCGACACCTAAGAGCACTTCACCGACGAACACCAGCGTCGCTGCCAGACGAAGCAACTTGTGATTAACCATGATGGACCTCCTGGGCGTCCTGTGTGTGTGTCTCCTGATGTGTTCTCTCAGAATCTCTCGAATTTTAGGGCAGGCTTCGAGCAGCCTGGGCTTTCGCGTTCCGGAAGATCGGTTTGTAGGAGATCACGAGTGCTGCGATCCAGGCCACCGGATAGGTATATAAAAATTCCCAGCCAAACCCCTGCGATTCTCCACCGAACCATTGATAGAGCGGTGAACCGTGCTGAAACCACCATCCTTGCATGACGAGATCAAATCCCGTCCCCACGAGTAAGGCAAACAGCAGCGCATACCAGCCACTGCGCCGCCCCTCTTTCAAGAGCGTCCGTGCAATGACAACGAGCAGCACGGATCCAATGATCGTGTAGATGCCCGCCATGAAAAAGTGCAGGCGCGCGTGGGGCAACAGATGCATCGGCCCCGGTGCAAGGGTGAAGGACAGTGCAAATTGTCCATGCTCACTGACGATCACCAAAGCCCCTAGAATCACCAGCCAGGAGGCGGTATTTAAGCTTCCCAGGCGGTTGCGCGCCAGGACCAAAGCGGGTACCACCGCCAAAGCAATCACCCCTGCAATGAGCGTAGAATCTTGAATTGACATGCTAACTCCCTCCTTCGGCATACAACGGTACAGGTGGAGCCACCCCAGCACCGGATGCAGCGAGGTGAACGGGCCTGACTTCCAGCGCCATGTGTCTGGTTGGCTTCCCTGTAATGCAACGCGATAGTAAATCATATGACACTGACCTCCTCCTCAGCACGGCCAGGCACGAGAGGCCGTCATCACCTTAAAGCAACACAAGCAGCTGCAAAGAGCGAGCCGCTCTTTGGGTCAGCTCTCGATCAGTGACTCCAGCTCACGGCAACCCTGGCCGTCGATTGATAGGTCAAGTTCACCGTGTCAAAGGGATCGTGAAGGGCCCAGGAACAGGTTCGTTGCAAGAGGATCGTTCCGGCCCCCGTCAAGGAACTCGTGGCGGGACCGTAGTACACGCCCAGATCGCTTGACGCAGCAACACCAGAGATCACATTGTTTGCGCCATCGACAGCATCTGCCGTCAAGGGACAGGCGCGCTCATGTGAATCGGCTGTGTAACTGATCGCGTAGCCTGTGCTGCTGACAGATGGTGGATGTGGCGAGAGCCTGCTGCGTGCCGCGACATCGATCAGCGTGACGGGGGCGAGCTGCCCATTGCCTGGCGTATAGCCCGTGTAGGAGCAAGTATACCCTCCCCGTGCCACGCTCAACGTATACGTCGGTGCCTCGTTCAACTTCAGGGTGACGCCATTACATGTGACCGCTTCCTGGTGCGCGAAGCGTACCGAGTTGTCCTCCGCCACGACAGCGGACCTGAACTGCAAAGTGATCTGACTCCTGCCATCGGTCGCATCCTGATCCTCGGTGATCCCGATGGTCACCAGAAGCATGCTGGAGGAGGTATCCATCGGCGTGATTGCCCCGAGAGAAGTGGAAGCGGAGACTCCTACGACGTCACAGGCGCTCAGCAGGATGGCACTGAGCAGGATGAGCAGGGCGGAAATGAAGTACTGTGTCCGCATACAATCTCCTCCGTGTCAGATGCGTCTGGCATGAATCGTCTCAACGCATGAATCAGGACGTGCCTACCAGGCCACCATCGTGTCTCAACTGCATCCGCACGCTGCGAACCGGCATGCAGCCGTCACGTGACGGTTGGGGCTCCATCCCTGGACAACCTACGGCTGGAGGTCACCGTGCTGGACCCTGACCAGCAGCTTTACCCAGGCAAGGACTTGCGGCATCGCGATGGGCAACGTGAACCGGTAGGGGAGGTCATGATCCCCACCCGCCCCACGTTCGAGTTCGACGCGTCTCCTCTCCAATGAACTGATGCCTCGCTCATCCAGGGGCTGTGCTTCTCTGCTCTTCTCGCCCAGTGGTGATTCGGTGACGAGAGCGATGGAGGTCGTCCGCTCGTTCCCCTGTATGCTCCCTGCTAATGCCCCTGCTGCTGCCTCGCGTAAACCGATCATCCTCGCTTGCAGGAATTGTGCCGCCGTGACCGAGGTGGACAAGAGTCCCTGGTTCTCTCGCCCGATCTGCTCGTCCATCTCCTCACGTGAGGAGGAAGAGAAGACGCGCAGGCGATCCTGCGGAAAAGCATGATAGAGCCGAAGCCATTGAAACACGGCAGAAAGCTCACTGAGCATTGTTGATTTCCACTGCCAGGCGGGCAAGTGACCCAGCTGGATCGCCACACGATAATACATCCCGTTTCTCCTTCTCCCCTGCGCACAGAGAACGCTCTCAGACGCAGTGCCAGCTCGCCCCCGTTTTCCGCTTGTGTCGGGAATACTGCCGATTCTCTTTAGAGAGGGCAACCAGCGCCATGCATGGATACGTTGTTTCTCTGCGAGAAGTGTAGCGTGCCGGGCGTCCCGCTGTCATGAGGCTCTGTCCCGGTTGTGTCCCGATGCGTGTCCCGATTGTGCAGAGCGGAGAGGGGAGATCGCGTGTTCCGACTTTGCTCTTGGAAACAGAACTCGCCCTGTATCCCTGACCTTTTTCCCATGTGGTTGTGCTGGCTCATGCTCGTCGATATACTCGACGAGACGCTAATAGTTCCGACTCTGTCAATTCTCGGAACTGGTTTTCAAGCAAGAAAAGAAAAAGAAGTGACTCGAAGTTATGAAGCGACAATGGGAACATGAAGAGTTAGTTGAACATTGGACCTAAGGACACTCACTGAAATAAAGGGGCCAACTCCTGTGGTTGAATGGTATAGTTCCAATCGCCATGGAACGGCTCTCTCGTGATGTTCAGTGCGGCCAAGTCTTCATCTGAGACTTTAA
>Ga0070698_100005448_pt1 | contig 13900 bp, 6 predicted proteins | sample KBSK1502metaG_FD_65477 | JGI IMG/M metagenome (GOLD analysis project Ga0070698, IMG submission 65477) | Corn, switchgrass and miscanthus rhizosphere microbial communities from Kellogg Biological Station, Michigan, USA - KBS K1-50-2 metaG | ecosystem: Host-associated > Plants > Roots >...
CCCTATACGCCGCCGCCTGACGTGCTCGCTGTGGGCGATCGGTCGGGCACGGTCGAGGTCGACCCCGACCTCGAAGGCGTCGAGCTCTCGGGCGATCTAGATTTCGATGACCTCGCGGCGCCGCCGCGTCGCGGTGCCGGCAAGCCGCCGGCGAAGAAGACGCCGACGATGCAGCTCGAGCCCGACCTTGATGACGACGTCGAGCTCGCGGAGACCATTTCGCCCGAGCGCAAGATCATGAAGCCCGTGTCGCGCGCGAGCGAGGTGCGCAATGCGGTGAACCGGCCGTCGGGACCGATCGGCGAATCGAGCGAAGTCGTGGTGCAGCGCAACGCGCCTCGGTCCGTGCCTCCGCCGCGCTCGAAAAACCCGTCGGCGCCGCCGCCGGCTCCACTGCCGCCGATGCCGAGCGCTCCGCTCGCTGCCGCACTGCCGACGGTGACGGCCGCGCAACCGCCGTCGCCATATCAAACGTATCAAGCGCCGCAGCCGTTCCAGCCGACGGCGTCCCCATTCGCGCAAACGCACCAGCCGTTCGCAGTGCCTCCGTCGCCGTACCAGCAAATGAATGCGCAGCGCCCGACGGTGGCGCTGCAGCCCGCGCCGCTCAACCCCGCGCAGCAGCAATCCGCTGCCGCTGTCGATCAGTTGTTTGGCAACGTCGATCCGCGATCCGTCGCCGCGGCGAACGAACCGACGGCACGACCGGGCGAGCTCGATCCGCAGATCCTCGCGATCATGTCGGGACAGCCGCAACCGCAACCCGAACAGATCGCGCCGACGCCCGTCGGCAAGATGAAGACCGGCGTGCGGCGCGAGCGGGCGCGCTTGCGGTTCTTGATGTGGATGCTGATCGGCATCGCGGTGATTGGCGGCGGCGTGTTTGCCGGGTTTTGGATTCGCGCGATGCGGCTCGAGAAGCAGATCGTCGCCGCACGCAAGACGGCCACCGATCTCGCGAAGGCAGACACCTGGGTCGGTTGGATCAAAGCGCGCGACAGCCTCTCGCGCATCGTGCAGGCCTCCGGCACGCCCGGGAATCGCGCCGCTCTCGTTCGCGCGCGCGCGTTCATCGCGTACGAGTTCGGCGATGGCTTGCCGGAGACGAAGGCGCAGGTCGAAAAGCTCGGTGGCAGCAGCCTCGACGCGAGTCTCGCAACCGCGTTTGTCGCGCTCTCGCAGAGCGATGCGAAGGCTGCGAAGGCTGCGGCCGACACCGCGCTCGCCGCATCGGCGAACGATCCGGCCGCGCTCTATGCGGCAGGGCAAACGGCGCTGCTGCTCGGCGATGCGGCCGTCGCCGTCAAATACATGAAAGGCGCCGTCGAGAAGGAGAATCGACCGCTCTACGGCATTGGCCTCGCACGCGCGCAGGCGGCCGCATACAACTGGGACGAGGCGATCGCCGCGGTCGACAAGGTGCTGGTCGCGGCACCGGATCAACCCTCGGCGGTGATCGCGCGCGGCAACATCCTCGCCGCGAGCGGGCGGATCGGCCCGACGAGCGCGCTCGGCAACGAGGTGCACGCGCAGCTCGAGCGCATCATCGCCGAAGGCAAGCGACCGCTCGGCGAGCAGCAGCACGGTATCTCGGCCTGGCAGCTCGCGATGGCGGAGCTCGCGATCGCGCGCGTCGATTTCGCGCGCGGCGACGCGAACGGCGCGCGCAATGCGATCTACGCCGCCGCGCAGATCAACCTCGACGATCAGCGCTTCGCCGAGGAGGCGATCGACGCGCTCTACTTCACGGGCGACTTCGTGCACGCGCGCTCGTCGGCCGACAACGCGATCAAGGCGTATCCCATCAGCCGCCGCGTGCGCATTTCGCTCGCGCAGATCTTGCTCGCGCAGGGCAGGGCGAACGATGCGATCGATCTGTTCGCGAAGCAGCCGGAGCTGCTGGCGTCGCCGCACGTGCTCGCGATTCGCGGCCAGGCGCATCTCGCAAACGGCGATCCCACGAGCGCGGCGACGGATTTCGATGCCGCGCTCAAGAAGCTGCCCGGCCACGAGCCGTCGATCGTCGGTCGCGCGTGGCTCGAGCTGTCGATGGGCGATGTCGAGGCGGCATCGAAACGCATTAGCGAGCGGATCAGTCCGAAGGGCTCGAGCCTCGCGCTGACGACGGTCTATGCCGCGATCCTTCGCCGCAGCAACGACCCCGCGCAGCGCGAGAAGGCAAAAGACCTGCTCGAGAAGATCGTCGCCGGTCCCAACGGGCTCGATGCCGCGCGCGCGCAGCTCGAGCTCGCGCGCATCTATCGCGATACGGGCAAGTTCACCGAGGCACGCAACGCGTTCGCCGAAGCGGCGAAGACGGGCAATATCGAGGCGCGGCTCGAGAGCGCGCTGCTCATGATCGAGGAGCGCGCACCGACGGCGGGGCGCGAAGCGATCGACACGCTGTTGCGGGAGGTCGGCGATCGGCCGAGCCCGCAGCTCGTGATCGAAGGCGCTCGCGCGCGCATGCTCGACGGTAATCACACAGGTGCGGCGCAGCTGCTCGATCTCGCCGACAAGATGTCGGCGGTCGAGCGCTGGAAGCTCGATCGCGAACGCGGTCGCCTCGCGCTGCGCAAGTCAGATTTCGCCGGCGCCGCGACGTTTCTGTCGCGCGCGCTCGACAGCTGCGGCGGCGACGCCGAGACGTTCTTGCTCGCGGCCGATGTCGCCACCGCGCTTCGCACAGGTCCGATTGTCGAAAAGGTCAGGCGGCTCGCGCCCGAGCGGCTCAAGGGCATGCCCGAGGCGCACATCGTCGACGGCAAGCTGCTCATCCTCGGCGAGAAGGTCGCCGAAGCCGAGATGGCGTATCGCAATGCAAAGGAAGCGCTGCGCAAGGAGAACGCATCGGCGCGCCGGCTTGCCCAAGCCGATTTCGGGCTTGCGCTCGTCGCATACGGTCGCGCGAACATGGGCGAAGCGCAGCGCGTGTTCGAAGTTGTGATGGCCGAGGATCCGTCGATCGTCGATGTCTACGTGTTTCTCGCCGAGATCGTGAAGGATCGGAAGAAAGCATCCGACTACGCGCAGAAGGCGACGCACCTCAACCCGGACTATCCGTACGCGTGGCTGCTCGCCGGCAAGTTCGCGGCGCGCATGGGCGACAAGCGCATGCTTGCGGATGCGATCGGCCGGCTGCAGACGATCGCGCCAAACGGGGACGAGCTCAAAGAGCTCCAGTCAATCCACTAGGTCATCAGTACGACGACGCCGATCGCTGCGCCCGCGGCGAGCATCAGCATCAGCGCGATGATCAAAAGCCATGGCGGCTTCTTCTCGGTGCGATGCACACCGGTGCGCTCCGGCTCGAGCATCGCCTCGAGCGATTCCATCTCGCCGGGCGGCGGCGTTTGCGCCGATGGGCGCTTGTTCGCGGGCCCCGCACTCGGCCGCCCGGGGCGACGCGTGAAGGGTGGGTTCTGGCCGCTGACGCCGAGCTCGCCCGCCCAATTCGACGTGTCTACGAACGCGCTCGGATCGAGGCTCGCGGAGCCTTCTGCGCCGCCCGCCGCTGGATCGCGGCCATCGTCGACGAGCGAGGTCATCTTCTGCATCTCGTCGAGGATGAGCGCATCGATCAGCGACTCCTTCGGCTCGGCGGAGCGCTTGCGCATCATCTCGACCTGCGTGTCGCGGACGAGGCTCGCGATGTCGCGCGACGTCACCTTCATGCGCCGCGAGAACAGATACTGCGCGAGTGCGTCGCCGAGGTCGGCCGCATTTTGGTAGCGGTCGTTGACGTCCTTCGCGAGTGCCTTGCGCACGATCGCCTCGAGCTCGGGCTCGATCTCGGGATTGAGCGCGGCGATCGACGGCACGCGCGCCTGGCGTACGAGCTCGACGGTCTGATAATCGGTGTCGCCGTAGAACAGGCGACGGCTCGTGAACATCTCCCACAGGATGATGCCGACCGCGAACACGTCGGCGCGATGGTCGACATCGAGCCCGCTCGCCGCTTCGGGCGAGAGATAGCTGAACTTGCCTTTGACGACGCCCGGGTCCGTCGACTCGATCTGGCTATTCGCCTTTGCGAGGCCGAAGTCGACGAGCTTCACCTCGCCGTTCTTCGAGAGCAGGATGTTCGGCGGCGAGATATCGCGGTGCACGATGCCGAGCTGCTCGCCCGTCTCGGGGTGCTCGAGGAAGTGCGCGTAGTTCAGCGCCTTGCAGCACTCCATCATGATGTACATGGAGTGGGCGACGTCGATGCGGCGGCCCTTCTGCTTCTGCCGCTCGATGAGTGACTTCAGGTTGCACCCATCGACGTACTCCATGACGAGGAAGTACGCGTTGTCGGGCGTGCGCGAGATGTCGAAGACCTGGACGATGTTCGCGTGCTGGAGGAACAGCGAGAGCCGCGCCTCGTCGAGGAACATCGAGACGAACTTCTGGTTCTTGGTCAGGCTCGGCAGAATGCGCTTGATAGCGACATTCTTCTTGAAGCCCTCCATCGACTCCGCCACGCCGCGGAACACCTCGGCCATACCACCGTGGTCGAGTCGTTCGGTGATCGTATAGCGGTCGCGCATCCCCGACGGATTGAATAGTACCAGAGGAACGGAAGCGCTAGCAAAGTGGGGGCTTATCCCCTTATTCGGCCCGTTCTTCGGCTTCTACCTGCTCGCGCGCCGTTTTGCACTCAAAGCAGAGGGTCGTCACTGGCCGGGCCATCAACCGCTTGAACCCGATGGGTTCCGAGCATTCTTCGCATTCGTCGATTTCGCCGGCATCGAGGCGCCGCATCGCCTCACGGATCTTTTCGAGCAAAAACGTCTCGCGATCGTGGAGGCGGAGCTGGGTCGAATACAGCTCTTCTTCTGTTGACTCGTCCATCGAGTCGCGACCCACGCGGTCGCGGTCGCGGTCCATGGTGAACTCCAGCCCTGCATGCGCATGGTCGGCGAGACGGGTGAGGTCTGCCTGCAAGCGGGCACGAAGCTCGTTGGTCTGCTCCTCGGTCAGCATGGAATGAGTCTACGGAGGTCGTTTGCACCGTCAATCGATGAAGCGCGCACGCGAGATCGATTTGGAAGAATGTGCGTACGCGCTCGCTGAGCGCTTGCGACCGTTGATTCGGTCGGCGATGATCCGCTTCGGCGAACGCCTGTTCGCTTGAAATTCTTCCCTCGTCGTTTCGCGCGCTTCCTTACACGTCGCGAAATGGATCGTTACCGGACTGCGTTCGTTTGACACATGAGCGCAGAGGAGCCCATTTCGTGACGACGCTGACCCGTTGGAAGCTGAGCTGTGCCGTGCTTGCCGCCGTTGCAGGCGGCGCAATGATCTATGGATGTCATGGCCGCGCCGCGCATAACGCGCCGGCAAAAGCTGCCACGGCTCCGCGTGGCAGCCTACCGCTCGCGCTGCGTCGACCGATCCACGTCAGCGCCGATGCGCTCGGCGTTTCGCAAAAGGAGCTCGTCGATCGCATCCTCGCGGCGAAGAGCGTCAAGGACATTCAGCTGCTCGCCGACAAGCTCGCCGTCGTCGGCGACGATGATGCCGTCGAGACGCTCGCGCCGCTGATCGAGGATCCGCGAAGCGGCGTCCCCGCGACGATGCTGGCGATGTTCGGCCAGATCGGCACGCAGCGCGCCGTCGAGATCATCGCGCAGCACGCGAACGACGAACGGCCGCTGATTCGCACCGCGGCGATCGCCGCGCTCGGCGCGACGCACAGCGAGAAGGCCGAGAAGGTGCTCATCGAGCTGTCGCGCAAGAACGGCGATCCGAGCCAGACGTCGGTGATTACCGCGCTCGGGACGCTTGGTTCGGATAACGCGGTTGCGCGGTTGATCGAGGTAGCGAATACGGGCGACGCCTCGCTTGCGGTGCATGCCGTCAACGCGCTCGGCAACGCCGGCACGCAGGCATCGAAGACGGCGTTGCGCACGCTGATCGATGCGCCGAATCCGCACGTCGCGGCCGCGGCGCTGTCGTCGATCGAGAACGTCGATGATGCGCTGCTCGAGAAGCTGAAGGTGATCGTGAAGACGGGGCAGCCGCAGCTCGGCGCATCGGCGGTCGCGGCGCTCGGTCACGCGGGTGAAGTAGCGTTGCCGGTGCTGCGCGAAGCGGCGCTGAATGGCACGGAATACGTGCGGTGGTCGGCGATCGCGGCGATCGGCGAAGTCGGCGGCGACAAGGCCGTGGCGATTCTCGGCGACGTATTGAAGACGGGCGATCGTCAGTCGGCAATCGCGGCGTCGCAGGTGCTCGCGAATCTCGGCGGTGCCGAGGCGCGCGAGATCCTCATTGAAGCCGCGCTCTCCGATCGCGGCGGTAGTAACGGCGCGCTCGTGCAGCTCGCGCAGATGCAAGGCGAGGATGTCGATCAGGCGATGCTCAGCGTGATCAAGCAGGGCTCGAGCAACGAGCGACGCGCGGTGTTGCCGCGGCTCGTCAAGGCCGGCAATCCCGAAGCGATGCAGCTCGCGATCGATCTCGCGAAGAAGGGCTCGCGCAACGAGAAGTACGATGCGATGCGCATCCTCGGCGAGGCCAACACGCCGAAGGCCGTCGAGGCGCTGCTCGACATCGCGGGCAAGGCGCGCGGCCAAACGCGCATCCAAGCGCTCGAGCTGATCGCGCAGAATCATCCGACCGATCCAGCGGTCGGGCAGCTGCTCTCCGATTCGCTGTTCTCCGGCCGCAACGACGAGGCGACGTCGGCGGCGAATGTGATGAGTCGGCTCGGTACCGAGGATGCGCGTCACGCACTCGTCGCGGCGTTGACCGGCAAGGATAAGCAGCTTGCGGCGGTCGCCGCCAGTGCGCTTGGCCAGGTCGGGATGACGGAGAACGTCAAGGTCGCGATGCTCAATGCGGCCCGCGATAACCCGCAGGTCAAATTAACCGTCATGCAGCAGCTCGTCGAGGCCGGTGCGCCCGAAGGCATGAAGCTCGCCGAGGAGATCATCGCGAGCAAGGACGGCGTCGAAAATGCGAGCCAGGTCGTGTGGGCGCTCGCGTCGCGCGGCACCGCCGATGCGAAGCGACTCCTCGAGCGTGCGATCGACTCGAAGGAACCGAATGTTCGCATGGCCGCGATCACGTCGCTCGCGCAGGATCCCGACGAGCACTCGACCGATACGCTGCTGCGGCTCGTCCGCGATAGCGATCCGCAAGTTCGCGCAACCGCGCTCTCGACGCTCGGCCAGGTCGGCTCGGAGCGCGCCCAAACGGCGCTGCTCGATGCGACGCGCGGCGGCAAGACGGAAGAGCGCGTCGCCGCGATCTCCGGTCTCGCGCAGATGGAGGACCCGCGCGCCAGCCAGCAGCTCGCGCACCTCATGCGCGACTCGGATCCCGAGGTGGTGCGTGCCGCGATCTCGTCGTCGTACAACGCCGGGCCCGAGGTCGATCAGACGCTGACGCAGCTCGTGAATGACGGCTCGATCTCCGACGAGGTCAAGCTCGCCGCGGCAGCGCAGCTACGCGCTCGCGGCGCGGACCTCGACGATCGCACCGAGCAGATCGTGACGAAGCTCGCCGGGATGGGCGGCGCTGGCTACGGCGGATACGCCGGGCACGATATCGATTAGGACGACAGTTCGTCGGGCGCCATCCGCGTGATCACCGTGCGGATCCACGCGAGGTCCGTATCCGCGAGGTCGACGAACTCGACGCCCAGCCCGATCGGATCCCCGTTGAGCTCGCGCTCGACAACGCGGCGCACGACGCCGTGCACGCCGAGCGGCGGGCCGCCATCGACGAGGATCGTCAGCTCGCACTCGGTGCCGATCGGATCGAGCACCTGCGTACAGACGAAGACGCCGCTCTCGGAGAGGTCGCGCGACATCGCTTCGATCTCGAGCTCGCTGCTCGTGTACACGAGGTGAAGCTCGACAGGCTGGCGATCGTGGCGCCGGCGATTGAGCGGATTGGGCCTGACATCGGTGCGGCTCATCGGCCGGAAGCTGCCCCAATGGAACTTGCAGTTCGGGCACTCCTCGTCGATCTCGCTGACGGGCTCGGCGCAGCGTGGGCAACGCTGATGCGCGACCGGCGGAGGCTTCGTCACCGCAGCCATCTGCGTGGTCGCGCGTAGCGTGACCTTCGCTGGGGCCTGCGTGAACTGCTTGAGCACGAGTGTCGATGGTTGTTCGTCGTAGCCCTCGACGATCCGCACGGTCAACAGGCGGCTGCCGCACGAGACCGTGTCGCCATCGACGATGTGCATCGGCGCACCGACCACGTGGCCGTTGAGTAACGTGCCGTTGCTGCTGCCGAGGTCTTCGACGAACACCTCGTTTGCGCGGCGGATGAAGCGCAGGTGGCGCCGCGACACCGCGGGATCGTTGAAGCGCAGCGCGCACGCGACATCGCGACCGACGATTGTCTCGCCGAGGGGAAGCTCGACGCTGTCACCCATGTACTCGATGTGGACCCGACGCACGAAGGTCGATATTGCCCCAAGGCTAGGCGGGAAGGTAGACGCGGAATACCGTTCCACCGCCTTCGTTGCTCTCGATGTCGATCCAACCGTCGTGTTCTTTGACGATTCCGGAGCAGACCGCGAGGCCAAGCCCGGTTCCGCCGTGGCCTTCTTTCGTCGTGTAGAACGGATCGAAGATCTTCTCGCGAATCTCGTCGGGAACGCCGATACCGGTGTCCTTCACCGACACGCTGACGAACGACTGCTCTTTGCTGCCTTCGAGGCCCGGGCGTGACCTGCGTACGGTACCGGTCTCAACGGAGACCGAGCCGCCATCGGGCATCGCCTGCACCGCGTTGAGCAAGAGATTGATTAGCACTTGTTGGAGGCGGTCGGCATCGCCGGCGACGCGCGGCAAACCCTCCGCGCGTTCGAGGCGCGTGCGCACCTTCGCGGCCGAGAACTGACCGGCGAGCAGCTCCATCGTCGTCAGCGAGAGCTCGTTGAGGTTGACCTCGGATTTGCCGAGCGTTCCGACCTTGCGCCGCGCGAAGTCGAGCAGGCGCTGGATGATGCGCGTGATGCGCGCCGTTTGCTCGGCGACGATCGCGGCGTTCTTCTCGACGGCATCGGCGTCTTTCGCCTTGCGCTGGATCGAGCGTGCGCGGCCCGCGATCACGTTGAGTGGCGTGCCCACTTCGTGCGCGATCTCGGCGGCGAGCTGACCGATCGTCGCGAGCTTCTCGGTCTGACCGAGCCGTTGTTCGAGTGCGAGCTTCGCCTCGTTTTGTCGCTGCGTCTCCGCGCGCGACTCGCGCAGCGAGAACGTCATCTCGTTGAAGCGTGTCGCGATCTGGCCAATCTCGTCGTCGCGCTCGGCGAGGATCACGTGCGAGAGGTCGCCTTTGGCGACGTCGTCGATGCCTTGCAGCAGCTTGCGAATCGGCCGGCTGAACAAGCGCGCCGCGAGCAAGCCGACCATGAGCGTGATGCCGGCGACGAGGAACGCGACGAGCGCGAGCACGCGAAACACATCCGCCGACTGCATCACGACCGCGGGTTTACTGATCGCGAGCAGGCCGATCACGGCGGGCTTCTCTTCCGGTGTGCCGGGCGCGCGCAGCGCGATCGCGTACGTGTACAGATTTCCGAAGGTCGCCGCGTTCGTGTAGTTCGGATCCTCGAGCATGACACGCAGCCAACCGAGCTCGGTCTTCTCGCGTTCGCCAAGGCCGGGTGTCAGCTCCGCGGGTGCTTTGACTTTCGGAATGACGTAGACCGTCCAGCCGCTCTTACCGGCGAATTTGCGTTGCTCGGCGTCGGTCGGCGGGTGCAGTGGCGAGACTTGCGGCTCGATGATGGGCCGGAGTGTGGCCGCGACCGCGCGTGCTTCGCTCTGCAGCTGCTCTTCGCGCTCGCGCCGAAGGCGAGATAAATCGAAGTAGGCGTAGACCGCACTCGCGAGGGCGACGACGACCGCCGTCGCAACCGTGATGCGCGTCGCGACCTTCACTGAGCTGCAGTGTAGCTATCTCGCGAGGGATTCGCCTGGCCACATCTATATGTGAGATTTCTTGGGATCCCGCGTACTCGCGGGTAGCGGCGGGGTATTGGAGGGCCCCCGGCGTGAGCTGGGGCAAGGTGTGGGGTACAATGCGAGACAGTGCCGGAGGAGACTGGCGCGAATAGCTACGAGATCTTGGGGAAGCTCGCCGAAGGCGGGATGACCGAGATCTTTCTCGCCCGCGCTAAAGGCGCGGGAGAGGTCGAACGCTTTGTCGTGATCAAGCGACTCAAGCGCGCGGTGACCAGTCACATGGAGCTGGTCAAGCAGTTCCTCGATGAAGCGCGGCTCGCCGCCCAGCTTCAGCACCCTAACGTCGCGCAGGTCTACGACGTCGGTAAGCTCGGCGGCTCGTTCTTCTTCGCGATGGAGCTCGTCCACGGCGAGACGCTGCAAGGCCTGATGCTGCATGCGCGCACCAAGCGCATCCAGATCCCGGTGCGCGCGGTGCTCACGATCGCGGCCGCCGCAGCAGCCGGTCTGCATCACGCGCACGAGCGCGCCGGCACTGCCGGCAAGCCGCTCGGCATCGTTCACAGTGATGTCTCGCCGACCAACTTGATGGTCAGCACGGAAGGCATCGTCAAGATCGTCGACTTCGGCTCGGCGCGCGCGGGCGAAGTGCAGAACAAGGTCTCGCCATACTCTTCACCCGAGCAATGCCGCGGTGATGCGATCGATCGGCGCAGCGATCTGTTCTCGCTCGGCATCGTGCTCTGGGAGCTGCTCACGCTCGACTCGCTCTACGAGCGCGGCAGTGACGACGAGATTCGCCGCGCGATCGAGCAGGAGACGCCGATCGCGCCGTCGACGCGTCGCTACGATGTTCCCGCCGAGCTCGATGCGATCGTGCTCAAGCTGCTCGCGAAGGAAGCCGAGCAGCGCTTCAAAGATGCCGATGAGGTTCTCGCGGCGATCGAGGGTCTCGCGCAAAAGCTCGGCATCCTGCTATCGACCGCGGATCTCGCGCGCATGATGCGCCTGTGGTTCGGCGCAAAACCGACGCCGACGATCGACGCAACGATCAATGCGATCGAGCCATTCACGGTCAACACCGAAGCGGTTCCCGCGGATCTCGTCATTCCGCAGACGCGAACGACGACGATCGATCGGCTGCTCGAGAACGTGCGCGATGCCGCTTCCGTCGTGGCCAAGGCCACGAGTGTTGGGACGGCGTCTCCCGCAGCGGCTGCCACTGCGGCGGCGACGACGCCGATCACGGTCGCCGGGACTCCTGAAAAGCAGATCGTGCCGCCGGAGCTGATGGATCAGCCGAACGAGAACTTCGAGCAGATCCGTGATCGCATCCTGGCGCGTGCGCGCCAGCGCAAAGAGACGATCCGCAACCAGCTCGGTGGTGCTGTCGCCGGTGTTCCCGTGACAACGCACGACGAAGTCACGCGCCCCGTCGATGGCACTGGCCCCGCGCTCGTCGCCGTTCCCCAAGCCGCGGCGCAACTCGGCATGTCGCCGCACGACAGTGATCGTCACACGCGCGAGACGCAGCCGGCACCGATCGAGGTCATTGCTGCCGCTGCGCGGAGAACGGGTAATACGCAGCCACCGCCTGCCGGCGCGACCGGCGCAACCGGCGCCACTGGCGAGCCGCGCAAGCGAACGCCGACGCCCCTCGGTACCGGCGTAGCTGTTCACACCGCCGCCCCGGCGCCGAGCCCCGATCCCACGAACGGTACGCGTCCGCCCGCCGGTGGCAACGGTGCCACCGCCGGCCCGACCCTCATCGCTGCCGATCCAGCGAGCTCGTCCGGCGAAGTCGTTGTCGGACGCGCAAAGACCGGCGAGGTCGTTGTCGATCGCGTCCGCAAGGCGGTCGAGGCGCAGGCCCAAGCCCGCGCGGCCGACGCGCAGGCCCGCGCGGTCGAGGCGCAGGCCCGCGCGAAGGTCAGCACCGGTGAAATCAACGCGGTGTTCGACACGATCAGCACCGACGAAAACCGCGCCAAAACGCCGGGTGGTGCCGACGCCGACGCCCGTTCGAAATCGCCGAGCGGACAGCCGCCTACGGAACCGCGGTTTCGCGATCGCCCAACCATGCCGAGTGGTCCGTACGCCGTCGCGGACACCGATCGGACGGGCCCGCCGAGCGGCCAGCACGTCGCTGGTGACACCGAGCGTACGAAGGTTCCGAGTGGCCAATATTCGGTCACGAACAGCGAGCGGACGAGCGCACCGAGTGGCCAGTACTCGATCACGAACACCGACCGGACAAACTCACCGAGTGGCCAGTATTCGATCACGAATCCCGAGCGAACGAAGGCGCCCAGTGGCCAACAACCGGCCACCGACGCGCGGACACGCGCGCCGTCCGGCCAACAATCGGCCACCGATGCGCGGACACGCGCTCCGTCCGGCCAACAATCGGCCACCGACGCCCGGACACGAGCGCCGTCCGGCCAACAATCGGCCACCGACGCGCGTGCAAAAACGCCGAGCGGCCAACAAGCATCAAGTGACGCGCGCTCCAAGACGCCGACGGGCAACGGCTCGCGCGAAGTCAGTGGTGAGTTGCGTCCCCGAATCGTTGTCGGACCGTCAAACGATCGCGTGCCGGTGAGTGCGGACGGAGACACCGAGCTAAGCCTCTCGGCGAGTGGCCGCACGAAGACCGCGACGGGCGAAATTGCGGCGGGCAGCATTCGCACCAAAACGCAGACCGGCGAGATTGCAGTTCCCGACGTAGCCGCGCGCGAAGCGATGTCTACCGTCGAAGACGAACCACCTCGTGAGCCGCGCGAGCCACAGAAAGCGGCGAGTGGAGAGATCAGAGCTCGCCACCTCGACCGACGCGAGGCGCCGCCCGCAGCATCTACGCTCGCGTCCGACGCGCCGACCACGCAACTCCCCGCATCACCAAGTGGACGCTCCGTCGACGCTGCGATGGCCAAGCTCACCGCCACGCCGCGCGAGCAGGTCGACGACATTGGTCCATCGCGTCGCTGGCTAATCCCAACCGTGCTCGTGGTCGGTCTCGTGATCGCGGGTGTGATGTATGTGCGCCAACTCGGCAAGGACGACAATCAGCCGCAGGCGAGCAATCAACAAACCGCGATAACCCCGGCCGACGCCGCGCAAGCTCCCTCGACCGTCCCACCCCCGGTCGAAACGCCCGATGCCGCTGTTGCGGTCGCACCCGCCGACGCCGAGGTCCAAGCGATCGCGATCGACGCAGCTGCACAACCAGCTGCAGCCGATGCCGGCACCAAGGTCGCCCAAAACGATCAAACGAAGCAGCCCGGCGACAAGTCGCCGCGCGACAAGACCGGCGGCAAGACAGGCGACAAAACCGGCGACAAGACCGGCGACAAAACCGGCGACAAGACTGGCGCTGACAAGCAACCAACCGACAAGCAGCCCTCAGACAAACAGCCTTCCGACAAGCAACCGGCGGACAAGGGCCAAAAGACAATCGAGGAGCTCTTCCAAGCTGGAGACTTCGCGAAAGCAAACGCTGCGTGCACGAAGAACGTCGTGTTCACGGCAGACCGCCTAAAGATGTGCGCGATCGCCGCGTGCAACACGAAGAATATGGCCCTCGCAAAGCGCTGGATCAAAGCAATCGATGCATCGACGCGCCCATCGCTGATCCAAACTTGCAAGGCGGCAGGTGTCGACATCGAGCAAGCCGCGCCATCTCCGCCGCCGTCAGACTCACCGCCGCCCGCCCCAGCGCCGGAACCATCCAACCCGTAAGCGCGGGTGTAGCGTTTCGACGCGCGCCGGATTCTGCCCAATCAAGAGGGCTGAGCGGACTCGGACTCGCACCTGAGGCGGCGCCCGTCGTCGGCGATGACGTGCCCGCGTCACAGGAGGTGCGCGCGGGGGCGACTGCGATCGGTTCGGTAGCGATGCCGAGGTGGGCGTGGATCCGGGCGGTACTATCGACGGATTCCGCGTGGTGGTCGTCAAATCCGACGAAGAAGCCGATCGAATTCAAC
>Ga0070698_100005450_pt1 | contig 13899 bp, 7 predicted proteins | sample KBSK1502metaG_FD_65477 | JGI IMG/M metagenome (GOLD analysis project Ga0070698, IMG submission 65477) | Corn, switchgrass and miscanthus rhizosphere microbial communities from Kellogg Biological Station, Michigan, USA - KBS K1-50-2 metaG | ecosystem: Host-associated > Plants > Roots >...
AGAGAGCCCGGAGGAAGCGCACTTCGGCCAGGCGCTGCGTTTTGAGGCTCGAATCCATCTGCACCGTCGCCGCCTGGGCGATCGCCGTGTTGGCCGTGTTGATCGCCCGATAGAAGTCGGCCCAGGTGTCGCGGATGAAGTCGACGTCGGGGTTCAGCTGCGCCGTATACTCGTTGACGTACTTGTAGCTCCCGTCGGCGCCCTCGGTATAGATGTCGGTCCCGAACTCGGTGAGCGTGAACCCGCGCTCCTGCGCGTAGAAGCTTCGCAACGGCTCGTAGCTGGCGTTCACCAGCGCCTGGAACACGTCGGGCGTCGGGTACGGCTGATTGGCCAGGCCGCTGATCAGGTCTTCGTTCAAGTCCACGCAGGCGGCGAGGCTCAGCAGCGCGGCGCTCAGTAGTGCGATCGTGCGTCTCGACATGCGGGCCTCCCGGCCTCTAGAAACCCAGCGTGACGCCGGTCAGCAGCGTCCGGTAGCTCGGCGTGGCGGCGGCCTCCGCGTAGCCCGCGCTCGTCCGGTCGCCCGTGCCCGTCCGCGACTCCGGGTCCAGTCCCCGGAAGCGCGTGAACAAGAACGGATCGAGCGCCGTCACGTAGAACCGCAGCGACCAGGTGTGCCACGGCCCGCCATGGACGCCGGGCAGCGTGTAGCCCAGAGTGATGCTGCGGACGCGGATGAACGACCCGTCCTCGTAGCGCCGCGTGTCGCCGAACGGCGGATTCTCCTGATTGGCGGTAGGGCGCGATTCGGTATTCGAGGGGTTGGTCGGCGTCCAGTAGTCCGTGACGAGGTTGTTGTAGCGACCCTGCATCGTGCTCTCGCCCACGATGAATTGGTTGTTCGCCATGAAATCCACCCGGGCGACCGCCATGACCGAGAGGTCGAATCGCTTCCAGTCGAACCGGCTCGTCATGCTCCCCGTCCAGGCGGGGAACGGCGTGCCGTGGATGACCCGGTCGTTGCCGTCGATCTTCCCGTCGCCGTTCACGTCGGCGACGCGGATCTGTCCGGGCTTCGCTTTGTATTGTTTGGCCAAGAGGGAGTCTTGCGCCTGCCAGATTCCCACGAACTTGTAGTCGTAGTACACGTCGATGGGCTGCCCGATGAACCAGCGGTTCAGGACATCGTCCACGCCACCGTACAGGCTCACGATCCGGTTGTGGTTCGTGGACCAGTTGAGGTCCTGGCTCCAGCGCAGCCCGTGCCAGTCCTCGACCGGCACGAAGGACAGGGCCACCTCCACGCCGGCGTTGCGCGTCGACCCGATGTTCTGAAGGATGCTGGTATACCCGTTGGTGGGGGGGATCTGCCGCCGCATGATCAGGTCCTTCGTGTCCGCCCGATAGTAGTCGACGGAGCCCGACAAGCGGCCGCGCAGCGCGGTGAACTCCACCCCGAGGTCCAATTGGCCGGTGTTCTCCCACTTGAGGTTCGGGTTCGGCAACGTGCCGGGCCGGTACCCGAGCGCCGCGTTGTTGTCGAACGAGTAGACCACGCGGGTCAGAGATCCGAGCGTCTGATACGGGTCGATCGCCGTGTTGCCGGTGTGCCCGTAGCTCGCCCGCAGCTTCAGGTCGGAGAAGAGGTTGGTGCGCCGGATGAACCCCTCCTCGCTCAGCCGCCACGCCACGGCCACCGATGGGAACGTGGCGTACTTGTGGCCGGGGGCGAGCCGCGACGAGCCGTCGACGCGGGTCGTCAACGTGAGGAGATACTTGTCCTTGAACCCGTAGTTCAGTCGGGCCATGTACGACTGCAACGCCCAGAGACTCAGGCCGCTGTACAGTCCGTCGATGTGGGCGGCGGACCCGATGTCGTAGAACTGCTGTCGCTCGTAGGGAAGCCCGGTGGCGTGCAGCGTGTCGTTCTCGGTCCGCTGCTGCTGGATGCTGTACAGCAGGGTGAGGTCGACGCGGTGGTCGCTGCCCAGGTTGCGGCGAAACGTCAGGATGTTGTCCAACGTGTATGCCGTGGTGCGGTCGTCCCACAGCCCCGCGTCCGCGCTGCTGCCCTGATTGACCTGGGTCTGGGCTCCCTGGAACACGCCACGCCGGTTCGAGCTCACGTTACCGCCGAAGTTCACTCGCCAGGAGAGTGCGTCCGACAGGCGGTAGTCGGCGAACAAGGTGCCGGACACCAGCGTGTTCGACCGGTCGTCGATCCAGTTCTGCACGTCCGACAGCGGGTTCACGCGCTGCCCGTCGGGGGTCGGCTTGAACAGCAGGTTCCCCGCGCTGTCGTACGGCACGGCGAGAGGGTTGTTGAGGAGCGCCTCGCTGTAGACGCCGTCGCCTCTGCCCAGGTTCTGCTCGGTCCGGACCAGCGACGCCGAGCTTCCCACCGTGAGGCGGTCGTTCAGCTCGTGGTTAAAATTGAGCCGCAGCGACCGCCGCGTGAAATCCTGACCCTGCAGGATGCCCCGCTGCGTGAGCTGGCCCCCGCTCAATGCGAAGCGCGTCCGCTCGTCGCCGCCCGCGATACGGATCTCGTTGTTGACCTGCTGGCCTTCCCGCAGCACCAGATCCTGCCAATTGGTGGAGCGCCCGGTCTGGATCGACGCCAGCTCGACCGGCAAGAACAGTTGAGCATCGCCGGAATCGCAGGCCGCTACGCCGACGTCGCAATGGTAGTTCCCGACCGTGCGATTGGCGTCGCGCTTGAGCTGGGCGTACTGCTGGCCGTTCATCATCTGCACTCGGGATCGCTCCTGCTGGACCCCGACGTAGCTGTCGTACGTGAACGTCGTGCGTCCCGCGCCGCCCTGCCGCGTGGTGATGAGCACCACGCCGTTCGCGCCACGCGAACCGTAGATCGCCGTGGCCGACGCGTCCTTCAGGACCTCGATCGACGCGATGTCGTTCGGGCTCAGATCGGTGACACCCGCTGCCGGAATCCCGTCCACCACGTACAGCGGATCGTTGCCGGCCGTGATCGAGCGCGCGCCGCGCACGCGCACCCGGACGCCGTCGCCCGGCTTCTGGCCGGTGGTGACGATGTCCACGCCCGCCGCCCGTCCCTGGAGCGCGTCGACCGTGTTCACGGTGGGCGTGCTTTTCAGGTCCGCGGCCGCGACGGACGATTGGGAGCTCGTGATGTCCCTGCGGACCTGGGTGCCGTAGCCGACCACGACGACCTCTTGCAGGGCGACCGGCAGCGGCTGCAGCCGGATGTCCGCACTCACCGTCTGGCCGGCGGTCACGACCACGCCCGCGACCTCGCCGACGGCGTAGCCGATCACGCGCGCCTGGAGGTGATAGGTCCCTGGCGGAACCTCGGCGATGGTGAACTTACCGTCGTGATCGGCGGTATCGGCGAAGCGGGTACCCAGGATGGTGACGCGGACTTCGGGGAGAGCGAGGCCGGTCTCCTGTGCGGTCACGACCCCGGCGATCACACCGGTCTCAGGGGCGACAGGCCCCGCCTGCTCGGCCGCCTGCTGGGCCCGCCCCACTCGGAGCGGGATCAGCGCGCACAGCAATAAGCAAGACGAGAGGCTTGGAGAAACGGCGGTGCGACGGCGCTTCCGCATCGATCCCCCGGGTCGACGGCGTTCCAGTTTCAGCGTGCGACCGCAAGCGCCGTGCCCCTCGTGACGACGGTCACGCGGTGCGTGACCCCACGCGCCGCGATCGCGTGGCGCGATGCTCGCGTCCTACGGTTGTCGCGCAGCCGCGACGCGGCGCGGGCGTAGTGCGGGACCCGACCGACGCTGCGACGGCGCGGCGAGGGCGGGCGCATGTCTTGCGACGCAGCGCCGCGCGCCGCACCATAGTCACACGCTCATGACCTCGCCCAGTGCCATCGACCGGCGCGAAGCGCTGCGCCGCGCCGCTCTGTTGCTGGGCGGCGCACTCTCGGCGCCGCTCGTCGCGGGCGTGCTGGCGGGGTGCGAGGCGCGTGGTACGCCGGACGACGCGTGGCGTCCCCGCGCCCTCACGCCGGACCAGGCCGAGCTCGTGGCCACCATCGCCGAGCAGATCCTGCCTGCGACGGACACCCCGGGGGCCCGTGCCGTGGGGGTCCACCGGTTCATCGACGCGCTGCTGGCGGAGTCGTACCCGGCCGGGGAGCGGGAGCGCTTCGTGGCCGGCCTGACGGACCTCGGCCGCGCCTTTCAAGCGAGCACGCCGGACCAGCAGCGCGCCCTGCTCGAGCGGCTGGATCGCGAGGCTGCACCGTTCTTCCACACGCTCAAGGACCTGACGCTCGTCGGCTATTACACATCCGAGATCGGCGCCACGCGCGAGCTGCACCACGTCCCGGTTCCGGGCCGTTACGACGGGTGCGTCCCTCTCGAGCAGGTCGGCCGGACGTGGGCGGTGTGACCCGCGAAGATCCCTACGACGCCATCGTCGTGGGGTCCGGTATCACGGGCGGTTGGGCCGCCAAAGAGCTGTGCGAAAAAGGGCTCAACACCCTCGTGCTCGAGCGCGGCCGCAACGTGGAGCCGGGGAAGGACTACGTCACGGAGTGGCTGCAGCCGTGGCAGCTGCCCCACCGCGGTCTCGGCGAGCAGCAGCTGTACGAGCGCGACTATCCCATCCAAAGCAAGAACTACGCGTTCGGCGAGGCGACGCGGCACTTCTTCGTGAACGATCGGGAGCATCCCTACCTCACCCCCGACGGCCAACCGTTTCGCTGGATCCGGGGCTACCAACTCGGCGGGCGCAGCCTGATCTGGGGCCGGCTGTGCTGGCGCTGGAGCGACCTCGACTTCGAGGCGAATCTGAGGGACGGCCACGGTGTCGACTGGCCGATCCGCTACAACGACCTGGCCCCCTGGTACGCCCACGTCGAGCGCTTCGTCGGGGTGAGCGGCGAGCGACTGGGCCTGCGGCACCTGCCCGACGGCGAGTTCCTGCCTCCCTGGGAATTGAACTGCGCCGAGCACTTCGTGAAGCGCGGGATCGAGCGCGCGTTCCCCGGGCGCCACATGACGATCACGCGGGTCGCGAATCTCACGCAGGCGCTCGACGGCCGCGGGCCGTGCCGGGCCCGGAACCAGTGCGCCCGCGGCTGCAGCTACGGCGGTTACTTCTCGAGCTTGAGCGCGACGTTACCGGCGGCGCAACGCACCGGCAGACTCACCATCGTGACCGATGCGATCGTGCACAGCGTGATGTACGACGAGCGTAAGGATCGGGCGACCGGCGTGCGCGTGATCGACCGGAATACGAAAGAGACGCGCGAGTACGCCGGGCGCCTGATCTTTCTCTGCGCCTCGACGCTCGGCACCGCGCAGATTCTCCTGAGCTCTGCGACGCCCCGCTTTGCGACGGGACTCGCCAACTCGAGCGGCGCGGTGGGCCACAACCTGATGGACCACATCTCCAAGGCCGGCGCCGGCGGTACCGTGCCCGGCCTCGAAGACAAGTACGTGTACGGCCGGCGGCCCACCGGGACCTACGTCCCGCGGTTCCGCAATCTCGGCGGCAGGGGAGACGCCAACCTGGGATTCGTCCGTGGCTACGGTATCCAGGCGGGCGCGGGACGGGACGGCTGGACGCGCGGCACGGAGCTGCCCGCACTGGGGGCGGAGTTGAAGCGGCAGCTGCGGGAGCCCGGGCCGTGGCAGATGACGCTGCAGGGATACGGCGAGTGTCTGCCGCGCCATGAGAACTACGTCGATCTCGACCCCGCGCGCACGGATCAGTGGGGGATCCCGCTATTGCGGGTGCACTGTGCCTGGAGCGAAAACGAGCGAGCTATCCGCGAAGACGTAAAGACCCAGTCGGCCGAGATGCTCGAGGCGGCCGGGTGCAAAGACGTCGAGACGTACGACCACGACGGCCCGCCGGGGTTCAGCGTGCACGAGATGGGGACGGCGCGCATGGGCCGTGATCCCAGGACGTCCGTACTCAACGCCCACAACCAGGCGCACGACGTGCCCAACCTGTTCGTCACCGACGGCGCGTGCATGGCGAGCTCGTCCTGCGTGAATCCGTCGCTCACCTACATGGCGCTCACCGCGCGCGCGGTGGACTACGCGGTGGGCGAGCTCAAGCGCGGCACGCTGTGAGCACCCGTGCCGCGCAGGCACAGGTCGCGGCGACGTCCTTCTTTGCGCTGTTCGCGATCGTCGGCATCGCCCTCTACGGCCTGCCGTTCTTCTACGACTCCATGGTGCGCGAGTTCGGATGGTCCCGCGCCCAGGTCACGTCGGGCAACGCGATCTCCAAGCTGATCGTCGGGCCGTTGTTCGGCTTTCTCGCCGGCTGGCTGGTGGACCGCTTCGGCCCGCGGCGCCTCATGGTCGCGGGGATCCTGATGGCGGGGATCGCCCTCGTGGGGCTGGGGATGATCCGCACCTTGGCCGGCTTCTACTTCTTCTATCTCTTCAACGCGCTCGGCAACGTGTGCGGCGGCCCGCTGCCCAACCAGGTGCTGTTGTCGCGCTGGTTCACAGCGGCACGCGGCCGTGCCATGGGATTCGCTTATCTCGGAATCGGCATCGGAGGCGCGTTGGTGCCGTTCCTGGCGGTGTGGCTGACGCGGGCGGTCGGGTGGCAGGGCGCGCTGCAGGCGCTCGGACTGCTCATCGTCGTCGCGGCCTTGCCACTCGCCCTCTTCGTCAAGGAGTCGCCGTCCTCCCCAACCTCCCCCGACCTCCCCCAACGCCCGATCGGCCGCGTGTTCCGTGCACCAGCCTTCTATCTTCTGCTCGCCGGCAGCGTGTGCTCGATCGCCGCCGTGGGCGGCACCAACCAGCACTTGAAGCTCTTCCTGAGCCTCGATCACGGCTATTCGCAGGGTGCGGCCGCACAGATCGCGTCGCTGGTGCTCGGCTCCAGCCTCGTCGGCCGGCTGGGTATGGGGTGGCTGGCGGACCGGTTCCGGAAGAAGTACGTCATGCTGCTGATCTATGTGCTGGTCGCGTCGGCAATCCCGCTCTTGTTCCTGGTCGGCACGCCGGGAGCGATCTACCTGTTCGCCGTCGTCTTCGGCATCGGCCTAGGCGGCGAGTACATGCTGATCCCGCTCATGGCCGCGGAGCTGTTCGGTGTGCGTGTGCTCGGCCGGGTGATGGGCATTGTGCTCACCGCCGACGGCGTCGCCGAAGCAGTCGCACCCGTGCTCGTGGGGCGGCTGCGCGACGTGAGCGCGACCTACGGCACCGGCTTCCTGGTCCTGATCGGCTTCGCGCTCGCGGGCGCGATGGCGATCTCGTTTCTGCCGAGGTCGTCATCTTCTATGCCCGCCTTTGTCGGGGCGCAGCATGCTGCGCCCCTACCCTCGCCCCCGAGGAGGGGCTGATGGCCCAGCGACGCATCGGCGTCATCATGAACGGCGTCACGGGGCGCATGGGGCTGAACCAGCACCTCGTGCGCTCGATCATGGCCATCCGCGACCAGGGCGGCGTTCCCGTGCCCGGCGGCGACCGGCTCGTTCCCGACCCGATCCTGGTGGGAAGAAACGAGGCGAAGGTCCTGGAGATCGCCGCCGCGCACGGCCTGACGCGCGTCTCGACCGACCTGGACGCCTGCCTCGCGAACCCGGCGGACGAGATCTACTTCGACGCCACGGTGACGAGCCTCCGCGTCGGCCACGTGCGTCGCGCCATCGTGGCCGGCAAGCACGTCTACTGTGAGAAGCCGGTCGCCGCGACCATGGCCGAGGCGCTCGAGCTCGCGAGCGCGGCCAGCCGGCGCGGAGTGAAGCACGGAGTCGTGCAGGACAAGCTGTTCCTCCCCGGCATCCGCAGGCTCAAGCGCCTGGTGGACGACGGCTTCTTCGGCCGGGTCTTGAGTGTGCGCGGCGAATTCGGGTACTGGGTGTTCGAGGGCGACGACGCGGGAGCGCCCCCACAGCGCCCATCCTGGAATTACCGCCAGAAAGATGGCGGCGGAATCGTGCTCGACATGTTCCCCCACTGGCGTTACCTGCTCGACCACACCTTCGGCCCGGTCACCGCCGTGCAATGCACCGGTGCCCGGCTCATCCCCGAGCGCGTGGACGAGCAGGGCCGCCGCTACGCCGCGACGGCCGACGACGCTGCGTACGCCACGTTCGCGCTGGACGGCCCCGACGGCGAGATCCTCGCGCAGTTCAACTCGTCGTGGGCGGTGCGCGTGTCCCGCGATGACCTGTTGCAGATCCAAGTCGATGGTACGCTGGGGAGCGCCGTGGCGACCTTGCGCGGCTGCAAGAACCAGCGCCGCGCCGACACGCCGCGGGCCGTGTGGAACCCCGACGTGCCCGACCCAGTCGACTACCGCGCGTCCTGGCTGGACGTGGGAGACGACGGCCCACTCGACAACGCATTCAAGGTGCAATGGGAGCGGTTCCTCCTGCATGTCGCCACGGGCGGCCCATTCCCGCACGATTTCTACGAGGGCGCCAAAGGGGTGCAACTCGCCGAGCTGGCGCTTCGGTCGTGGCGCGAGCGGCGGTGGGTGGACGTACCGGCCTTGAGTCCCCCCTCTCCCGAAGGGAGGGGGGGACAGGGGGTGAGGACGGGCGGCCGTCGCCGCGCGCCCCACGGTGAGGTCATCCGCTTACCCCTTTCCGACGGCAGCATTGCACCCTATGCGATGCGGGCCCCGGTCGAGTGGACCCCACCCGCCGGACCGATCCGGTCCCGGGTCGCATACGCCGCCGCTCACGTCGTGTCCGACCCGCTCGCCACCGGCGATCCCTTGGGAAGCGCGCAGCTCGATTGGGAACGCACGCTCGCGTATCGCCGCCATCTGTGGTCCCTCGGACTGGGCGTCGCCGAAGCGATGGACACGGCCCAGCGCGGCATGGGGCTCGACTGGCGCGCGGCGCAAGAGCTGATCCGCCGCTCGCTTGCCGAAGCGCGCGCGACCGGTGGCGCGATTGCCTGCGGCGCGGGCACCGACCAGCTCGCCCCGGCCGGCGGCGTCACGCTGGCCGACGTGGAGCGCGCCTACGAGGAGCAGGTCAGCTACGTGGAAGGGCAGGGGGGACGGGTGATCCTGATGGCGAGCCGGGCCCTGGCGCGCGCGGCGCGCGGGCCGGACGACTACGCCCGCGTGTACGGAACCGTGCTTCGGCAGGTCACTCAGCCCGTGATGCTCCACTGGCTCGGCGACGTGTTCGATCCCCAGGTCGCCGGCTACTGGGGTTCACGTGACGTCGACGAGGCCATGGACGCCTGCCTGGGGATCATCTGCGAGCACCACGCCAAGATCGACGGGATCAAGATCTCCCTGCTCGACGCCGGGCGCGAGGTCGCGATGCGTCGCCGGCTTCCCGCCGGCGTCCGTATGTATACCGGGGACGACTGCAACTACGACCGCCTCATTCTTGGCGACGCGCGTGGTCACAGCGACGCACTGCTCGGCATCTTCGACGCGATTGCGCCCGCGGCCTCGGCCGCGCTGCAGGCGCTCGACCGCGGCGACGTGCCGGCCTATCGCGCGGCACTCGAGCCCACGGTGCCGCTGGCGCGTCACATCTTCCAGACCCCGACCCATGCGTACAAGACCGGCATCGTGTTCCTCGCCTTCTTGAACGGCCACCAGCCGCATTTCCGGATGATCGGTGGCGCCGAGAGCTGGCGCTCCGTGCCACACCTCGCCGAGCTGTTCCGGCTCGCGGACGCGGCCGGGCTGCTCGTAGACCCGGATAGCGCGGTGGATCGGATGCGGCGGGTGCTGGCGCTCGCGGGCGTGGACTGACCGATGGACGACCTCGCGCGGCTCAGCTTCAATCAGATCACCGCCGAGCGTGCGAGTCTCAAGCAAGTCGTCGACGCCTGCGCCCGACACGGCGTGCCGTACGTCGCCGTGTGGCGCCACAAACTCGCCGAGCTGGGCGTGAAGGCGGCAGCCTGCCTGCTGCGTGACGCGGGCGTCCGCGTCTCGAGTGTGTGTCGCGGCGGAATGTTTCCAGCGGCCACTCGCGAAGAGCGGGCAGCACGGATCGAGGAGAATCGGCGCGCGGTGGACCAAGCGGCGGTGCTCGGGGCGGAGGTGCTGGTGCTGGTGTGTGGGGCGGCGCCCGACAAGGATATCGCGGCCGGCCGGCGCATGGTGGCCGACGGCATTGCGGAGCTCGTCCCATACGCCCGGGAGCGTGGTGTGTGCCTCGGCATCGAGCCGATGCACCCGGGATTCGCGGCCGAGCGCTCCTGCATCACGACGCTGCGCGAGGCGCGCCTCCTCGCCGAGCGCTTCGATCCCTCCTCGGTCGGCGTGGTGGCCGACGTCTATCACATTTGGTGGGACCCCGAGCTGTACGATCAGCTGGCGCGCGCGGCCGGCCGGCTGGCGGGGTTCCACGTCTCCGACTGGCTCGTCCCCGCGCACGACATCCTGATGAACCGCGGGATGATGGGCGATGGCGTGATCGAGCTGCGCCGCATCCGCGCTGCCGTGGAGCAGGCGGGCTACGCCGGCGCGATCGAAGTCGAGATCTTCAACCAGGCCGTATGGGACACACCGTTCGATACGCTGGTGCCGCTGGTGAAGGAGCGGTATCTCACCTGCGTGTGAGGACGTCAACGGAGGCAACATGAGGACGATTCGGCTCTGGTGCGTCGCCGTGGCGATGGTCGGACCCCTCGCCGCTCAAGCGATTCCTGTGGACCGCAACGACATCGCAGGCGTAGTGACGGGCCCGAACGGACCCGAGGCGGGAGTCTGGGTGATCGCCGAAACGCACGATCTACCGACGAAGTTCGTCCGGATCGTCGTGACCGACGATCAGGGACGCTACCTGATCCCCGACCTCCCCAAGGCGACATACGCGGTGTGGGTGCGCGGGTACGGGCTCGTCGATTCACCCAAAGTTCAGGCAGCGCCGGGGAAGGCGCTGAACCTGACCGCCGTGCCGGCTCCCGATCCGCGCGCGGCTGCGCAGTACTATCCGGCCGGCTACTGGTTTTCGCTGCTTCGGGTGCCGGACAAGCGCGAGTTCGCGGCGGCCACCTCGACCGGAACCGATGAGACCCACAGGGCCCCGGCGGTGAAAAGCCAGGCCGAGTGGTTGCGGATCATAAAGTCGGGCGGCTGCTGGTCCTGTCATCAGCTGGGCAGCAAGGGCACGCGGGAGATTCCCGCGGCACTGGGATCGTTTCCGTCCTCGGTCGCCGCGTGGGAGCGGCGGCTGCAGTCGGGACAGGCCGGTGCCCAGATGATGGGCACGCTGAGCCAGCTGGGCGCGCAGCGCGCCCTCGCGCTGTTCGCCGACTGGACCGATCGGATTGCCGCAGGCGAGGTGCCCGCTCCGCCCCCCCGGCCTCAGGGCGTGGAGCGCAACGTGGTGATCACCGAGTGGGACTGGGCGGACCCCAAGGCGTATCTGCACGACGAGGTCTCGACCGACAGACGACACCCCACGCTCAACGCCAACGGCTCGCTGTACGGGTCGCTCGAGTTGAGCGCCGACTATCTGCCCGTGTTGGATCCGGTGCGCAACGCCACGGCCCGAGTCCCGCTGACGGTGCGGGATCCCACTACGACGCCGGCCGCCGGGTCGCAGATGCTGCAGCCGTCCCCCTACTGGGGTAGCGAGCTCATCTGGACCAGCAAGGCCAACGTGCACAATCCGATGTTCGACGAACGGGGCCGCGTCTGGCTCACCGCCACGGTGCGGCCGCCGGACAATCCCGCCTTCTGCAAAGCAGGCTCGAGTCATCCGTCGGCGAAGCTGTTTCCACTCGCCCGGGCCGGCCGTCATCTCGCGGTCTACGATCCCAAGACCCGAAAGCTCACTCACATCAGTACCTGCTTCAGCACACACCACCTGATGTTCGCGGAAGACGCGAACAGGACGCTCTGGACCTCGGGCGGTGGCCCGGTCGTGGGCTGGCTGAACACGAAGCTGTTCGACCAGACGGGCGACGAGGAAAAGTCACAGGGATGGACGGCCCTGATTCTCGACACCAACGGCAACGGCAAGCGGGACGATTACGTGGAGCCCGACCAGCCCGTCGATCCCGCCAAGGATAAGAGGATCTCCGCCGGCCTGTACGCCGTCGCGCCGGCTCCCGACGGGTCGATCTGGGGGACGTCGCTGGGTTTCCCGGGTGCCATCGTGCGGCTCGACCCGGGAGCGAATCCACCGGAAACGGCGCTCGCGGAATTGTACGAGCTGCCGCTCGATCGGTCGGGCGAGCCGGTTGAGGGGTTCTCACCTCGCGGCGGAGACGTGGACCGGAACGGCGTCTATTGGACGGCGCTCGCGAGCGGGCACCTCGGGAGCTTCGACCGCAGGAAGTGTAAGGGTCCGCTCAACGGCCCCACCGCGACCGGGCAGCATTGCCCCGAGGGCTGGACCTTCTATCCGGAGCCGCTCCCGCAGCTCCAGGGCGTGACGACGCCGGGGAGCGCCGAGGCCAGCTACTACACCTGGGTCGATCAGTTCGGGGCGCTCGGCTTGGGTGCGAACCTCCCGATCGACACCGGCAATGGGTCGGAGGGGCTGCTCGTCCTCAAAGACGGCAAATGGATCGTGCTGCGCGTACCGTATCCGATGGGGTTCTACACGAAATGGATGGACGGCCGCATCGACGATCCCAACGCCGGCTGGAAAGGGCGGGGGCTGTGGGCGACGGTGAGCACCCGCGCGCCGTTCCACATGGAAGGCGGTAAGGGCACCACCAGCAAGGTGCTGCACTTCCAGTTGCGCCCCGACCCGCTCGCCCGATGAGCGGGGCGGCCATGCGCAAGGTCTGGCTCGTGGGTCTGCTCGTCCCGTTGCAGTCGGGCGCGGCGGATCTGCCCATGAACTACGTGGCAGGCAAGCTGATCGAGCTGAACGACAACGGTGCCTGGTCCTGGTTCATGGACGAGCGGGCCATCGTGGACGACGGCAAGCTCATCGTGGGATCGGTGCGCGCCGTGGGCGCCTATCGCAACGATCGCGATGCCGACTGGGGCAACGTGGAGGTATCCGTCTACGATCTCGCGTCGGGGGCCGCGCAGCATACGGTGCTGCATCGCCATTTGCAGCAGGACGACCACGCGAGCCCCGCGCTCCTCGCGCTCCCGGACGGCCGCTATCTCGCGATGTATACGCAACACGGAGTGGAGCGGCGCATCTATTACCGGTTCTCCGAGCCCCGCAATGCCCTGCGGTGGGGACCGGAGGCGACCTTCGATACGCCGGGGAGTGCCGCGCAGCCGCTGCGCGGCAACAACGTCACGTACTCGAACCTGTTCCGGCTGTCATCGGGCCGCATCGTTAATTTCTTCCGGGGCGTTGGGCTCGAGCCGAACTACATGTATTCCGACGACACCGGCCGCACCTGGACCTACGGCGGCCGCGTGGCCCACGGAACCCGCGGCGGGTACAGCCCCTATCTGAAATACGCCTTCGACGGCGTGGGGACGATTCACTTCGTGATGACGGAGAATCACCCGCGCAATTACGACAACAGCCTGTATCACGCGTTCATCCGGGACGGCGGGATCTATCTTTCCAACGGGACGCGTCGGGCCACGCTCAGCGAGACGACGGAGACGGACGTCAACGCGTGGGACCTGACGCGGGTGTTTCAGGGCGATCCCGACAACGTGGCTTGGATGTGCGACTTGGAGCTCGACCCGGCGCAACGGCCCTACGTTGTGTTCTCGGTGCAGAAAGACGGTCGCGGCCTGCCGCGCGGCCAGGGAGGCTTCGACCACCGGTTCGATTACGCCCGCTGGGACGGATCGCGCTGGCGGGTGCACGAAATCGCCTACGCCGGCACCCGGCTCTATGCCGGGGAGGACGATTACACGGGCCTCGCCGCGCTCGATCCCAACAACCCCGACGTGGTCTACATCTCGACCGACGCGGAGCCGGTGACGGGCAAACCACTCGTGAGCGCCGCCGACGGTCAGCGCCACCACGAGCTGTTCCGCGGCACCACCGGCGACGGCGGCGCCACCTGGAAATGGGAGCCGATCACTGCCAACTCGGACCTCGACAACCTGCGGCCCGTCGTC
>Ga0070698_100005454_pt1 | contig 13892 bp, 9 predicted proteins | sample KBSK1502metaG_FD_65477 | JGI IMG/M metagenome (GOLD analysis project Ga0070698, IMG submission 65477) | Corn, switchgrass and miscanthus rhizosphere microbial communities from Kellogg Biological Station, Michigan, USA - KBS K1-50-2 metaG | ecosystem: Host-associated > Plants > Roots >...
TTTAACAGTAACTTCACGGCATCTTCCGCAACTGGTTCACCAACCGGAGGATTCGGCGGCGCTGACTTCTTCCTGGGATTGCCGAGCGAACTGAATCGCGGCAATAGCACGGGACAGACGTGGCAACAATCGAGCAACGTTTTTGGTTTCTACGGCCAGGACAATTGGCGCATTACGGACCGATTGACTCTAAATCTGGGCCTTCGTTACGAAGCCCATACGCCATGGGTCGAAGAGCATAATAAACAGGTCAACATCCAGCTGGGAACAGGCGCCGTGCTTTTTGCGGGCCAGAATGGCAACAGCCGCGCACTCTATAACGGAGTATACGGCGGAAAAGCCTTCCAACCCAGAATTGGTTTTGCCTGGTCTCCCGCGATGCTCGGCGGCCATACGGTTGTTCGCGGAGCGTTCACCATCTCCTCGTACATGGAAGGAACCGGTACAAACTTGCGTCTGCCTTTGAACCCTCCGTTCACACCGGCAGAATTCGACATTCAATACAATAGCCTTCCATTACCCTTGCGAACATCCACAGATGGTATTCCAACGGTGCCGGCGCCGACGCTGGACTGCCCGAATTACGAGTGCTTTGCGGGCGCGCTGTTGCGCATCTGGGATCCGAATGTGCAGCCGTCCATTTCGGATCAGTGGAACTTGACCATCCAACACCAGTTTTGGAAGGACATGACCTTCCAGATTGGTTACGTAGGCCAGCGCGGAACTCACTTGATGGTGCCTTTCAACTACGCGCAGCCCGTACTGAATTCTGACCATTCAACTTCTCCTAGCCCATTCCTTGCGGGTAACCCTCAGCTTGCCGCGATTGCATCCGATAAAGCTTCGGGCACCCAGTCCAATGGAAACATGACCTACCACGCCATGCAGGCCGTGCTGCAAAAGCACATGAGCAAGGGCTTGCAACTTCAGGTCGCTTACACCTATTCAAAATGCATGAGCGATAGCACGGGTTACTACGGTGCATGGGTGCGCACCGGAAGCGCTTCCGCCTACTACCAGAATACATATGATCAAAAAGATGAATGGGCACCCTGCTACTATGATGCTACGCATGTCGTGAGTACGTACGCGATATACGAATTGCCTGTAGGACGAGGAAGAATGTTCGGTAAGGACATGAACAAGTTTGCCGACGCAGCGGTCGGTGGATGGTCCGTCAGCGGCATCATGACATCGTCAACGGGATTTCCCCTGTCCATCTTCCCCAGCGCCAATACAACCGGCGTGGATTCTCGCGGCCCGCGACCAGACTGCCTGGGAAAGACTTCAGCACAAGGCAAGGTAGATGCAACTGGCGCACAAGGCTTCCAATGGTTTACAAACCCCGGGGTTTTCCAAAATTCCGCCACCGGAACCTTCGGTACTTGTGCCCCTCAACTCGGCTGGCTGCGAGGACCTGGTTACATAAACTTTGACCTCAGCTTGCAGAAAGATTTTCACATCACAGAACGCTTTAAGTTGCAATTCCGTTCAGACTACTTGAATGCGTTCAACCACGTGAACCTAAACGGACCGGACACCACTGTAGGCAGCCCGACGCTCGGCTTGATCAATAATGCCCAGTCGCCACGAAACATCCAATTTGCTCTCAAGTTATATTATTAGACTGAGCGCGAGTATAATCGCGGGCAAGCGTCCAAGACGGACGCTTGCCTCTCCTTGTTTCATGAAGCTGAAACCAACCCTCTCATTATGTTTTTTCTGTTTTGCTATCGGCCCTGCTTCGATGGCCCAGAAGCCCACGGAACACTCAAATGTCAATTTGAAGGCTGTTCAGCAAGGGTTTGCTCTGTCTGAGCAAGGACGTTGCGGAGAAGCTCTACCCCTCTTGAGAAAATTCGCTTCTGTCGGACAAAGTAACAAGGACGTCAAATTGAAAGCTGGGCTGGCCACAGTTCGCTGCGCGATGACCATGGACCGTGCGGATGTCGCTGTAGATGCGATTCGAATATTGAACCGTGATTTTCCCACAGATCCTGACGTTTTGTACGCCACCGTTCACGCCTATTCCGATCTATCCACAAGGGCATCTCTGGCCTTGGTTCGCGTGGCTCCTTCGTCCTATCAGGCCCGGCAATTGAACGCAGAGTCTTTAGAAGCACAGGGCAGATGGGATGACGCAGCGAATGAATACCGGGCCATCCTGAAGCAAGATCCAAAATTGGCTGGCATTCATTTTCGTATAGGCAGATGCATTCTCTCCAAGGAAGAAACTTCAACAACCAGCGCGGCCGCTCAAAAGGAATTTGAGGCAGAGCTAAAAATCGATCCGAACAACGCGGGCGCCGAATATATTCTCGGAGAATTGGCCCAACATGCCAGCGATTGGGGCGGCGCAATTGAACATTTCGGCAGAGCCGCAAAATTAAGTCCGGGATTTGCTGAAGCTCAATTAGGCCTGGGCATGGCGCTTATAGCGACCGACAAATTCGATCAAGCTGTGCCGCCACTTGAAGTTTATACAAAGATTCAGCCGGGCAATCCTGCAGGTCATTATCAACTGATGATGGCTTACAGTCGAACAGGTCGCAACGAAGATGCCGCACGAGAAGCTGCATTACAGAGACAAACGGCGGAAAAGTTAGAAGAGGAAAAGCAGAGGAACCGAGGGGTTGAGCCATCGCAGCCTCCAACCCCGTGATGCGGCTAAACTTTAGAGCTCTCGCGGCACGAAGCGTCGAGCGCTTTGCCCTTAACAAACTTGAAGTACAAGTTTCCAGATTCATTTTTTGATCCAGCCTTGCAGCAGGAGACTCTGAAACGTGGGTCATAGTGAATTCCGTTGGCCATATCACTTGTTTCCACGCAGAGAATTTCTGCGTTTACTGGCGGGAAGCAGCATTGCAAGCGGTGTATTGCCATTCTTGCAAGCCGAAGAAAAATCCACCAGTGCCTTCACGCAAATTCCAGCCTCTGCGAGCGGCATCAACTGGCTACATAACAACGGCCGCTCTCCTGAAACGTATCTTCCGGAGACCACCGGCGCGGGCTGCGCTTTTCTTGACTACGACAATGACGGCTGGATGGACATTTACCTGGTAAACAGCGGCCCGTGCGATTTCTTTCAGCCGAAGACTCCGCTGCGCAACGCGCTTTACAAGAACAATCGTGATGGAACGTTCACTGATGTAACGGAAAAAGCGGGCGTATCCGGAAATGCCTACGGAATGGGCGTCGCGGTGGGAGATTACGATGGCGACGGATTTCCCGATATCTATGTGACGCAATATCCCCATAGCGTGCTGTATCACAACAATGGCGATGGTACGTTTACGGATGTAACAGCCAAGGCCGGCGTAGCCGCCCCGGGATGGGGGACGAGCGCCGTTTGGTTCGACTACGACAATGACGGCGCACTCGATCTCTTTGTTTGCCACTTTGTTGATTTTTCCAAAGCCAAAAATCAATTTTGCGGCAATCTGAAAACCGGTGAACGCTGGTACTGCATTCCCCGCGTGTATGATCCGATGCCGTGCTGGCTTTTTCACAACAATGGCGACGGCACATTCACGGACGTCAGCAAACAAAGTGGAATCGCCAGTGTAAAAGGAAAAGCTTGGGGCGCCGTCGCGTGTGACGTTAATAATGACGGCTTGATGGACATTTTTGTCGCCAACGACACCGTCGCCAATTTTCTCTACATGAATCGCGGCAAGGGAAAATTTGACGAAGCTGGATTGCTGGCAGGTGTTGCATACAGCGCTTATGGACGGCCGCGTTCAGGCATGGGTGTGGATGCCGCCGATTTCAATCAGGACGGCTGGATGGATTTGTTTGTCGCCAACGTGGATCAGGAGATGTTTGCGCTTTATCAGAATAACAAGGACGAAACTTTTCGCGATATGGCGACTGCGACGGGAATTGGTTCGGCTACACGGCTGCTCAGCGGTTGGGGCCTCAAATTCTTTGATTACGATAATGACGGCGAACTGGATCTCCTGCTGTGCAACGGGCATCCAGACGATCACGTCGACGCACGCGTAGGAGGAGTCACATACCTTGAACCCATGTTGCTTTTCCGGAACACTGGTAAAGGTTTAAAGAATGTAAGCGGCGAAAGCGGAGATATTTTTCGGCAAAGCCTGGCTGCCCGTGGAATGGCGCTGGGCGATTTTGACAACGATGGCTCGGTGGACGTGCTGATAGCCACAAACAACGGCGCTCCAGTGCTGCTGCGCAACAATGCCGGAACAGAAAATCACTGGCTGGGAGTTCAGCTGATCGGGAAGAAGTCCAATCCGGATGCGATTGGCGCTGCGGTCACCTACCAGGCCGGAAACTTGATCCGTAGGCGCGTTAAAGTGGGAGGAGGCAGCTACCTTTCTTCTCACGATCCGCGTATCGTTTTGGGCTTGGGAAAACGCGAGACAATCGATTCTCTTGAAGTGAAATGGCCGCTGCCGGGTGGCGGAACTCAGCACTTCCGGGATCTCCCTATCGACCGCTACATTACGATCGTAGAAGGGGAAGAAAAATGGAAGTAGTTCAACGCTCTGTCGCATGTTTCACGATTCTGCTGGCAGCCGCGCTTTGTTGCGCGGGCCGCGCGCGTGCGCAGGAGCCGAATAATCCTCCTCCGACGTTTGCCAAGGACGCAGCGCCGATTTTGCAGAAGCACTGCCAAACCTGCCATCGGCCTGGCGAGGCAGCGCCTTTCTCCATGCTCACTTATGAGGAAACGCGGCCGTGGGCTCCCATGATCAAGATGGTGGTAACAAAAAAAATTATGCCGCCTTGGTTTGCCGACCCCCAATACGGACATTTTGCAAACGAACGATCGTTGTCCGCGGATGAAATTCGAACCCTGGTGGCGTGGGTGAACGGAGGCGCGCAGAAGGGCGCCGCGGAAAACATGCCGCCTCCGACGAAGAGTTTCGTGGAGGGTTGGGGCATCCCCGCGCCGGACATTGTGTTTCAGCTGCCCAAGCCTTTTTCGGTGCCTGCTGCGGGAGTGATGGACTACCAGTATGTAATTGTCCCCACCGGTTTCAAGGAAGACAAATGGGTAGAGATGCTCGAAGTTCGCCCAACCGACCGTGCCGTGGTTCACCACATCATTGCCTACCTCCGCGAGCCGGGATCGAATTACTTCAAGGACCAGAAGCCTGGAATTTTCTTTATCGCGCCCCCTCCGAAGGTTGACGAGAAAACGGACACGAGTGCGCTGCCGAGCGACTTTCTTGTCGGCTACGCGCCAGGACAGCCCGCCGAGATTCTGCATCCCGGAGAGGGAAAGCTGATCAAAGCCGGCTCCGATATCGTCTTTGAAGTTCATTACACTCCGAACGGAAAACCCACAACGGACCAGACCAAGCTCGGACTTGTTTTTACAAAAACGCCCCCGAAAGAGCGTGTGCTGACACTCTCGGCTTCCAACGGCACGTTTAAGATTCCTCCGGGTGTTCCGGATTACAAGGTGGACGCCACCTTTGAAGTGCGCAAGGACGTGAAGCTCGTGGGTTTGCATCCGCACATGCACACGCGCGGGAAAGCGTTTGAGTACAGATTGGTATTTCCCGACGGCAAGCGGGAGACCATCCTCAGCGTGCCGGAATACAACTGGCATTGGCAGCTGTGGTACAACCTCGCGGAACCCATTGATCTTCCCCAAGGCACGAAAATTGAATGCACCGCTCATTTCGATAATTCGCCAAACAATCCCGAGAACCCGGACCCCACCAAATCTGTGATCTGGGGGCAACAGAGCTGGGATGAAATGATGGTTGGATTCTTCAACTTGAAATTTGACGCGACGATGTCCGCAAAAGAGTTGTCTGTGCCGGAAGGGGCTATTCACGTTCACTGATATGGCCAGAGTCTTGCGAAACTCGCTTAATCATTTTTGGGCACGTGCCCTGCTGCTCGCGCTTGCGACATGTTTCATTAATAGCATTCTCGCTGCGCAAACCAAATCCGCAAACTTCCGGGTGATCGCCCTGGCGGAGCACGGCGGCATTCACAAGCCATTTGTAGACAGCGCCAAGGTTTGGCTGGGGAAATTGGCCAGCGAGAACAATTTCAGCGTGGACTATATTGAGGACACAGAGAAAATCGATGACGCATTTCTCGCAAGATACAGTTTGTTTATCCAGTTGAACTACCCTCCTTACAATTGGACAGACACGGCCAAAGACGCCTTCATCAGATACATCGAGCAAGGCAAAGGTGGCTGGATTGGATTTCATCACGCCACCCTGCTGGGTGAATTCGATGGCTTCCAGATGTGGCCGTGGTTCCACGAGTTCATGGGAGGAATTCGCTTCAAGAATTACATCGCTACGTTTGTCACTGGATCGGTTACGGTTGAGGACAAGAATCATCCGGCGATGAACGGCATCGCTTCGCCCTTCGCAATCGAGAAGGAAGAATGGTACACGTACGATACGTCTCCCCGTCCTAACGTGCATGTATTGGCTAGCGTGGACGAGAAGACCTACACCCCCACCACGGATCTCAAGATGGGAGACCATCCGGTGATCTGGACCAACGAGCACGTGAAAGCCAGGAACATCTACATTTTCATGGGCCACCGTCCGGAGCATTTCGACAACAAGTCCTTCACGCAGATTTTTACCAATTCCATTTTTTGGGCCGCTGGCCAGCAGGAGAGTCACGGAAAATGAAGCCAGCCATTGTTCCTGCGCGCACTCGCGGCAGGATCTGTTTGGTCAGGGGATTTCGAGCACTATTGGCGGCTGCCCTGCTGCTCCTCTTCGGGAACATGACGGTCGAGGCGCAGGAGCCGGCATTCAAAGTGCTCGCTTTTTACTCGACAGATGTCGAGCCCGATCATGTCCATGCCGCCAACGATGCCCTCGCTTTCTTTCGAGGGCTGGGGGCGAAAAATAACTTCGCATTTGACGCCACAACGGATTGGACAAAGCTCAATGAAAATGATCTAAAACCTTACCGGCTGATCCTGTGGCTGAACAATTTCCCGCAAACTCCGGAGCAGAGGGCGGCTTTCGAGAAGTACATGGACCACGGCGGCGGCTGGCTGGGCTTTCACGTTGCCGGCTATAACGATGAGACCTCAAAATGGCCGTGGTTTGTAGATTTCATGGGCGGAGCCGTTTTTTATATGAATAACTGGCCGCCGCTGCCGGCAAAGTTAACCGTTGATGACCGCACCCATCCCGTGACCAAGCAGCTTCCGTCGAGTTACGCGGCGCCGGCAAACGAGTGGTATCTCTGGAAGCCCAGCCCTCGATCCAACAAGAATGTCCATGTCCTTGTCACGCTCGATCCTTCGAACTACCCCATTGGCGTCAAGGATGTCATTAGCGGCGGCGACCTTCCCGTGGTTTGGACGAACACGAAATACAGAATGATCTACATGAATATGGGCCATGGGGAAAAGATTTACTCCGACGCGACACAAAACATGCTGTTCGCAAACGCCATTCTCTGGCTCGGGAGCCAAAAATAGCTCCCCGGCTGGCAGGAAAAAGTGGAGGACCATAGTGAAGATGCTACGGATGGTATTGCTCATTCTCCTGGTGGCATTCAGTAGCCGCTGCGAGACGCAGACGGCCGCGCAGCCGAAGAAGCATCTTTTGGTCCTCGGAGAAGAAAAAGGCTATCGGCACGAGGCCGTTTCCCACGCCATCGCTACCGTCGAGCGCCTCGGCCGGGAAACGGGATTGTGGACTACGACAATCCGGACGGATACCGAAGTGCTGACGAAGAAAAAACTCGAGTACAACGCCAAGAATCTGAACGATTTTGACGCCGTGCTCTTCTATACCGGTGGTGAACTGGAAATGAACGCGGAGCAGAAAGCTGCGCTTCTTTCGTTTGTCCGCGACGATGGAAAAGGTTTTGTCGGCGTGCACAGCGCTACTATCACCTTCACGGACTGGCCGGAGTACGGCGAAATGATTGGCGGATACTTCGACGAACATCCCTGGGGCACCTTTGACGCGCCCATTCTCGTCGAGGATCCAGACTTCCCGGGCATGCAGCAGTGGCCAAAGTCCTTTGTGCTGAAGGACGAGATTTACCAGATCAAGGATTTTTCGCGGGACAAACTGCGGGTTCTGATGAGGCTCGATGCGACCAAGCTGGACCTGAACAATCCGCGCGTTCACCGCAAGGATCTCGATTTTGCCGTGAGCTGGGCCAAAATGTACGGAAAAGGGCGCGTCTATTACTCAACGCTGGGCCATGTGGAACAAAATTGGGACGATCCTAGGATCCAGAAAATGTATTTGGAGGCCATCAAATGGGCCATGGGTCTCGCGGATGCCGATGTAACGCCGCGACCGGTTACAGCCAGTCCGGCAATACGCACTAAGACGGAATAAGCGATGGCGCGGTATCGGCGGCAGCAGGAATGCCATAAGTAAGTTCGTCACCGCCTCAACGTAAAGGCTGCTCTTTCGCGGATACGGGAATGGAGGTTGAAAACGGATGTGGCGATTGATTTTCTCCTTGCTGTTGGCTTTCGCGACTTGGGGGCAAACGACTCACCCGATTCTGACCGTAGGTTCAGCCGCGCCTGATTTCTCCTTGCCGGGCGTGGATGGAAAGATCCATCGTCTCACCGATTACTGGGCCAGTCCGGTCCTGGTCGTCGTATTCACCTGCAATCACTGCCCGATCGCGCAAATGTACGAGGAACGCATCCAGCAATTGGAGACGGACTATAGCCATCGTGGCGTGGCCATTGTCGCAATTCAGCCCAACGACCCCAAGGCCATTCGAATCGATGAATTGGACTCTTCCGACATCAGTGACAGCCTCGACGAAATGAAAATTCGTGCTGAGTACAAACATCTCTACTATCCGTACCTTTACGACGGAGAAACGCAATCGGTCACGCGCGCATACGGACCGCAAGCCACTCCTCACGTCTTCATCTTCGATAAGGACCGCAAGCTGCGCTACGAAGGCCGCATCGATGACAGCTATCGCAAGGAAATGGTGAACACGCAGGACGCCCGGAATGCAGTCGACGCGTTGCTGGCGAACCGGGAAGTGCCCGTGCAGCACACGGGTGTTTTCGGCTGCTCGACAAAGTGGCAGGAGAAAGCCGCATCGCGCACGGAAGCCCTCCGGAAGATCGAGGAGGAACCTGTAAAGCTGGAAATGGCAACGGCGGCCGACTTGAAGCTACTTCGTGAAAATCCGGCGAAGCACATGGCACTCATCAGTTTTTGGGCAACCTGGTGCGGTTCCTGCATCGATGAGTTTTCCGATTTCGAGGCTACCTATCAGATGTACAAGGACCGCGATCTGGAACTGGTCACGGTGTCCGCCAATATGCCGGACGAAAAGGCCAGCGTGCTAAGGATGCTCGAGAAAAAACATGCCACCAGCCGCAATCTGCTGTTTGCTTCAAACGACACGGCAGCACTACAGGGGGCGTTTGATCCGGCATGGGACTCCGCGGTCCCCTACACCGTTTTGCTCGATGCGGGCGGTAAAGTGCTCTACAAAAACCTAGGCAGCGTGGATATCCTTGAATTGCGGCGGACAATCCTGGCCAACCTCCCCTCGGATTACATCGGCTTCAACCAATACTGGCTGGCTGGTTCCAGCCAGAAGCAGCCGGCGAAGAGTGGCGGCCGATAAGACTGTGCGCGAGACCCTTGAACCACAATTTTCTTCACTCGAGAATCAAGCTGTCCTCGCAGTTCACGAATTCGCAAGAAATGGGAAGTTCAAGGGGTTACGACGGGGACTTCCGTCTCCAGCTGATGCGCCTTCGGAGGCCCGATGAAGAGAAATTTTCCATTGCTGTTCGCTGTGATTTCTTTTTCCTTCGCATTGACGCCCGCGCCTTGCGCGGCGGACGAAATTCCGAAAACAGCATGGAGAAGGCCGCTTGGACAGCCGCTGTCGAATCCGGGTGTTCGGAAAAACAAAACAGACATCGACGACGGTTACTGGCAAGGCGCTCCCGTCGGTGGATTCGGCGCCGGAACATTTTCGCGGACCTACCGGGGCGACTTCGCCCGCTGGCACATCAAGAGCGGTGTACACAAATACGCCCCGGTCTATGCGAACCAATTCGCCATGTTCCAGCAGGTGGCAGGCGAGCCCGCAGGAACCGCGCGAGTGCTCATGACCGATCATCCCAAGAATGGCGAACTCTCCAGCTGGCAGTGGGACTATCCGGTCGGCGCCGGCGAATATGCAGCGCTGTTTCCCAAGTCCTGGTATGACTACAAGTGGGACAAATTTCCCGCACACGTTGTACTGGAACAGTTCTCGCCGGTTCTGCCTCACAACTACAAGGAATCGAGCTATCCCGTAGCGGTCTACAGATGGCACGCAGAAAATCCGACAAATCAGGTAGTCACCGTTTCTGTTCTGCTTTCCTGGACAAACATGGGCGGATGGTTTCGGAATTATCTGCGCGATTTTCAAGGTGCCCTCAATCAGGGAAATCAGAACCATTTTCGCCAAGAAGCTGTGGCTGCCGCCGGGACCATGAAAGGCATCGTCTTTGATCGCAGCCGGGCCGATGGCGCGGAAAGCGAATGGGATGGCGAATTTTCCATCGCGGCGCTGGAATCACCCGGCGTGGAAGTCTCCTACCAGACGGAATTTCTCGCCGACGGCGACGGCAAAGCCGTTTGGGCTCCCTTCTCCAAGGACGGCAAGCTCGCGGATAGTGATTCCTCGTGGGTCAGCGCAAGCGAGAAATTGGGCGGCGCTATAGCGGTCAAGTTCACTCTTCAACCCGGCGAGAAAAAAATCGTTCCCATGGTGATTGCGTGGGATTTCCCTGTGGTGGAGTTTGGCCAGGGCCGCAAGTGGAACCGGAAGTACACCGACTTTTACGGCACCAACGGCCGCACTTCATGGGCTATTGCTCGCGATGGTTTGCTCCACGCAGGCGAATGGAGCGCTGCCGTGGATGCCTGGCAAAAGCCTTACACTGATGACGAAACGAAGCCGGCTTGGTATCGAGGCATGCTCTTCAATGAACTCTACGCCCTCACGGATGGCGGCACGTTTTGGGGCCGCCAGGTGAACTCCGACCGCACTGCACCTGCAACGTTCGCCCTGCTCGAATGCTTCGACTACGCCTACTACGGAACTTTGGACGTGCGTTTCTATGCCTCCATGCCGCTTCTGAAATTTTGGCCCACGATCGATAAGCAGGTTTTGCGTGAATTTGCACAAACCGTTCCACGCGAATGGCCGGAGCTGGGCCTGTGGGTTTGGAAAACGCAGCAGATGCGCGAGCCCGTCCTGCACAAACGCAAGAAAATTGGAGCCGTGCCGCACGATCTGGGCGTTCCGGAAGGTGACCCGTTCATCACCGTTAACGAACCCGGCTGGCAAGACACGAACGACTGGAAAGACCTGAACTCGAAATTCGTTCTGATGGTCTATCGCGACTACGTGTTCGCCGGGAGAGAAGACAAGGCCTTTCTTCGTGAGATGTGGCCCGCGATGAAGGAGGCAATTACCTACCTGCAGCAGTTTGACCGCGGTGGCGGAATACCAGAGAACAGCGGATATCCGGATCAAACCTACGATTCCTGGGTTGTGAACGGCATAAGCGCCTATTGCGGCAGCCTATGGCTCGCGGCTCTGCGGGCAGGAGAAGAAAGCGCGCTTGCGCTGGGGGAAAGCGGCGCGGCGGCGGAATATCACCGCTTGTTTGTCAAAGCGCAAAAGACGTACATCGAGAAACTCTGGAACGGGCAATATTTCCGCTATGACATGGACAACCAATCCAAAGATGCGATTCAGGCGGACCAACTCGCCGGGCAGTGGTACGCCAGTATGACGGGCTTGGGCAATCTCGTGCCCAAAGAGATGCAAATGTCCGCGCTGAAAAAAATTTTTGCGAACAACGTAATGAAGTTTGGCAACGGCAAAATGGGCGCAGCGAACGGCATGGCCGCAGACGGCTCAGTTCTGCGCGGAAATGAGCAGGGGGAGGAAGTCTGGGTCGGAACGACATTTGGCCTGGCCGCACTCTTTCTGAGCGAAGGCATGAAAGACGAGGCATACAAAACCGCGTGGGGCGTGTATCACGTCATCTACGACACCAAAGGCTACTGGTTCCGGACGCCCGAAGCCTGGGACGACACCGGGAATTTCCGAGCATCCATGTACATGCGCCCAGCCGCCGTTTGGGCCATGGAGATGACTAGTCCGGCTTCGCCTTGAACACGGGTATTTCGGAAACTTTCATATGGTCGGGAATTCATGAACTTTTCCAAACATCGAGCCATGCTCGAAAATCCGAAAATTCACAAAGCTGATCGAGCCAGAGTAGCTGCCTGGGCCTCACCCGCTCGTCGATCTTCGCCCTAAGCGGGCGGTAAGACGCAAACGCCGTGTATTAGAAGTAGCGGCGTCAACCTCGCCTAGTGGCGAGGCTTCGGGGTCGCCACATTCGTTGACTGTGGCGTTACACACGTTCTTTTTTTTCCAGTGGATCGAAACGACTACATCGCCAGACTCATTCGTGGAAAGGCTTCCCACTATCTCGATTGAAACATTCTCATATTCCGATTCCGTAATCTCCAAGTTGCCGCTAATGGTTGATTCGGAATCGCCCCTTAAGTATCGCTTCGTCGGTTTGCCCCTTCCAGCAGCGGGCACCAGTTCGTCGAGAAGCTGCCGTACCCGTTCGTGAGGAATCGTTGAACCAAAGTCTGTTTTCTCAGCAAGCGTACGGATTTGCGGCTGTAGCCAAGAGTCAGCACGAACAGTCGCGTGCGCCGATACTTGCTGCTCTGCGCGTCGCGCACCATCGGACCACTGCCGTAGTCGACCTGCGCTTCTTCTCCCATGGCGGTAAGGATGATGCCTGCCGCTTCCGGAAGCCCGGGACCTCGAAGCTTGCGAACAAAGCGCTTCACCGCCTGATAGCCGCCCACAAAACCGTGGTCGGACACCATGTCTTGCCAGATAGCCTCGCCATTGCGTCCACGGGCGAGGCCCTGCTCGATCAGCTCCCGGTACGCTTCGTAGACACTTGCCGATGGAGGAGAAGGGTCACTCGAAGCGCCCTGTTTTTCTGAAAAGGCGCTATAAAGTCGGGGGTCACCGTGGCCGGTTTTGCCCCAGAGTCGTAGCAACATTCCAGGTTGTGTCGCGCCTTCAACCGAGACAACCTCAGTAGAGGCCACAGTATATACAGCGGAGACAGCGTTTAATCAGGTCATCAGCGATAGTGCTGGTGACAGCTTCAACGGGGCAACTATGCAGGAAGGCAACGCCGCTCCTGGGCAAGACACATGTTGGTTTTCAACAAGTATCGGACCTCGCGTCACCGGAGTACCAACAAACCCTCCGTCGTCTTGGACTGTTGTGGGATGGTCTACACAGGCAGTTTCTTACTACCGAACTCAAGCCCCTGCTCATGGTATAGCAATTCCGTGCGGGTTCACAGCCGCTTGGCCAACTCCGCGCTTTCGCGATAAGCGACCATCCAGCCGGTGACGTACCGGCTGAAGACATCGAGGATTACGTAGAGGTAGAAATAAGTCCATTTGGCGGGCCCGGGTAGCTTGCCGATGTCCCAGCTCCAAAGTTGATTGGGTTGCGATTCCTGCCGCGCCTGCGAGTCTCGCAGGAACCGTCGAGCGAGAAGGCTCGGGCCGCGTATGGTGGGGCGAGAGGCACCGCTGTCCGACTGCGAGTTCTGATTCAGGTGCAGCATGATGCACCTTAAGCTCGATTCAGTTCGGAACAGACTCTGAAGCAGACGCTGGCTCATTGCCTACGGAAAACCGGTTCGGTCTCGGACGATATCCGTTCCGCGTCCGGATGTGATACTTCTTCCAGCGCTCGCCTACGAGTTGTACCTTGATAGAGCGCCATCCACGATTGGGATTCGGTTTGGGATAATAGCTGAACGAATAAAGATGCGCCAAATCGTCCCGGATGGAGGCAAA
>Ga0070698_100005455_pt1 | contig 13891 bp, 9 predicted proteins | sample KBSK1502metaG_FD_65477 | JGI IMG/M metagenome (GOLD analysis project Ga0070698, IMG submission 65477) | Corn, switchgrass and miscanthus rhizosphere microbial communities from Kellogg Biological Station, Michigan, USA - KBS K1-50-2 metaG | ecosystem: Host-associated > Plants > Roots >...
GAACGACCCTCCAATGTTCTTTTATGCAGACCATGTCTTACTGCATTAAAGTTTGTTCCTGACAATACTTTATTGCCCAATTTATAATCAATAAATACAGAAAGGTTGATCCCCTTGAAATTAAAATTATTGAGGAAACCACCTGTCCATTTAGGCAAACCACTTCCGAATAAAACAAGATCAGGAGTTCGTACAGGTATACCCAGGCTCGAAAAAACCATTTGACCTTTATCTCTCAGATAACCAAATCCTGCTATCTGACCCAACTCCTGACCAACTACTACTCTTACTTCACCATTGAATGGGTGAGAACCGATCGTAGCTCTTTCGCCGGGAGTAGTACTGCTCATGCTGATCACTTTTGTTTTATTGTATGCAGTATTTGCAGTGAAGTCCCATTTAAAGTTTTTTGTTGAGAAAGGAGTAACCGTCAACAGTGCTTCAAATCCTTTATTATAGCTTTCACCACTATTGATGCGTGTATTTACAAAACCTGAAGCATCTGATATTTGAACTGAGAATATTTGGTCGAAGGTTGTCTTTTTATAAATAGCAAAATCCAAACCCACTCTGTTCTTGAATAACCTTAATTCAAGGCCGGCTTCGATCTCTTTTATTCTCATTGGTTGTAAACCGGCATTCGGCAACGTATTGCCACTGCTTCCCACTGTAACTGCTACGCCTGAAGGGTTATTGATCGTATTTGAATTAACACTATAAAATAATTGATCAGCAGATGCTCCAACATCGCCATCACTCCCTACTTCAGCATAACCAACTCTTATTTTTCCGAAAGACAACCAATCGAATTTGCCTTTTAAAGTTTCAGAGAAAATATAGGAACCAGAAACAGAGGGATAAATAATACCCATGTTTTCCTCGGAAAGAGTCGAGAACCAATCTTTCCGTATTGATCCATTGAGGTAGATCGTCTTTTGCCAGCCAAATTCTGCTGAACCATACAAAGAATTGACGCCAAATTCAAAAAGGCTGTAAACAGGATTTTTCGATCTTCCGTTTTGCACAGTATATAGACCTCTTACAACAAAATCGGTAACCTGCACATTGTTTATATCAAGACGATTACGTCTTTGGTTACCACCAGCTGTAAGTGTTGCTTCAAAGTCGCCAAAAGATTTTGAGGCACTGGTTAAAAAATCAAAATTTGTTTCCCTGTTGCGGCGTGATTCCTGGGTGAACACACCGTTGACAAACCCAACCGGCGCAGCTGCACGGGAGGCGTGACCCGTGGGAAAATTATTTACATCTTCATCGCGACTATAATAATCCATACCGGCACGGCCTTGTATCCACCACCACGGAAGGATATTAAACTTTGCAGATATATTTCCATAGATCCTGTCTCTTTTAATAATATGAAACTGTTCTGCCAATACCCAATAAGGATTGGTACGGTTCATAAATCTTGAATAAATGTATTCATTGCCTTGTGCATTATACTTGTTTGCCTCAAGCACATCTAAAGGCATTGTAGTTGACATTGCGTATAATGTAGTGGGTATTGAATTGTCCTGGTTGGCAATATTGGGTGGATTGCGGTTATTCTCTCTTGAATAATTGACATTTCCTGCAAAACTGAATTTTTCAGAAAGATTATAATTAAACCCAAGGTTTATCACTTTCCTTCTTAGTTTGTTGTTAGGTGTAATACCTGAATTGTCTGTATTATTTAATGAAAGATGCATTCCGCCTTTTTCACCGGCAGCTTCCATGGTTACAGTTGTCGCAAAGTTTTCTCCATGCCTGTAAAACTCTTTTATGCGACTGCCTTGCGCTATATATGGAACAGTGAGGTTATTGAACAATATATGTGTCATTCCCGGCTGAATTTTTTCTCCAAATGACCATTGACCCGATGTTGGATTAGGTGTTGTGGGGCGGACTCCATTCTCTCCCTGTCCATATTCTTTTTGATAATCTGTATAATCCAAGGGTGCTTCGTTAGTATAATTCGTGTTGACAGTTACACCAATTCCTTTTGCTTTACCTTTTGTTTTTGTTGTGATCATAATTACCCCGTTGGCTGCCCGGTTACCGTATAATGCAGCAGCAGGAGCACCTTTCAATACAGTCATGCTTTCTATATCATCAGGGTTGATACTGGATAAACCATCACCGCCATCAGCAAATACACCACCACCGGTAACACCAACAGTGTTATTATTGAAGTTGCTATTATCAATTGGCACACCGTTGATAACAATGAGTGGGCTGCCACCACCCGTAATAGCAGATTGTCCCCGGATGCGGATCTTAGATGTTCCGCCAGGGCCTGTACCCAATGAAGAAATATTTACACCAGCTACTTTTCCCTGCAGCGAGTTCATCACATTGGGTGTACGATTAAGAGTAAGTTCCTCCGGTTTTACATTGGTGGCAGAATAACCTAAGCGTCTTGATTCTTTATTGATACCAAGAGCGGTAGTAACAACAACTTCACCCAGGCTACGCCCTTCGGGAGACAATGATATATTCACAACCGAACGGCCTGCAACGCCAGCTTCAACTGTTGTATAGCCGACATAACTAAAAACAAGAGTTGCAGTCGCAGGTGCCAGTACAGAATATTTACCAGCAGCATCGGTGGTAGTACCGCCCGTCGTTCCTTTAACAGTAACCGAAACGCCTGATAAAGATTTCCCGTTCTCATCGGACACTGTGCCCGAAACGGTTTGAGCCTGAACAGCGGTAAAAAAAGAAAAAGCCAATACTGACAGCATTAGCTTCATGAAGCCAGGATTGCACCTGGACTTTACATTTACTTTCATAATGGCAAGTTGTTTTGATTTCACAATAGCAGTCTGGAAAAATGAATTCAGCGAATAATTCTGAAACTAAAGTATCTGACTGCCTGCTCAAAAACTTCCAAAAAAAAACAGTGATGAATTTTGTACAGGTTGGAACGGGATAAATTCCTTTCTTTATAGCAGCAAGAACGATTGCTTAACTTAACGACTGCATGCATCAATTTGTATTTCAACAAGGGCTTTCCGGGGAATTACAATTATTCCCGCACATCATGGAGCTTGGTGCAAAAAAAAATCAGGCAATTCATCTTAATTCATTTCCTCAATCTGTTTCTGAGTGCATTCGTATTTATTATGTAAATGAAGGAAAGTTTGAATGGAGCATTAGTGACGAATCGTATATACTTTATCCTGGTGACGTTTCACTGATAATGCCAAATGAAAAATTCGGAAGTGAAAAAGGCATCCTTGAGATCGGCAGTATTTCATGGATACATACTAAAATTCAAAACCGGGGAAGTAATGAATTGTTACCGGGAAAGTGGAGTAGTCTTTCAGAAACAGAAAGCCAGGCTATCAGCAAAGTTCTTTTAATGAATACTATGCCTGTGCTTTCAAAATTGTCAGAAGCGGGCAGAATACTTCAGTACATACATGATGAGATTCTTAACCAGGAAATTGGTTATTCGACAAGAGTGAATCAACTTATCGAAGAATTGTTTATCATAATTACAAGACATCTCACAAAACAAAATAACAGGGCAAGAGATTTTCCAAAAGTATTCATGCAGCTCGAACAGGCATTGCGTCAAAATCTTTTCCAGCAATGGACAGTAGAAGAAATGGCTGCCATTGCAGGTATGGGTACTACTTTATTTAACGAGAAAGTAAAAAACTATACCGGCTTTACACCATTAAATTATCTTATCCATATCCGCATTTCTGAAGCCATTAAACTGTTAAAGAAAAAAGACGTAAGCATAACCGATATCGCTTTAGACACGGGGTTCTATTCGTCACAACATTTTTCTACAACGTTTAAAAAACTTACCGGCTACACACCGAGTGAGTTTAGAAAAAATAATTTATCACAAGATTAATTGCATACTATGAAATGTATAATCACTATCGAGCTCGGCACAAATGCAGTAAGAGTATTTGCATTTGACCTAAACGGTAATGTCATCGGTTCGCAGCGCGGCTATTATCCCACTTTCCACACTGAACCCGATTACAGCGAACAGGATCCTGACCAGATGTTCATCACCATGCTGTATGCATTAAAAAATTTATTGAATGAACATATTCATCCTAAGAAATATAAAGTTGCTTCCATTTGTTTCAGTGCATCAATGCATAGTGTGTTAGCAGTCGACAAAAATGGCAATCCTTTGGGCAATGCAATTACATGGGCAGATAACAGGGCAAAGAAAGAAGCGGATAAGTTAAAAACTTCTGCACTGGGAAAAATTATTTATACAGCTACCGGAACACCGCTACATCCAATGTCTCCATTGATGAAAATAGCCTGGATAAAAAATAATGATAAAGAAAGATTCAGGCAAACAAGTAAGTTTTTATCTATCAAAAGTTATATCATCAAACAGCTTACTGATGAGTACATCATCGATTATAGTATTGCGTCTGCGACAGGCTTGTTGAATATTCATAAAATAAAATGGGATGCAGATGCTTTAAAGTTTGCAGGTATTACTGCTGCTATGTTGCCTGATCTTGTTCCGGTATTTACACCTTTAGGTAAATTAAAAAAAGCATACCAGAGTTCTCTTGGTCTTTCTGCGGATACAAAAATAATTGTTGGTTCAAGTGATGGCTGCATGGCAATACTTGGTGATGGGGTGAAAGGCGAAGGCAAAGCAACCATAACTATTGAAGATAGTGGTGCGGTAAGAGTAATGGGTGATAAAGTTTTAAAAGATGACAAACAACGTTTTTTTAATTACCTGCTTACCGAAGATCGTTATGTTTCCGGGGGACCAACTAATAACGGTGGAATAATTTTCGAGTGGTTCACCAGACAATTCGGTGATTTTAAAAACCCATTTGATATAGAATTCAGCATGCAGGAATTAATGGCGGAAGCTTCAAAAGTTCCTGTTGGCTCCGAAGGTTTATTGTTTCTTCCCTATTTACTAGGAGAAAGAGCGCCGATCTGGAATGCCAATGCAAAAGCCCTGTATTTCGGTTTGAATATAAAACATGAAAAAAAACATTTTATAAGAGCCACAATTGAAGGAATACTTTATGAAATATACAGTATTGGAAAAACTTTGGAGGAACACCGGGGCATAAAAAGACTTTCTATCAACGGAAGTTTTGGTACGATCCCACTCTGTACCCAGATGATCGCTGATATTTTTAATAAGCCTGTACAGCTAAGACAGAACTTTCACAGTGTAAGTTTTGGTGCATTCCTCGTTGCTGCAACAGAAATGGGCATTTATAAAAATCTGGATGAAGCTGCAAAAACAGTCGTGTTGCCTGATGAATATTTACCCGAAAAACAAAATCATAATGTTTATATGAAATACTTTAAAATTTTTGAGCAGCTAAGCACCAAGCTGGCGCCTGAATTTGAAGAAATAGCAAACCTTCAATAACAGTCAACATCATTTAAAAAAATAAACTACGCTATATGAAAAAATTAATGTTCCTGATTATCGAGATGCTGTTTTTTTCTTTTACAATAACAGCACAACAGGTCACACTTACCCCAGATCAGATCAAAGGTTATACTCCCGATTGGAAGGGCGAACGTTTTCCTGATGGAAGACCTAAAGTATCCGATAGAATGTTGGAAAGATTAAAAGCTGTTCGCCTGGAAGAAGCATGGGGAGTTCTTCGTAACAAGGGTTACCAAAATCAGTTCGAAGGCGATTGGATGGTATTGAATCCCGACTCAGTAATGACTGGAAGAGTAGTAACTGCTCAATACATGCCGATGCGGCCCGATGTAGATAAGATCATAAAAGATATTGGTAAAACAGAAAAACGTATCGGCGCTACTAACTCATGGCCTATTGATGTATTGAAGAATGGCGACATCTATGTAGCCGATAGTTATGGGAAAATTGTTGATGGCACATTGATAGGCGACAATCTTGGCAATGCCATTTATGCAAAATCATTGCGTGGTGTAATTTTTTATGGCTCAGTGAGAGATATTGAAGGGCTTTCTGAGATAAAAGGTTTCAATGCATGGACAAAAGGCTATGATCCTTCTTATATACAACAGATGATGCTCGGCGGAATTAATGTTCCTATCCGCATCGGCAGAGCTACTGTACTGCCGGGTGATGCTGTGCTTGCAAAAAAAGGCGGTGTTGTTTTTATCCCATCACATCTTTTAGATACAGTTGTGCTGAATGCGGAGTTCATTGCACTGAGAGATCTATTTGGTCATCAGCGTTTACGTGAAGGAAAGTATACACCAGGGCAGATAGATACAAATTGGACAGATGAGATCAAGAAGGATTTTTTGAAGTGGCTTGATGAAAACCCGGGCAAGCTTCCAATGACAAGACAGGAGTTAGATAAGTTTATGAAAGACAGAAACTGGTAAACTTGTTACCGGTTACCCGGTTATTAATAACAAGTAACCAGCAACTCCAAAACGATTATATAACATTTAAACTATACAGTCATGACACCTTCAGAAAAATATTTAAAAAAACTTGGCTTAAAAGATCAGGACAAAATAGAAACTTCTGTGATCAATAATAAAAATGAAGAACAAAAAAATAGCCGTCGTTCATTTTTTAAAAAATCAGCAATGGGCGGAATTGCTTTAGGCGGTGCATTTATGTTTTCACCAATTGAAGATGTAATTGCACAAAGCACTCAAAAAGTAAATCGTTATTCTGCTCCATCTGATCTGAAAATAACAGACATGCGTTATTGCATAACTCCTGTTTTAGGACGTACAGCAATAATTCGTATTGATACCAACCAGGGAATTTATGGATTGGGTGAAGTACGGGATGGCGCTGACGAACGCTATGCACTTTTTTTAAAAAGCCGGATACTTGGAGAAAATCCATGCAATGTCGAATTAATATTTAAGAAGATAAGGCAGTTTGGTGGACAGGCACGACAAGCCGGTGGTGTTTGTGCAGTAGAGATGGCACTGTGGGATATATGTGGTAAAGCATACAATGTTCCCTGCTGGCAATTATTAGGTGGAAGATATCGTGACAAAATAAGAATGTATGCTGATACACCTGAATCCGATTCACCTGAAGAGCAAAAGAAATTGATCAAGTATCGCACAGAAGAACAAGGGTACACGTGGTTAAAAATGGATGTATCAATTGGTGAATTAAAAGGCAAACCGGGTATGCTGGTAAATGATAAGTTCTGGCAGAATGCACAAGGTAACCTGGCACAATGGGGTGATCAAAGTAACATGATGTCTTATGGAAATACATTACATCCGTTTACACAAATACAGATCACTGACAAAGGATTGGAAGAGTTACAAAAAATTGTTGAAAATGTACGGAGCATGGTGGGATATGAAATTCCTCTTTCCACCGATCATTACGGACATTTTGATTACAACAATGGGATACGTCTTGGCAGGGCATTGGAAAAATACAGGCTTGCATGGCTGGAAGATATTGTTTCCTGGGAATATACAGATCAATACAAAAAAATATCTGATGCATTAGAAACACCCATACTTACCGGTGAAGATATTTATTTGCTCAAATACTTTAAGCCGTTGATCGATCAGCGTGCAGTTGATATCATTCATCCTGACCTTGCATCTTCCGGTGGTCTTTTAGAAACAAAACGAATCGGCGACTATGCAGAAGAAAATGGCATCGCAATGGCCATGCACCAGGCCGGCACACCAGTCTCATTTATGGCAGGGGTTCATTGTGCAGCAGCTACTCAAAATTTCCTCGCATTGGAACATCACTCTGTTGATCTGCCATGGTGGGAAAGCCTGGTAAAAACTACTGATGGAAGAAAATTAATCACTAAAGGTTTTGCGAATCTTCCTTTATCGGCGCCGGGTCTTGGAATTGAATTAAATGATGAAGTAGTCAAACAACATCTTCATCCTTCTGATAAAAGTTATTTTGAACCAACACCTCAGTGGAATGATAAACGTTCGCATGACAGGATATTCAGTTAAGTAAAAATTTATTCCGGCTTATTAAATTTTACCAGACTTATGGCTTCAAAAAAAACTTCTGCAATTTTTTATAGTATCGCTGCTGTTTGCCTGTTATTGTATGCAATTCTGTTTATACAAAATAATCATGAATGGGGCGGATGGTTGCTGTTGGTTTTCTTTATCAGCCTTGCCATTGCATTTCGAAATAATAAATTTCTGAAAGGATTGTCTTTTACTTTAATGATACTGGCCGTTGTCAGTCTTGCTATGTATCATCCTCAATATTTCAAATCTATTGGCGATTTCAAATTATCTAAATTGATCATACCCTTGTTACAGATCATCATGTTTGGCATGGGGACTGAACTAAGTCTGAAAGATTTTGCCAACGTAATACGAATGCCAAGAGGGATCATCATTGGTGTTGTCGGACACTATATCATTATGCCATTGATCGGTTTTACCGTGGCCAACCTCTTTGATTTTCCAAACGAAATTGCAGCAGGCATTATTTTGGTGGGCTGTTGTCCCAGCGGTCTTGCTTCAAATGTAATGTCATATCTCGCTAGAGCTAATCTTGCATTGTCTGTTTCAGTAACTACTATCTCGACCTTGCTTGCACCTTTTCTTACTCCATTGCTGATGCGACTTCTTGCAGGAAGTTTTGTAGAAATAGATTTCTGGGGTATGGTTTGGGATATTACTAAAATTGTTATTCTGCCTATTGCAGGTGGGTTGGCTTTTCATTACCTGGTTCGTGGAAAATTTAAATGGCTTGATAAAGCTATGCCGCTTCTTTCCATGGGAGGTATCGTATTCATCATAACGATCATTACGGCTGCAGGAAGAGATAACCTCTTAAAGGTTGGCGGCTTGTTAATAGTAGCAACTTTCATTCACAATCTTGCGGGCTATTTTCTTGGTTATTGGTCTGCCCGTATTTTAAAATTTCATGAAAGAGATTGCAGAACGATCGCATTGGAAGTTGGAATGCAAAATGCAGGTCTTGCATCAGGGTTAGCTCTTGCAATGGGAAAATTAGCAACAGCAGGTTTAGCTCCTGCCATTTTTGGACCAGTAATGAATATTACCGGCTCTTCATTGGCAAGCTGGTGGCATAATCATTTACCTAAAGATGATGACGGTAAAACAGAAATAGAAAATAAGGTTTGATTAACTAATAATTTATTCATCATAAAATTTTTATTCTATGTCTAAATTGAAATACTCGTTACTACTGTTTATAATGATGGCATATTACCAGCAATTACAAAGTCAGCAGGTGCAGATAACAAAAGAACAACTTATAGCATTAACTCCTGCATGGACTGGTGAACGTTTTCCTGACGGCCGACCGAAAGTACCGGATGATATTCTTAAACGAATGAAAACAGTAAGTGTGGAAGAAGCATGGGCAGTTATGAAAAACGCTGGTTATGGTTACCAGGTAGCGGAAGGTTGGCAGGTGATAAATCCTGATAGTGTGTTAGTGGGGAGAGCAGTGACGGCAACATTTATGCCTGCACGACCTGATGTATGGGGAGCAATTGATTCTGTAGGAAAAAAAGCAGGAAAGAGAGGGCAGAATACATGGGCTGTTGATCTGTTAGTTAAAGGCGACGTATATGTTGCGGATCAGTTTGGTGCTCATCGAAATGGACCAACGATTGGTGATAATGTGGGCAGCGCTATTTATGCTAAATCAGGTAATGGTATTGTTTATGACGGAGCCTTAAGAGATGTTGAAGGTTTAAAAGAGATTGGTGGGTTTACTTCTTATTATACCAGTTATGATCCTTCTTATCACAATCCGCCGGGAGATCTGAATACAATGATCGTTGGTATTAATCAACCAACCAGAATTCGAACAGTAACTGTAATGCCCGGTGATATCGTTTTGGGAAAATTAGGTGTTGTAGTTTTTATTCCTCCGCATTTAGCAGAAAAAGTTGTAACCACTTCAGAGATCGTTCGTCTTCGCGACATGTTTGGTCATCAACGATTGAAAGAAGAGAAATATACAGCAGGGCAGATCGATTCAAGATGGACTGATGAGATTGAAAAAGATTTTTCCAGATGGCTGAATGATCATATTAATGAACTACCGGTTCCAAAAGAACAGATACAGAAATATCTTAAAGATCGTACGTGGTAAAAAATTAATAATTAATAATGACAAACTCATCAAGAAGATCGTTTATAACAAAAGCCGCAGTAGCTGCTGCGATAACCCCTTTCGCATCTTTGTCAACATTCGGGCAAGGATATGAGCAGGCAATTGATAAAACACCAAAGCTTTCTTCTCCATCCGATCTAAAAATTACAGATATCAAATGCGGGTATATACGGGGAAGTTTGTTTGTAAAAATTTATACCAACCAGGATATATGGGGATGTGGTGAAGGTGTTGATGCGATACCCGGCACATATCATTTGGTAAAAAATTTTGGCAACAGGATCAAAGGAAAAAATCCTTTGAACGTTCATCGCCTCTTTGAAGATATCCGCCGATCAGGTTTTTTCCAGGGAGCGCAATCAGGAATGTATGTGGCAGTTCTATCAGCAATAGAAACTGCGTTATGGGATATCGCAGGCAAAGCACTGAATTTACCGGTTTATCAATTACTCGGCGGAAAGTTTCGTGATAAAATAAGAGTGTATTGCGATACGGCTTTATATCAACGAAATTTACCTGTCCCCAAAGATTTTGCCGATGCCGCATTGAAAGCAAAAAACATGGGATTCAATGCAATGAAGTTTGATCTCGACCAGGCTAATGATCCTAATAAATATGATGCGTATAACTGGACAGCTAGTCCGGCTGAGCTGCAAAGAATGTATGATCAAATTGCGGCAGCCCGTGAAGCAGTTGGCCCCAAAATAGATATACTGGTTGATATGCATGGAAGATATGATGCGGTTACAGGACAAGCTGTTGCTAAACGTTTAGAGCCATTAAACCTTTTATGGTTGGAAGAACCAATACCGGCAGAGAATGTGGAAGCCTATAAACTCATTACTGAATCAACAAGTACGCCGATTGCAGCTGGAGAAAATCATTACCTCGCTTATGGTTTTAGAAGATTATTAGAAATAGGTGCCGTTGACATTGTAATGCCTGATCTGCAAAAAGCTGGTGGCTTAGGTGAGGGACAACGTATTGCTAATCTTGCTAATTTATATTATACCCCGTTTGCGCCACACATGGTTGCTTCGTTTCTTGGCGCAATGGCGGCCTGTCATGTGTGTGCATCAGTTCCTAATTTCTTAATATTGGAGTGGCAATCTTATTTTCATACTGACCCGATGTTTAAAGAAATAATAAAGTACGATGGCGAGTGGGTAAAGGATAGTTTCATTACTCTTTCTGAAAAACCGGGTATTGGAGTGGAAATAAATGAAGAAGGCTTGAAGAAGTATGCAATTCCCGGAATACCATTCTTTGAATAAAAACATTTTTTCAACTTCTAAAAACATTTACAATGAATTCACGTCGTAATTTTTTACAAAAGATAACTGGTTCAATTATTGCTCTGCCTTTTTTATCAAAGCATGAATACCTGGAAAGCTTCAAAGACATAAATGATAAGCCTTATGATGGACCTGTGTTACGGATAGCTATTATGGGGCTTGGTAGCTATGGCACCCGTGTGGCAGACGCAATGAAAGATTGTACCAAAGCAAAGCTGGTTGGCGTGATAAGTGGCACTCCATCTAAAATAACTGCATGGCAGGCAAAGTATAATATTCCTGAAAAGAATTGCTACAACTATGAAAATTATGATAGCATAAAAAATAACCCTGACATTGATGCAGTATATATAATCACACCAAATGCATTGCATAAAGATGCAGCAATAAGAGTAGCTAAAGCCGGCAAGCATGTGATCTCTGAAAAGCCTATGTCAATAAATGCAAAAGATGGAGAAGAAATGATCGCTGCCTGTAAAAAAGCAAACGTTAAATTGCTGGTAGGTTATCGAATGCATTTTGAACCAAAGACACTTGAGATAATACGGATGAGAAAGGATGGCGAATTTGGAAAAATTTTATTCTTCCAGGGTTTATCTGGTTTTAGTATTGGCGATCCAACACAATGGAGATTAAAAAAAGAACTTGCTGGTGGCGGTGCTATGATGGATATTGGAATTTACTCAATTAATGGCGCAAGATACATGATAGGTGAAGAACCAATATGGGTGACAGCACAGGAAACGAAAACAGATAAAGAAAAATTTAAAGAAGGTGTTGATGAGACGATACAATTTGAATTGGGATTTCCTGGTGGTGCTGTTGCTTCTTGCCTGTCTACTTATAAAATGAATAATCTTGACAAATTCTTTTTGAATGCGGAAAAAGGATTTGCAGAAATGCAGCCCTCCACAAATTATGGCCCTATAAAAGGAAGAACGCATAAGGGTGAGTTGACACATCCTCATGTAACTCACCAGACGGTACAAATGGATGAAATGGCAGGAATTATTTTGGAAGGTAAACAACCGATCGTGCCTGTGGATGGTGAAGAAGCATTGAAAGATCTAAAAATAATTGATGCAATTTATGCAGCCATTAAAAGTGGTAAAAAAGTTAACCTGTCATTGTGATACCCGAATTAATTAAATGATACGCGGCATTATTCTTACGGCAATTATCTTTTCAGTCAATTGCAGTCCTAAAACTGTAGCTGAAAGAACAACCTATTTTCCAAAACGCATTGAAGTGATGTCAACCAGGATAAATAAAGAAAACGTTTGGGTGTTCATAATGGCTGGTCAGTCGAATATGGCCGGCCGTGGTATTGTTGAACCAGAAGATACAGTTTCTGATAAAAGAATTTTATCGATAGATAAAGATGGCCAAAGAATCATCGCCAAAGAACCACTTCACTTTTATGAACCCGAAAGAACAGGCCTTGATTGCGGACTTTCATTTGCAAAAACGCTTATTAAAAAAATTCCTGACGGTATTTCAATATTAATTATTCCAACTGCAATTGGCGGCAGTTCAATAAGACAGTGGCTCGGAGATTCAGTCTATCGCAATGTAAAACTGTTTTCAAATTTTTTAGCAAAAGTTGAAATTGCCAAACAAAATGGGATCATTAAAGGCATTCTCTGGCACCAGGGGGAAAGTGATGCCAATGAAAAAGATATTCCTTTGCATAAACAAAGACTTGGTTTATTGTTTTTAAAATTCAGAACAGCAGTTGGGAATACTAAGTTACCTGTTCTACTTGGAGAGCTTGGCTCATTTTCGGATAACCCGGTAAATTTTAATTTGATAAATAAAGCAATACATGAATATGCGGCAGAGGATAAAAACAGCGGCGTAATTTCAACAAAAGACTTAAAAGACAAAGGAGATCATTTACATTTTAATTCAAAAGGACAAAGAACGATGGGAAAACGATTTGCCAAAGCGTTTTTGAATATCTCTTAAAAAATTCTTATTATTTTTAAAATTTATTAAATAACATTTTTATGGCAGCAGGAAAAAAGATACTGATCATCACTGGCGACGCTGGTGAGAGTTTTGAAATTCTTTATGCATCACATCGATTTAGAGAGGAAGACTATATTCCGGTAATAGCTGCACCATCTGTAAAAAGAATGAATCTCGTGATGCATGATTTCGAACCGGGATGGGATACTTATATAGAAAGAATAGGCTACAATATTGAATCAGACATTTCATTTGATGAAGTGAATCCTGCTGAGTATGCAGCTCTTTTAATGCCGGGAGGCAGAGCGCCGGAGTATCTGCGAAATGATGCAAGAGTAATTAAGATCGTAAAGGAATTTTACAAGAGCAATAAATACATTTTCGCTATTTGTCATGGCGTTCAGATATTAGTAACTGCCGGATTGGTTGATAAAAAAAATGTCGCTTGCTATGAACATGTAAAATTTGAAGTAGAAGCCTGCGGCGGTCATTATATAACACCGGATGAAGCAGTGAAAGATGGAAAAATTGTTAC
>Ga0070698_100005456_pt1 | contig 13891 bp, 14 predicted proteins | sample KBSK1502metaG_FD_65477 | JGI IMG/M metagenome (GOLD analysis project Ga0070698, IMG submission 65477) | Corn, switchgrass and miscanthus rhizosphere microbial communities from Kellogg Biological Station, Michigan, USA - KBS K1-50-2 metaG | ecosystem: Host-associated > Plants > Roots >...
CGATCAAAAACAAGGTCATCACGATCGCCGCCGCCAATTCGCACCGTTCCAGCGCCGAACGACTGTGAAACACCTTCATGTGAAAAGTGAGCTTATGCCTATAGCTTTGCCATTAAAGGCAAAACCTAGCTCTTTGTCTCGGATTGGTTGGAACTGGAGACCTGATGGTCGCTAAGTAGAACGCGTCTGGCTCCGAATCCGGAATAAGGCGACCACGTGGCGATATCCGATGATCGGCAGTTTCAAGAACTTGTACACGCGAGTGGTACCTGTGACCCGGTTACGATGCTTGATTGGCACCTCGCGAATGGCAAGGCCCCGGCGATGGACGCGCGCGACGAACTCCCACCAAAATCCTTGCTCCATCTCACCCATTTGCGGACAAATCTCATCGATTACTTTTTTCCGAGCGAGCATGAACGGACAACTGGGGTCATGCACCGGTGCGTCGTAAAAGAGTCGCCACAAGAAATAGAATGTTCGCGAGACGAATCTACGCCACGCCACATCGGTCCGATGAACCCGCCAACCCAAAATCACGTCGTGCCTGTCGCGGTTTTTCCAAAAATTCCAGAAATCGGCCGGATCGCATTGCCCGTCGGAATCGAGGCAAAGCAGATACGGCGCGGAAAGGGCCTCCATTCCATCCCGAATCGCCCGAGAATAACCTTTTCGTTCCTTCTCGATGATTAATTTCATGGGCAGCTCATTCTCCAAGCGAGCGAGAACCGCCTGGACGTTGTCAGTGCTGCCATCTTCGCAGACGATAAACCGCATGGAAACCTTAGGCGAGATTTCACTGTAGATTTCCCGCGTCACACGCTCGATGCTATCGGCTTCATTGTGAACGGGTAGGAGAACTTCAAGCTCCGGATCGTGCAACGTAATCAAGCCGCGGATTTTATCTTCTGCACTATGTTTGCCAACGGCTCAGTTGAATCTCCTTGCAGTGATGCAGCGTCGCCGCGCGAGAAAGAGATAAGCCACGGGAAGGGGTCGTGGCAACCTTGCTGAGATTGCATCGCTGAGGGGACGTTGGGTTCATCGGCTGGTTAGATCTCATCGTACAACAACAACCAGGGCGGCTTCGACACGGGGAGAAACACTTTGCCGGTGTGCTTCGAATCCGTCGCCGTCGCAATAATCTCGTCGGGCCAATCTGAGCTGACCAAAGTGAACTTTCCTTCCGCATCTGCAACCGTAGACCTAACGAGAATTAGGCCAAATTATTGCGTCTTTAAAGGCGTATTTATTTGGCCTATCGCCGCAATTCATAAGTCGTGATCTCGAGTTTGTGGCCGTCGGGGTCAGAAAAATAAATGGAGTGCGAGATTTCATGGTCCTCGAACTCGAATTTAATCCCGCGCCGTTTCAATTCTTCCCGAGCAACCAGAAAATTTTCTCGATTCGCGCGCAACGCCAGATGAAGCATTCGAACGTCACCGCGCGCGGACGATTTCGATCTTGCGTTCGATTTCGTTGGAAACAACGCGATCGAGGTTGTGCCTTCGCCAATGAAAACAGGACTGCCATCCCACATTCCTTCATGACGCCGCTCGAAACCGAGAACGTCAATGTACCATTGCGCGGAACGCTCCACGTCGCGCACGCTCAGGGCAACGTGATCAATGCCTTCAAGGTCCATACGAACTAGACAGGATTCACAAGATTAAATCGGATTTACAAGCAATCGAATAAATCCTGTTAATCCGGTCTTTCTTTGGGTTTCAGATCTTGATATTCGAATAGCTGTGAGTTCCCCCACTCGCCGCGCGTTTCTTAAAACGATCGGTCAAGCCGGTTTGTTTTGCGTGGCACCGGGAATCGCTCGCGGCACCAGACCGAACGACAACACGGTTCAGATCTCGATCCTCCACACGACCGATTTGCACGGACATATTTTGCCAACGACCGACTACGCTGGAAACGCGGACCTGGGCGGGTTCGCGCGTTGCGTGACGCAAATCCGGCGATGGCGCCGAGAGAATCAAAATTCGATCTTGATCGACGTCGGCGACGTTTATCAGGGCACCGATGTGAGCTTGCGCACCAACGGCGCGCTCATGATCGACCTGTTCAATCACTTGAGATACGACGCCTGGATTGTCGGCAATCACGAATTCGACTGGGGCGTGGAGACATTCGTAAACGCGTTGGCGAAATCGGAGATGCCCGTGTTGGCGGCGAACATATCGATTGAGGGAAAGCGGAGCGGCGAGATTTCGGCGGGCCTGCCGGCGAAAATTCAGTCTTACATTTTGAAAGAGTTCGACGGAATCAAAATTGCGATCATCGGAGTGACGACGCCGGGAATGCCGTTTTGGTTCAGGCCGGAATTCATTCGCGGTTTCGATTTCGAATACTCGGTGGAACCGGTCCGCCGCGCGATTACGAAGGCAAAAAGCGACGGCATAGATGCGATCGTGCTGGCGGGTCACATGGGCTTGAAACCGCGTAGTGGCGGCGATGATTTCGCCAATAATGTCGTCGCGTTAACCTTAGAGTTCCGCGAAGTGGCGGCATTTGTTGCCGGCCACACGCACCAAAGGATTCCGAGCCGTCTCACAAACGGTGTGCTCCTGACTCAAGCCGATCATTTCGGGATTCACGTCGGACGTCTCGATCTCACCTTCGATCGCGCGTCGAAGAAATTGCTCCATCGCGAAGCGCGCTGTGAATTGATGAACACCCGAATCCCGATCGACCATGTCGTGATCTCACGGGCCAAGCCACAGCTCGACGAATCGGCCAGCGCGCTTGCGCAACCGATTGGAACTTTAGCCGAGACGCTTCGCGCGCGCGGTCGTCCCGGTGAACCGAGCGCAGTCGAAGCGCTGATCGGTGCGGCGATTCTGGAAGCCTTGCAGCAACGCGGCGTTGCGTTAGACGGGGCAATGCACGGCGTTTTCGATGAGAAAAACAATTTCGTTACCGGTCCGAAAACGGTGAATGACGTCTGGAATCTCATTCCTTTCGAAAATTATCTCGTCACCGCGGAGCTCACGCCTGAAGAGATCAAGATCGTGATGGAGGAGGTTTATGCCAGTCGCGAGCCGCGGAATTTGCTTGGTTTTGAAATCGAAACTGAGGGTTCAGGTTACGAGCGCCGAATCACGGCAATGCGACTGGCCGATGGACGAACACTTGAGCGCGATAAGCGTTACTTGATTGCTTTCAATACTTTTGATTCGCGCAGCGGCGGTCATCGCTTCATGAAATTGCGCGGGTTGCTCGAGTCGCCCGCGACCCGTTGCAGGTTTCATCCCGTCCAGACGCGGGATGCCATGATCGATTATTTCCGGCGCCACCAGGTCGTGCACAAGATTGCCTCCCAAAACGGGCCCGCAGCGGCGGCCTAAATTTAACGAGATTACGGTTGAAAATGGCCGCCGTTTCGATTGCGTATCTGTCCGATGCGCGTTTTCGGAATCTCAGCGGTCATTTTGTTGTCGATTGTCGATCTTGGGTGGTCGCAGGTTGATGTTCCTTCGTCGCAGACTACGAACTTGCCGATGTTTCGGCCGATCCTGCTCGGCACCGGACCGGATGCGTTGATCAATCGGATCGACACCGCGGGGTTGATTCAACAAGGGCAAAAGGACGCAGCGATCATGTTCTCCTGTTTGGTGAAGAAAGATGGCTCGGTCCTTTTGGTCTCGACTTACCGGGGCACGCCCGATTCGAAATTGCTGGAGCAAGAGGTTCTGAAAAAATTGTCGGCCGCCGCGAATCCGAAATTTATCCCGGCGATCTACAATCACATGCCAGTGGGCGCGATTTATTATGGAACGGTAATTTTCGCGATCGTGAACGACAAGCCGCGGCTGCGTATTTTTTCGAATCAGGAGCGTGAGGAGCTAAAAAAAGAAAGCGATTTCATCGGCCCTCAGCCATTTTGGGGGGGAGACTCGAAATTCAACGGTTTTCGTTATCCCACTCAAGAAGATGCGCCGGTGCAAGTGGACGGGTCGGCCGAGCTGCAATTAACGGTTGATGCTACCGGCAATTTGCAAGATCTCCACCTCCTGAGCGAGCAGCCGCCGTTTCTCGGATTTGGCGATGCCGCCTTCGAGGATATGAGTAAAGCGAAATTTATTCCTGCATTCCGGAACGGCAAACCGGTGGCGTGCACGGTGAAGATCCCGGTTTATTACAAGGCACAAGGGTTTTAGGACCTTTTTGCTTTGAATCTCGATCTGACGGCCGACTGAGTTGGAAGGTGAAAAGCCGAATCATTCGGGCAACTTTTTTCCGACGCGATCCGATAGGATGCGCCCGCGAACTTGTCGGAGCGGAGCTGATCTGGGGAAAATGCGCCGGAAAAATTGTCGAAACCGAGGCATATTTCGGGGAGAACGACGAAGCCTGCCACACATTTTCGCGTCCAACAGCGCGCGCGTTCATCGAACGAAACAGAGCCGGCGCCGCCTATATTTATTTTAGTTACGGAGCGCACTGGATGTTGAACGTGCTCGTGAAAGGCGAGGCCAACGGCTTTGTCTTGATTCGCGCCGTGGAACCGCTTCGCGGAATCGAGCTGATGAAAAGGCGACGCAAAATTGAGGACGAAGGCCGGCTGTGTTCCGGGCCAGGGAAACTTACGCAGGCATTCGATATCACTAATCGACATCATGAGATGAATCTCTGCGTCGATCCGCGCCATTGCTTCGCGCGCGGAGCCGGAGATGTCGATGTTGTCGCCGACGAGCGAATCGGAATCACTCGTTCGGCGCACCATCCGTGGCGATTCACAATGCGCGGCAGCAAATTCGTCAGTGTTATGGCAAAACTGTAGCTGCTTCGCTCTGCGAAGCGTGGCGCTGAACTGTTTCTTCTACGGCGCCGCCCAGAGGGCGGCGGCTACAGGAGCGTTGACGGAATTGCTCCTTCACCGAGATTGATCGCTCGAATGAATAAACAGCGCGTGTTGCTTGGCATGAGCGGTGGAGTGGACTCCAGCGTTGCCGGCTATTTGCTCCGTGAGCAAGGCTATGACGTAATCGGTGTGACGATGAAAGTGTGGCCGCAGGATTGCATCTCCCGCGCGGAGGACAAATGCTGCGGCCCGCAGGCGGTCGCCGATGCGCGCGCCGTGGCCCACTCATTAGGCATTCCGCATTACGTTGTCGATGAAGCTGACCAGTTCGAGCGCACCGTGATCGACTATTTCACGACCGAGTATCAGGCTGGCCGGACCCCGAACCCGTGTGTGATGTGCAACGAAAAACTGAAATTCGGCAACCTCTGGGACAAAGCGGAGGCGCTCGGCTGCGATTACATCGCGACTGGCCACTACGCAATCATCGAACATCACGGCGATCGCGCGGTGCTGCGCAAAGGCGTCGATCCGCGCAAAGACCAATCTTATTTTCTCTTTAGTCTGCGTCAGCCACAGCTGCGTCGCGCGCTCACGCCGCTCGGGACAATGCGCAAACCCGAGATCCGGAAAATCGCGCATTCGTTAGGCCTGAAAGTTGCCGACAAGATCGACAGCCAGGAAATTTGTTTTGTCCCGGGAAACGATTACAAAACGTTTTTGAGCTCACACCTTGGCAAGAACACATTTCATCGCGGCGAAATTTACGATGTTGATGGAAACTTTGTTGGCGAACATGAAGGCATCGAACTCTTCACCATCGGTCAGCGCAAAGGACTTCCCGGAGGGTCAGCCCGTCCGCGTTACGTCGTCGACCTTGACGCCGAGACAAGTCGCGTGATCGTCGGCGACGCAAACGATTTGGTTTGCGACGAATTCGAAATCGACCGGGCAAATTGGATTGCGAGCGCCCTTCCCAACGAAGATGTCGACCTGTCACGCCGTAGCTCAGAGAAGGCGGATCTCGCGGTAAAGATTCGTTATAGCCACCCGGGCACGTCGGCAACCGTAACGCCGCTGGAAAATAATCGCGCTCGAATTCGTTTGCACGAGCCCCAGCGAGCGGTCACGCCGGGACAAGCCGCGGTTATTTACGATGGCGACATCGTCATTGGCGGCGGCTGGATCTGTCGGGGCGAGCCGCCCGGGCATTTCGAGCCGGTGAAACGAAATGAATCGCTCGCTCCGGCCTGACAAATGGCGGAAAGAATTTTTCTCGCTCTGAGCACGTTTCCGGATCTCGAGACCGCGCAAAGAATCTCGAATCAGCTGGTAACTGAAAGATTTGCGGCCTGCGCAAATATTTTGCCGGCGATCGAATCCGTTTACCGCTGGAAAGAGAAAGTCGAGACCGGAAACGAAACCCTTGTGTTCTTTAAATTAAGCGAAGATCGAAAATCGACCTTTCAGGAAAAGCTGCGCTCGCTTCACCCGTACGAAGTTCCCGAGATAATCTTCCTTCCAGTCTCCAATGGCTTACCGGAATATTTGCGCTGGGTTGCTGACAATTGCGGCGAGACAACCTGACGGCTTTAAGCTGTCAAGTTTCACAACGCAGATGGCGACGACTGCGGTGGAGCATGACTGCTTTAAGCAGTCATGCTTGTTGGGGCTCACGGCGTCTTCGTTTGCCGACGAGATAAATTCCGACGCCAATCGCGTTCGCGATCGCGGTTACAGCAATAATCTTGACCGCGAAACTAAGCGGACTTGGAACGTCAATGATCGGATAAACGGTAAAAAAGATCGCGGATAACGAGACAGCCGCGCCGCAAATCGCAGCGATGCGTAACCAGATTGGCGCACCGGAACGAATCGCGCCGGCGCCAAAGATCGGAATTGCGAACATCATGAAGTAAACGATCCCGTAAAAGACGTTGGCGGCATTGTCCACCAATTGAAACGCTTCCTGAATGCCGGCGCCGATCTGGCTCGCGATTGCGATTACAAGTGTGGTCGCGCCGACGAAGATGATCGAATTAACTGGCGTTTTGTATCGTGGGTGCAGGCGCGAGAACCAACCCGGCAGTAAACGGTCCCATCCCGCGACCATCGGCAATCGCGAGCTGCCAGTCACATGAACGCTGGTCGACGATATCGATCTTGCGGTCATCAGTAAAATTCCAACGGAAGCCATCGCGCCGGCGACTGGAAACGAACGGAGGCCCAATCGCAATGTTTGGGGTACTGGACCGATGAGATCGATTGGATTGTTACCAATGAACGCCAGGACGGAACTGGTGCCGAGAATGAACATCAATGCGATCACGGGAGACGCGATCAAGACCGAGCGGCCGATGTCGCGCGCGGGCGAGCGCGTTTCTCCCGCCAGAATGGCGACGTATTCGAATCCGCTCAGAGCGCCAACAGACAGTTTGCTGAAAATGTTGAAGCAATAGAAGATCGACATCGTCGGCAACGCAAGCTGGAGCGGGTGATAGCTTTTCAATTCGCCCCGCGCAAGACCGAGCAACGGCAGGCAAATCAGCGCGCCATAAACCAGGAGCATGGCGAACGCGCCGACGTTGTGCAGCCATTTGCCTAACGACAGGCCACGAACGCAAGTCCAACCGAGACCAGCAACGAGCGCGGAGCTGATCAATGACACGCACCATTTGCTGTTCGGCATCCACGCCGCGCTCGGACCGATGGCGTACGAGATGTTCGTCGTGGTAAACATTCCACCCAAAGCGATCACGGTGATTGAAAGCAGCCAGAGATTCCACGCGACCAGAAAACCCGCGAATTCGTTGAAGCCGAGCTTCGCCCATTGATAAATGCCACCTTCGAACGGCATCCGGCGATTCAAATAAATAACGACCGCGGCCTGTGGAATGTAGAAAAGCAAAATGGCCAGCAGCCAAAAAAATAGGTGCGCTCGTCCGAGTTTCGCGGCGGCGCCGACCCAGGTTGAGCCGACGACGAACAGAATTTGAGTCAGGACGAGGTCGAAGAGCCCAAGCGGTTTCTTGAGCGATTCGCTACGCGTTTCGACATTCTGCTCGGCGCGCTCGAGATCCGTGGTCACAACGATCGGTTAGGTCGATCTTAATGTTCGTGGTCCGGCTTTCGGGGTGGCGGCGGGACGTTGCGGAACTCACGGTGTCGAATTTTTCCGCCGGCGTAAGCGATGTAGCCACCGAATCCCAAAGTCACAGCGCCCAACAAAATCACTGATGCGACCAGCGGCCTAGCAGAACGCGGCCATTTACGCGGCGCCACCAGCGCAACCGCGCTCAACACCGCTAATCCATAGAAAAACCAAATACAATCTTCGCCGCGGTCTCGATGGTCATCGAGCCAGGCTTGGCCCGCCTCGTCCGCCATCGAAAGCACGCGATCGTAAGCTTGTTCGCCAAATTCGTAGACGGGCCAGGCCGACGCCGCGCTTACAAGAACGATGATCAGGGTGACGATCTGCGCGCGACGGCTTCGCAAGAAAAATGCGGCGATCAATCCGAGCAAACCCATCGCCAGACCGTAGATCGGCAGCGGATTAATCAGGACATGGATGTATTCGGGCTGGCGCAGATCGCGGAGAAGCGCGTCGATCATGACTTCACCAATTCGTAGGCGCGACGGCCCGGTTTCAACTTTTCGGCGAAGGACTCTCGCCCGTTTGCGACATCTGTTTGTCTTCCCAATACGGAACGTATTTTTTCCAATCCGCGGTGGTAAAGTGCCACCACTCGACCCGCAGGCCGTAGAAATTGTTGTGCGCCATCGCCACCTGCAAAAGCGTCAGGTGCTGTTTCACGAGCGGGTCGCGGCCGGTGTAACGCAGCATGGCCTGTGGCGTAAACTGGTCGAACTTCGTCGGCATGCTCGCGTCCTGGCTCCAATCATCCACCAGCGTTGCATCAACCGAAACGCCGTAGGAATGCATCGAGCCAAAACCTTTTTCCGGATTCGAGACGTATTGGTCCTTTTGGGCGTACTTCCAAAGCAACTCCTGCGCTTCCTTCGGCCGATACGCGTCCCAAATTTTCAACCGGTAACGAAATTGCTTGAGATAATTTTGCGCGCCGGCGAGCTGTTGGGCGACATTCGGCAAAATCAGAGCGCACGTGCCCTGCGGATACAACGCGTGTCCAGTCACGTTGTGCTCAGTGGCGTAGCGCAAATCGATCACGATCGTTGGATCGACCTTCGCAATGTCGACCAGCTCCGGGTTGGCTTGAGACGTCTGCAAGATCGACATCACGGCAAGGGAGATGATCGTGAAAATTAGGCGGCGAGACATTGGGCGAGCATTATAAGCGCAAATGGCCCTGGCGATCAATCGCCAGCAACGGAGTTGGCGACGTCGGTTTTTGCGATGCGCTGCAAGAGGAGGCGCGCGGTCTCTTCCGGAACATTGAAATGCAGCTCCAGGTTGGCTGCTTGTCGCGAAATCTCCGGCGCCTGGGCGTAGAGCATCAGATTTGAATCTTGCAACCGCAACCACTTTTGCGGCTCGCTGTGCAAATTGCGCGCGAGCTCCGAAGCAGATTCGGGAGATTTCGCTTTTAAAAATAAACGCGCTTTAACCGGATTTTGCAGCGTGACCGCGAGCCCGAGTAACTGCGCATTTTCCAGCAACTCGGGAACGAAAATCGGATGGAACATCCGCGGCAAATCGGGCGGATTACGCGAGATCAATCGCAGCGCGCTCTCGCGGTCCAACGACTGGAACCGGTCGAACAATTGTCCGGTAATTTTCAAATCGAGATCGATTCCGAGCCGAACACGGACCAGTTCATCCACTTCGTTCGAACTTCCGACGGCAAGAGTGGTTGGGCCGACCCGCGCGATCGCCACATCAGCTTTTTCCCAGACCGGCAGTCCACTGATATTGCGCTTTTGGAAGTCCTTGTCACTTTGCACCGAGCGGACGATTTGGGAAACATCGCCCCGGTTTTCAACCAAGATGAATTCGCGAACGGTGCCGCGGTCCGAGCTCGTCGCCGCCCGAGTGATTCGCAACGTGTCGCCCGACAAATTGAGCGCGGGCACGTGCGCAGCCGGGCCGATCAATCCATTCCACACATTCTGCCAGACATCGTCTTGTTCCTTGTGCCACCGTTTCGGCAAATCGTCCCGCTCAAATTGTTCGGTATTGATCGACAAGATCGCTTCCGTTTGTTGTGGCAGCCATTCGCGTTTGCGCGGCGATTTCGCGACCAGGGGCAAAATAATCGCCAACAGCGCGATCACCGAAACAACGCTGAAGTAAAATTGCCGCAGCTCCTGCTTGTCGATGTTGCGCGAGAGCAACGCGAGCTCGTCGTTGTGTTGCTGATGTCGATTCACCGCGGTGCGATGTTTGCGCACGCCTTCCAGCAAATGCGGCGCATTCGGCGGAGCGATGCCCTGAGACGCAAGATGCCGTCCAATATTCAGATATGCCGGATTTTTTCGCTCTTCGACGACTTGATGATGTTGTTTGGCTTCGCGGACAGCTTCCTGTTGCGCATGAATGTTGTCGGCGAACCCTTTGTCGCGCGCTTCGTAGTCGCCGCGCACTTTCGCGATATTTTTTTCGATCGCGGACAGTTCCTCTTCCGCAGAGGCGAGTTTTTCCTTGGCAACCCGTGACGCATCGGAGCTGCCGAGTCGGGCTCGAACCAATTCCGCGCGTTCTTCCGGTAAACGTGCGCGCCGCGCGCTGATGCTGGCAGTTTGCGTTTCTAATTCCGCCGGGGGCGGCGTGAGCGCTTGGAGCTCGGACAATTTTCTTAACAGCTCCCGGTCCGCCGCGTCGTTTTCGTCAATCCGATGCTCAACCGCCTTCACTTCGCGCTCGCACAGTTCGGCCGCGCTCTTGGCCCCGTTCCGACGCTGCAAGATTGGCTTCTTCTCCGCTTCCAACTTCGCCATCGCTTCGGTTTGCTCTTTGGCATTCGCTCCCCGCTGCGCTTCGATCTTCTTTATTCCCTCTTCAATTTGCGCGATCCGAATCGCGACTTCCTTTTGCTCCTGTTCGAGTTTCTTCAAGGCCACGATTTCGTTCCGCAGTTCGGGAAAATTCGCCGCCTGCGAAGTTCCTTCGCGTCCAAGAATGATTTCGCTTTTTTGCAGCAACCGTTTCTCGTGCCGCAATATCATGCGCGTCCTTTGCCGCCGGATTTTCAATCCGATCTCGCGCAGGCCTGTGCGTATGAAACTCATTGCTGCTTATTCCTCGGATTCAGCCAATTTCGCCAGAACACCGAAATCTTCGAGTGTGGTGGTGTCACCGCTAACCTTCGCGCCGCTCGCGATTTCTTTCAGCAATCGCCGCATGATTTTTCCGCTCCGCGTTTTTGGCAACGCTTCGGCAAAGCGCACCTCATCCGGTTTCGCGATCGCCCCGATGTGCACGCCAACGTGCTCGCGCAATTCCCCTTTCAAATCGTTCGAAGCTTCGACTCCGCTTTTCAATGTCACAAACGCGACCACGCTTTGTCCCTTTAACTCGTCAGGCCTGCCGACGACAGCCGCTTCTGCGACGCGCGCATGACTCACCAGCGCGCTCTCGATCTCCGACGTGCCAAGCCGGTGCCCAGCGACATTGAGCACGTCATCGATGCGTCCGACGATCCAAAAATAACCGTCTTCATCGCGTCGCGCGCCATCGCCCGTGAGATATTTGCCTTTGTATTCGCTCCAGTATTGTTTGTGGTAACGCTGCCTGTCGCCGTAAATCGTGCGCAACATCGACGGCCACGGACGTCGAATAATTAATTTCCCGCCGACATTCGCGCCGACTTCCTTTCCGTTAGGATCGACAACCGCCGGGTCGACTCCGAAAAACGGCAGCGTCGCACTTCCAGGTTTTGTCGCGATTGCGCCCGGTAAAGGGGTAATCGTGATTGCACCCGTTTCTGTTTGCCACCAAGTGTCGACGATCGGACAACGTTCACCGCCAATGTTCTTGTGATACCACATCCACGCCTCGGGATTAATCGGTTCGCCGACTGTGCCGAGCAACCGCAGCGACGAGAGATCGTGTTTCTTGACCCACTGGTCGCCCCAGCGAATGAATGCGCGAATCGCGGTCGGCGCGGTGTAGAGAATGTTGATCCGGTTTTGCTCGATGATCCGCCAGAAGCGGTCCGGCTCCGGCCAATTCGGCGCGCCTTCATACATAAAAGTGGTCGCGCCATTCGCAAGCGGGCCGTAAACAACGTAGCTGTGCCCGGTCACCCATCCGACGTCCGCGGTGCACCAAAAAATATCTTCGTCGCGAATGTCGAAGACATATTTCGTGGTCGAATAAATTCCGACGAGATAACCGCCGGTGGTGTGTAGAATTCCTTTCGGCTTTCCGGTCGAGCCGCTGGTGTAAAGGATGTAAAGCGGATGTTCACTGTCGAGCGGCGTCGGCGAACAATTGTCGTCAACGTATTCCAGCTCTCGGTGCCACCAAACGTCCCGGCCTTCCTCCATGTGGATTTCATTGTAGGCGCGCTGGAAAACAATAACGCGTTTCACCGACGAGCCTCCCCGCAATGCGTCATCCACGTTTTTTTTAAGTGGAACAATCCCGCCCCGGCGATAACTGCCGTCCGCGGTGATCAGCGCGATCGCGCCGCTGTCATGGATCCGGTCGCGAATTGAATCCGCGCTGAAGCCCCCGAAAACAACGGAGTGAACCGCGCCGATGCGTGCGCAAGCCAGCATCGCAATCGCCGTTTCGGGAATGGTCGGCAGATAAATGATGATGCGATCGCTTTTGCCGATTTTGTTTCGCTTCAAAACGTTTGCAAAACGACAGACTTCACGATGCAATTGCTGATAAGTCAGCGTCCGCTTCTCGCCCGGTTCGCCTTCCCACAGAATTGCCGCCTTGTTGCGACGGTGCGTGGTCATATGTCGATCCAGACAATTCTCGGAAAGATTGAGTTTTCCGCCGATGAACCATTTCGCAAAAGGCGCCTTCCATTCCAGGACTTTTCGCCAGGGCTTTTGCCAGGAAAGTTCCTTCGCCTCGCGCGACCAGAATTTGTCCGGTTGCTTGATCGACTCGCGATACATGCGCCGGTACTGCGCAAGGTTTTTGATCCGCGCTTTTTGCGCGAACTCCTTCGCCGGCTTAAAGACGCGCTTTTCCTTTAAGTGCGACTCGATGTTCTTGTTGTCGATCTTCATTCGCTGGTTGTGGCAATAATCGCTGCTCAGGTTTTGTAGGGCAAGCGCTCCGCTTCCCGTATTGATAAATTGGCAGGCGATGCGCCTGCCCTACAAATTATTTGTCTTCGATCATTGCGCACGAAACAATGCACCCATGAGCGATCACATTTATAAAAAGATAGAGCTGGTCGGTTCCTCACCGAACGGAATTGAAGAGGCTGTGAAGAATGCACTTGCCCGGGCAAAAAAGAGCGTCCGGAACATGCGCTGGTTCGAAGTTGCCGAAACACGCGGTTATCTCGAGGAAGGAAACATTGCGCACTGGCAGGTGACGCTGAAAGTCGGCTTCACCCTAGAGGAGTAGGGGCGATTGACTCAATCGCCACGGGGCGGTTCGGTCGATCTATTCTTCTTCCTGAGCTGCTTCGTATAACTTCGTCGCGCCGTAAACCAGGATCGCCGGCTTGAGCGCGAATAGCGCCAGCCGCACAACACCTCTTAAAATTCGCCCGACGCCCAAGCGGTTTAGAACGAATCCCGCCAGGATGGCGTAAGCCAGCGACTGCGCCGGGTTCTGGCGGACGTACGTTTCCGTTTGACTCAAAATTTCGTCGAAGTGCTCACGCGTGTAACGCAGGCCCCGCTCCGCTATATCGTCATGTCCTCGTTTTTCCATTTTGATTAACGATTGTCCGCGGAGTCCACTTGGTCAATGCAAAGTCATCCAAATCGTACTTGCTCCGATTCCCGGCGGAAAATCCATCGGCGGCGGTTGTCGATGGAACGTGCCGGATTTGCGCGATAATTTCAGGCAATAACGCGCCATTCGTTCAAGCGTCTGCTCGTTTAGCGTCTCACAATTAGTCGACAACAAAATGCGAGCGCCGCCGTCGATTAGTTCCAACGCTGAAACAATTAGCT
>Ga0070698_100005457_pt1 | contig 13890 bp, 9 predicted proteins | sample KBSK1502metaG_FD_65477 | JGI IMG/M metagenome (GOLD analysis project Ga0070698, IMG submission 65477) | Corn, switchgrass and miscanthus rhizosphere microbial communities from Kellogg Biological Station, Michigan, USA - KBS K1-50-2 metaG | ecosystem: Host-associated > Plants > Roots >...
GAGGCTGCGTCGTATGACGGTGTGGCCACCTACGAGTCTGGCGGTGAAGTCAACCTCTTGGCCGAGCAGCGTCCCGAGCGGGTTATGGGGCGGTCCGTGTCCGCCGAGTTTTTCTCGGTCCTCGGCGTCAACGCCGAGCTGGGCCGCACCTTCCAGCCGGGGGAGGACGCGCCCGGTGCCGCGCCGGTCGCCGTGATCAGCTACGGGCTCTGGTCCCGCCGTTTCGGCTCCGATCCCGCCATGGTCGGGAAGCCAATCATGATCGACGGCCGTCCCAGAGAGGTCGTCGGGGTCGCCGAACGCGGGTTCGCCTTCCCGGTGGCCGGCACGGAGGTCTGGACTCCCGTGGATCTCAACGCCCAGAACGTGGGCGAGCTCTGGGGCGCGATGGGCACCACCTACTTCGGCCGGCTCAAGCCGGGCGTCACCGTGGAGCACGCCGACCTCGAACACCACGCGCTGCTCCCCCGGATCCGCGGCGCATTCCCCTGGCGCATGCCCGACCTCTGGGGCACCGGCACCGACAATCACGTCCGCCGACTCGACGAGCTCATGGCCGCCGGTGTCAAGCAGCGGCTCGGCCTGCTCTTCGGCGCGGTGGGTCTGGTGCTGCTGGTCGCCTGCGCCAATGTGGCCAACCTCAATCTCACCCGCCTCGCCGGCCGGCAGCGCGAGATCCTGGTGCGTCAGGCGCTGGGCGGCAGCCGCTGGCGGGTTGCGCGCCAGCTCTTCGTCGAGCAGCTCGTTCTCGCGGGCCTGGGCGGCGCGGCCGGCGTCGCCATCGCGGTCGTGGGCACACCGCTGCTGGTAGCCTGGCTCCCGTCCGATACCCCACGGCTCGACGGCGTCGCCATCGACGGCACCGTGCTCGGCTTCACCGCGCTCGCCTCGGTGCTGGCCGGACTCTTTGCCGCCCTGGGTCCCATGCTCCGGGTTCCCAGGGCGGAGGCGCTGGACGGGCTGGGCAACCGCAACATCAGCGCGGGGCGGCCGGTGGGTCGGCTCGCCGGCACGCTGGTCGTGGCCGAAATCGCCCTCGCGGTGGTGCTTGTGGTGGGAGCCGGGTTACTGGTGCGGAGCCTGGGGCGGCTGCTCGCCGTCGATCCAGGCATCCGGGTGGAGCAGGTGGTGACGGCACGCATCACCCCGGACCCGGCTCGCTGTGGTGACGGAGACGTCCGGCCCTGCGTGGCACTCTATGCCGCCCTGGAACGCGAGGTCGGTGCGATCCCCGGGGTGAGCGCGGTCGAGTTCGCCAGCATGCTGCCGCTCGACGGCCAGAGCAACTGGTATCCTATGAATGTTGAGGATCATCCGGTGCCGCCCGGCGCGCCAGCCACCGGCCTCACGCCCCACGTGGTGTCCCCGGGTTACTTCGCGCTCATGGGTGTTAGGGTGGAGCGAGGCAGGGCATTCACCCGTGACGACCGGATGACCAGCCCGCTGGTCGCCGTGATCGGCAAGGCCGCAGCAGACTATTACTGGCCCGGCACCTCGCCGATCGGGAAGAAGATCAAGCCGGTCTGGCGGAAGGAGTGGTACACCATCGTGGGCGTGGTGAGCGACGTGCACCAGGCAGGACTGCACGAGCGGCCGGAGCTGGATTTCTACATGCCGATCGAGCAGTGGGCTGCCGGGTCGATGACCCTGGTGGTGCGGTCCACCCGCGCGCCGGCTCTGCTGGAGGGCGAGCTCAAGCGCGCGCTCGCGAAGGTTGACGCCACAACGCCGCTCTCCCGGGTTCAGAGCATGGAGCAGGTGGTCCGTACGTCGGTCGCATCACCCCGCACCACCACCATTCTGCTGGCCGGCTTCGCCGCGGTGACCCTGCTGCTGGGGGCGGTCGGAGTGTATGGCGTGCTCTCGTACGGCGTGACCCAGCGGCGTCGGGAGATCGGGATCCGGATGGCGATCGGTGCGGTCGCCGCCGATGTGCGGTGGATCGTCGTGCGGCGGGCCGCCGTGCTGGTCGCCACCGGACTCGCCATCGGGCTCACGGCGTCGTGGCTCGGCGCCTCGGCCCTGCGGGGCTTCGTGTTCGGCGTGAGCGTTCGGGACGGCGTGACCTTCATCATCGCGCCGATGGTGTTCGTCGTGGTCGGGTTCCTGGCCAGCTATCTCCCGGCGCGGCGGGCCACGATGGTGGCGCCGAGAGAGGTGCTGCAGGGGGAGTGAGGTGGACTCAGCCAAATAATCGAGGTACACCGTAGATCGCCAGCCCTACCAGCCCCCCCACCAGCGTGCCGTTGATTCGTACGTATTGCAGATCGCGGCCGACCGCCAGCTCCATGCGACGAGACGTGGCTTCCTTGTCCCAGCCCGCCACGGTCTGCGCGATCAGGTCGGCCACCTCGTGGCGGTGCTGTTCGATCGCGCTCACCACGACGTCGATGCCGTAGTCCTCGATCTCGTGGAGCAGCTCTCCATTCTCCAGCAACGTGGTGCCGAAGGCGCTCACACCGCGTGCCAGCGGGCCGGGCTCGTCCGTCTCGCTGCGGGTGGCGTAGCCCGTCACCGCCCGGCGGGTGGTCTCCCAGATCCAGGTGGACAGCTCCTCGATGGCCGGGTCGGAGAGCCATTCGTCCTTGAGGGCTTCGGCCCGGGCGCTGGTCTCCGGTGAATGCTGCAGCCGGTCCACCAGCTCGCGGAGCTTGAGGTCGAACGTGGCACGCACCGGGTGCACCGGGTCGCTGGTGATGTCCCGCAGCAGCTGCTCGACCGCGCTCAGGATCCGGTGGTAGATCTTCTCGTCGACGATGCCCGGTACCCACCAGGGGCTGCTCTCCTTGATGCGCTTGCGGATCAGCTCGCGGTTGGACTCGACGGCGTGGGCCGCCAGCCGGATGGCTTCGTTGAGCAGCTCCTGGTGACGGTCACCCTCTACTACCAGGGCCAGCGTTTTGCCCAGCACGGGCGCCACCCGGGTGGCGTGGATGCGGTCTCGGGCTCCCCGCTGGATCAGCTCCTTGATCTTCTCATCGGGCAGGGCCTCGAGAGTCTTGGCCACGCCGCTGGCCAGCTGCCGGGCGACCCGCTGGGCGTTCTCTGGCTGAGCCAGCCACTCCGCCGCCCGCCGGGCGATCTGCATGCCGCGGAGCTTGGCGGATACCGCGTCGCGTGCCAGGAAATGGTGCTGTACGAAGTTTCCGATGATTCGTCCGATCCGGTCCTTTTGCCGGCCGATGATGGCGGTGTGGGGAATCGGAATGCCCAGTGGATGGCGGAACAAGGCCGTCACCGCGAACCAGTCGGCCAGCCCACCCACCACAGAGGCTTCGGCCGTGGCGCGGATGTAGCCCAGCCATTCGTAACGCGGTTCGTAGATACTGGCGACGACGAACACTACGGCCGCCAGGGCCAGCAGGCCGGTGGCCCGCCGCTTCATGGAGTCGAGCTGGGCCTGACGAGCGGCGTCGTCGGGGCGTGGCGGGAACGGCGTCGTGATGTTGTTGCTCCGTGTGTGGACGCAAGGGCGCTAGGGCGCAAGGAAAACGCCTTCGCCTGCGGAAATACGGCTCTGGTCCAGATCGTGTTTCGTGACAGCTTTTTCTGGTGATGCCCTACGAGCGGTTCCACGCCTGGCAACGGGCCCACGATTTGGTCTTGGCGATCTACGCGAGCACTCGCGATTGGCCCGTGGAGGAGCGGTATGGACTGACCATTCAAGCGCGCCGGGCAGCCGTTTCCGTGTCAGCTAATCTAGCCGAGGGGTCGGCCAGATTGGGCGGGAGAGAGCTCAGGAGATTCGCAGACATTAGCCTCGGCTCTTTGTCCGAATTGTCTTGTCTGCTTCGTATTGCACGCGATCTCGAGTACCTCTCCCATGAAGAGTTCGTCCGGCTGGACGAGAAACGGAACTCCGCCGGAAAGGTGCTCTTTGGCCTTGCGCGCGCCGCAGGAAGATCCTTCCGTGGGTGAGGCGCCCTTGCGCCCTTGCGCCCTTGCGCCCTACTCAACGGTCTTCCGGAACCTCCGCACACTGAGCCCGATCAGCCCCACCGAAAACGCCACCAGGATCGCCCCCTCTCTCCAGAGCGCCTCGAGTCCGCTTCCCCGCAGCAGGATCCCCCGCATCAGTCTGAGGAAATACGTGAGCGGCAGCGCCGCCCCGATCCATTGCGCCGGCTCCGGCATGGCCTCGCGGGGGAACATGAACCCGGAGAGGAGGATGTTGGGCAGCAGAAACAGGAACCCCAGCTGCATCGCTTGCGCCTGGTTCCGGACCACCGTCGAGACGAAGAGTCCGATCGCCAGGCTTGCCACCACGAACGGCAGCGCCACCAGGTAAAGCAGGCCCACGCTGCCGCGGATGGGTACGTCGAAGAGCAGCCGCCCCAGCACCAGGATCACCGAAATCTGGACGTATCCCACCAGCAGGAACGGCACGATCTTGCCCAGCATCAGGCTGGTCTTGCTGATCGGCGTCACGACGAGCTGCTCCAGGGTGCCCCGCTCGCGCTCCCGTACCAGCGAGATACTCGCGATGACGATCATCGTCATTGACAGCAGGACGCCGATGATGCCGGGGACGATGTACACACTGCTCCGCAGGCCCGGATTGTACCAGGGCCGTACGCGCACCTCGATGGCTGGCGCCACCCCGCGCGACGCCGCCAGGGCCTGGGAGCGGACCGCGCCCGCCAGCCCCGCTCCATTGATGGCCGCCGAGGACGCGAGGGGATCCGCCGCGTCTACCACGATCTGGGCCACCGCGGTCCGACCCCGTTTGATGTCGCGCTCGAAGTCCGGCGGAATCACGATGCCCGCCTTGGCCCGGCCCTCCTCGATCACCGCGGCCATCTCCTCGCGGTCCCGCACCTGGCCCGCCAGATCGAAGTTGCCGGTGTTGAGCATCGCCTGAACCAGTCGGCGGCTCTCGACCGACCCCGACTCGTCGAGCACCACCGTCGGCAGGTGGCGCACCTCGGTCTGGATCGCGTAGCCGAACAGCGCGAGCTGAATCGCCGGGACGCCGATCATCATCCCCAGCGTAAACCGGTCGCGCCGCATCTGGATGAACTCCTTGCGGAGCATCGCCCAGAAGGGCCACCGGCCGACCCGATCGCGAAGGCTCACGCGACCGCTCCCTCGTCACGACGCTGCATCTCGATGAACACGTCTTCGACCGTGGGGAGTCCGAACCGCGCGGTGATCTCCGCCGGCGTGCCCACCCCGATCAGGTGGCCCCGGGACAGAAAGGCCAGCCGGTGGCAGCGCTCCGCCTCGTCCATATAGTGCGTGGTTACCAGTACCGTCATCCCTGCCCCCGCCCGCCGGCCGATCATCTCCCAGAACCGCCGCCGCGATGCGGGGTCGACGCCGGCCGTCGGTTCGTCCAGAAACACCAGGTCCGGCTCATGGGTCGTGGCGCAGGCGAGCGCGAGCCGCTGCTTCCACCCGCCCGAGAGCGTACCGGCGAGCTGGCTTCGGCGAGCCGTCAAGTCGTACTCCTCGAGCTGCGCTCCGATTCGCCCCCTCCGCTCGGCTCCCACGATGCCATAGACGGAAGCGTAGAACGCGAGATTCTCCTCGACCGTGAGGTCGTCGTAGAGCCCGAACCGCTGCGACATGTAGCCGATTCGCTGCCGCACCAGTTCGGGGTTCTTCACCACGTCCACGCCCACCACCATGGCGGTCCCCGCCGTCGGCGCGATCAGCCCGGTCAGCATCCGGATCGTGGTGGTCTTGCCGCTGCCGTTGGGGCCGAGCAGGCCGAAGATTTCGCCGCGGCCCACCTCGAGGTCGAGGTTCTCCACCGCCACGATCCCCTTGAACTCCTTGCGGAGCCCCCGGGTTACGATGCCGAAGTCGCCGTCGCCCTGGTCCCCTTGCGTCATTGCGCCCTTGCGCCCCCCAGCGTCACGCTGACCCACAACCCCGCGTGCGGCGCCTCCGCGGGATTGGCGAACTCCACCTTCACGCCGAACATCAAATCGGCCCGCTCCTGCTCGGTGAGCGCCACCCGCGGGGTGAACTCCGCCTTCGGATTGATGGCCACCACGCGCCCGGCGAGCGAGCGACCTTCGCCGGTGATGACCGTGGCCGCGTCTCCAACCCGGAGTGTTGCCACGAGCGACTGGGCCACATAGACCCGCACGAACGGGCGTCCCGTCTCACCGATCGTGACCACCGGGACGTTGGCTGCCAGGGCCTCGCCCGGTTCCGCGTTGCGGGAGAGCACAATGCCCGCCACCGGAGCGACCAGGACCAGGTCGGCGGCCCGCGCCTCGATCTGCCCGAGGGCGGCGCGCGCACTGGCCAGCTCCGCTTGGGCTCCGGCGATTCGCTCCGGCCGGCTGCCGGCCCGGAGCAGTCGCACCGCCTCGTCCGCCGCCTGGCTTCTCCCTCGGGCGACCCGCTCGGCGCTGATCGCGTCGTCCAGGGCCTGCTTGCTCACGGCGTCGTCGGCGGCCAGTGCCCGGATCCGGCCCAGCTCCGCCGTGGCTCGGGTGAGCTCCGCGTTTGCCGCGCCGAGCTCCGCCTCGGCTCGCCGGATTTCCTCGGGCCGCGCGCCGGCCGTCAGGTCGCGGAGATTCGCGGCCGCGGTGGCCACCCGTGCCCCCTGCGCCGCGAGCGACGCCGAGAGGTCCGTCTGGGTCAGCAGCGCGAGGGTATCGCCCGGGCGCACGGTCGCGCCTTCGTCGACGCGCACCGACACCACCCGCGCGGCAGTCATTGCGCCGATGTCCGCCTCGGGTACCTCCACGGTGCCGCGGGCAACGTGGGGATCGGCCTCGCGGCTGCTGCACGCGGCGGCAAGGACAAGGATCAGAACGGCCGACCGGTAGACGGTCATGCGGAAGTCCCGGTTGGGGAGAGTGCTCGTACCGCGAATTCTCCGGCGTGACGGCCGAACTCGCGCGCGACGGTGTCGGGCACGCCGTCAGTTCCTGAGCCGAAGAAGATCCCGACCGCCGGCCGGGCGATGATGAAGTAGGCCACCTGGGAGATCGTGCTCACCGCGGCGAAGCGTGGCTCGACGTCGGTGCGAAACACCCCCTCGTGCTGGCCTGCCTCGATGACCCGGCAGAGCCGGTGGAACAGCCCTGCGGCCAGCTGGAGAATGACGTCCTTGGCGCGGCGGGCGTCGTGGTCCACCATCTCCCGCACCATCAAACGAGGGAGGTTCGGCTGCGCGAGAAGGAATTCCACCTGAGCGCCGACCAGGGCCCGGATCGCGTCGGCCGGAGCCGTGGCGGACTCGAGAACCTGCCCCCCGGTGGTCACCATGCCGCTCACGATCCGATGGAGAACCGCCTTATAGAGCTCTTCCTTGCTGCCGAAGTAGTAGTAGAGGAGAGCCGGGTTCAGCTTGGCCTCGGCACCGATCTCTTTGATCGTGGTCGGGTCGAAGCCCTGCCGGCCGAACAATCGTTCCGCGGCATCGAGGATCTGGTCCCGGGTGGGCGAAGCTGTATCGACCGCCATGAATTAATTAAACGATTAATCAATACGAATGCAAGCAGGCTCCCGAGTCCGGGTCCCGATGCCTTCAAGGCTTCCCGGCTATCTCCTGGATTACGCGGCCATCGGTGCTGGGGACCGGAGCATCCAGCATGGCCGCCAGGGTGGGCGCAAAATCCATCGTCGAGACGACTCGATTCATTGCGCCCGGTGCGATCCCGGGCCCGGCAGCCACGAACAGTCCCCCGATCCGGTGATCGCCGGTGCGGGTGAAGTGATTGGTCCCTTCCACCATGCCGATGCGCTCCGATTGCACCCGAACCGTCGCTGCCGCACCGCCGGCGTGATGAGAGCTGCCGGTTGGCACCGCGTCGTCCCAATCCAGCAGCAGGTCGGGCAGGTCCGCCAGGTGTTCTCCCTCGAACCGGTCCCTGGTGCGGACCACCCGTGTCAGCGCGGGTCGCCCGGTTCGCTGGTCCACCACCTCGAGGAGATGCTTGGTGAGGTCGGTGCAGAAGGCATCCGCCTCGGCTCCAGGCTGGAGAATGCCGTTGGGCTCCCTGCCAGCGAGGTTGAGCCGGATCCCCGCCGTTAGGTGTCCGTTGCGCACGACAAAGCACTTGCTGCGGAGCGGATCGGCATCGAGCACGGGAAGCGCCGGCGGACTCTGAATGCGCGGACGCAGCCGGGCCCGGGGTGGAGACAGCGCTTCGCGCAGCCGGCGGGGAATCATGTGCCAGATGCGTTGCGCCACGCCCCTCGCCGAAGCCGGCGGCGCGGGCTGCGCCGCCGCAGGAACGGCTGCTGAAGCACCCAGCCGGATCAGGATCTCGGGCAGGAGGAACTGCGCGCCGTGCCAGTGGGACATCCCGTGGGCCGTGACCACCAGCACTCGGGTGTTACCTGCCGCCTCCAGAACTCGGCCGATCGCTTCGTCGATGGCGACGTACACCTTGCGGAGCGGGTCACCGAGTGCTGCGGACATCGCGGCGTCGTGCGCCGGGTGGGTTGCATCGTGCAGGTGCCACACCTGGTGTCCGGCACAATGAGACTCGGTAAACACCTGGACGAAGAGGTCCCACCCGCCTTTCGCCAGGAAATGGGTCGTGAGCTCGGCGCGCGTCTTCACGCCCTGGACCAGCCGGTCGATGAATAACCCATAGTCATCGAGGCTCCGTCGCAGGCCGTCACAGGAATGTTCCAAAGGATAGCCGCCCAGCTTTGCCGTCACCTCGGTGCGCACCTCCGGCGGGATCGCACTGAAGGCAGACAGCGCTTCGATGCCGCTCCAGTCCACGATCTGCATGCCGTTGATGTGCGGGTCGAGCTCGGTCAGCGGCACGTCGATGATGGCGACCCGCTTTCCGGCGCGGCTCAACGTGGTCCAGAATGGCTCACACAGGAGTTTGGGATGGTGATACTCGTAGCTGCCGGGTTTGAGCTGGACCGTGTAGTGGTATCCGTGCCGGGCCGGCGTGACGCCGGTAGAAAATGTCGGCCAGGTCGCGCCAACCAGAAATCCCTCGATCCCACGGGTCTCGCCGACCAGTCCGCGGGCCATCAAGCCTCCAAGACGAGGCATCGTTCCGTCGGCTCCCCAGCGGCGCAACAAACCCGGGTTGGCGGCATCGATGCCTATCACGAGGAGCTTGGCCGGCGGTCCGTTCATGCCGAACGACGCCGTGCCAGCGCCGCCAGCACATACCTGGTGTACAGCAGGTATTGCCACCCACCAGGCTCTTTCAGCGATCGCAGGTGCCAGCGCCAGGCCTGCGCGGGACTTCCCTCGGCGAGGAAGCGACTGGCGGCGGAGTGACAGGCGGGCGCGATCTTGCGGCGGATTCCCTCGCGAAAGTCCTCCGGCAGGTCGAGCTCCAGGATGGTGGCCAGCGCGTCCGCTTCACCCAGATGCCATTCCCGTGACTTCGATTCGGAAGCTGGGATGTCGGTATGCCACACCACGGTTGGCTGCTCGAGAAAGACCATGCGGCCCCTGCTCGCGAGCTGGACCGCGAGGTAAGTACATTCGAGCGAGTGCGGGGCGCCACGGAAGACATCGGATCCGATGCTCGTGGTGCGGCAGAGCCACGAGCCGGGCAGCAGCCAGTTGCTGGTGAGCAGGGCCGTGAGCGGATCGCGCTGCACTTCGGCCGCGTTGGTGACGTGCAGCGTGTCACCCGCTGCGTCGCGCCGGTAACCATTGGTCACCACCGCCTCCAGCCCGGGCTGAGACTCGAGGGCCGACACCCTGAGGGCCAACGCCCCGGGAAGCATCAGGTCGTCGTCGTCGAGGCGGCTGAACCAGGGCGTATCCACCAGGTCGCGACCGGCCCGCAGCGCCTCCGGGATTCCGCGCTCGGGCACCGAGGTAACCCGGATGCGTGGATCCGCGTTCAGCTGGCGCACCACTTCGGGGTCGCGCTCATCCCCGTTGATCACCACCAGGGGTACGGCACGCACGCCTTCCTGCGACAGCACGCTGGCGATCGCGCGCTGGAGAAACGGGGCGCGACCCTGCCGCGCCAGGGTCGGGAAGATCACCGTGACGGCCTGCATGCCAGCTTCCGGAGTCATGCCATGGAGCTCGATGTCGGACGCCTGCCCGATGGTGCCTGCCTCGAGGCCGACCTGTGCATCATCGGGGCGGGTCCCGCCGGCGTCGCGCTGGCCCGCGAGTTCATCGGCCTCGGCATCGAGGTGCTCCTGCTGGAGAGTGGCGGGACCCGCCGCGAGGAGTGGCCCCAGACCCTGAATGAAGGTACCGTCGCCGGCGATGCTTATGTCGGGCTCAGGCCGTCCCGGCACCGGCAAATCGGCGGCACCAGCTGGATTTGGAACACACCGGCTTCCCGATCCACTGGTGCCAAATACGTGCCGCTCGACCCCTGGGACTTCGAGCCCAGGGGGGGCGGGCTCGACCGCGGGTGGCCGATCCAGGCGGCCGAGCTCACACCACACTACCGGCGGGCCCAGAGCCTCGCGTGGCTTGGGCCACTGGCCTACGATGCGCAGGACTGGGCCGACCCGGCCCGGCCGCCCTTTGCGCTCGGCGACGACCTGCTTGCCTCCCGGGTTTATCAGTTCGGACCCAGGCGACCCTTTACGGACGACTATCCCGCCCAGCTTGGCGCCGCGGCGAACCTGCGGCTGTGCCGAAACGCCACCGTGTGCCGGTTGCTGGCGGACGGAACCGGCCGCCGCGTCGTAGAGGCGCGGATCGGGTCCCGGTCGGGTCGCTGGCAGACCGCGCGCGCGCGTACCTTCGTGCTGGCTGGCGGAGCGATCGAGAATCCCCGCCTGCTGCTGGCGTCGCACCTGGGCAACGATATGGTGGGCCGCTGCTTCATGGAACACCCGCGAGACCATGCTCTTTCCCTGGATCCCGCGACTCCGGAGCTGTTCTCCCGGGGGGGCTTCTACGATACCCACGTCGCTGCCGACGGTACACTCATTGGAGGCCGGCTGGCGCTCACCGGGCGGGCGGTCCGGGAGCTGGACCTCCCCAACGCCTCGGTGACGCTGTTGCCGCGCGTGGTGTCCCCGGGGGCCGGTAATGGATTGGGCGCGCGGCTGCTGCGCCGGATTCAGCGATGGGGCGCTCCGCTACCGCGCGGAGGCTACGGATGGTCGCGGGAGTCCGAGCCGGAGCAGGTGTTCGACGGGTTCCGCCTGCTGATCAACCTGGAGCAGCGCCCTCATCCCGAGAACCGTATCCTGCTGGGCTCGGACACAGACGCGCTGGGGGTGCCACGCTCGGTCCTGCACTGGCGCTGGCGCGGCGAGGAGCAGGCGGGACTGGATCGACTCCGAGGAGTCGTGGTTTCGTCCCTCGAGGATGCGGGTCTTGGCCGGGTGACAGTGGACTCGGACCGACCGATCGATCCCAACGCGCATCATCACGCCGGCACCACGCGAATGGATCCCGATCCTGGCCTCGGCGTCGTGGATTCGGACGGGAGAGTCCACGGAACCGATAACCTGTTCGTCACCGGGGCCTCCGTGTTTCCTTCTGCCGGATTCGCCAACCCGACCCTGACGATTCTCGCGCTTGCCCTCCGGATGGCCGACCACCTGAAGCGGACGCTAGGACGCTAGGAAAGTGCTCTTACCACTTAGCGTCTTAGCGTCTTAGCCTCTCACTTCAGGCAGATACACATCGAAGGTCGATCCCACTCCAACCTGACTCGATACTTCCAGCCAGCCGCCGGCGCGGCGCACGATTTCACTGGCGATCGACAGGCCGAGCCCGGTCCCGCGTCCCTCGGGCTTGGTGGTGAAGAAGGCGTCGAAGACACGGTCTCGAGTCGCATCGTCCATCCCCACGCCGGTGTCGGCAACCCGCAGCCGGACCACAGGGCCGGGCGTCGGCTTGTTCAGGGCCTCGCGAGGAAACCGATTCCGGATCCGGGAAGTTTCCACGGTGACGACCCCCCCGGCGGGCATCGCGTCACGGGCGTTGAGCACCAGATTCATGAGCACCTGCTCCAGCTCGTATCGGTCGCAGGCCACCACGGCGCCGGCGGCGTCCAGGCGCGCGACCAGCCGCACTCCGTTCGACAGGAGCCGGCCCAGCAACCCGGTTGAATCGCGCATCACGGTGTCGAGGTCCGCCTCGGCGTGAGTGGATTGCTCCCGTCGCGAGAACGCCAGCAGCCGGTTGGTCAGCACGGTGCCGCGCTCGACCGCGCTCTTGATCCAGCCCGCCTCCAGCCGGAGCGCGGGGGCCTCGGCCAGCTCCTCGATGAGCCGATCCACCGAAGGCCCGATCACCAGGAGGAGGTTGTTGAACTCATGGGCGATGCCGCTGGCGAACTGGCCCACCGCCTCGACGCGTTGCCAGCGCCGCAGGTGCTCGTCGAACTGCCGCTGGCGGGTGACGTCGGTGAGGCTGCCCCGAACCAGACGGCGGTCGGACGCGGGAAGCCGCACCAGTCGGACCTCGCAATGCACATCGGCTCCGGTTGCCGTGCGATGCATCCAGTCGAACGCCGGCGCCTCGCCCCCCAGTGCCGCTTCGATCCGCTCGCGTGCGAGGGAGCCGGAGGGCTGTCCGTCGGGCTGAGTGGGCGGGCTCAAGGTGACCGGGTCGGAGTGGAGCAGGGCCTCCCGAGACAGGCCGAAGAGCGTTATGGCGTTTTGATTGGCGTCGACGAAATGACCGGCATCCACGTCCAGGACGACGATGGCCTCGGGCGCGTTCTCCACCAGCGTGCGATAACGCGCCTCGCTCTCCCGGAGCGCTCGCTCGGCCCGCTTGGCGTCGCTCACGTCCCGGGCGAGGATGGTGGCGCCGACCACGCGCCCCTCCCGGACCACCGGTGCGGTATGGGTGGCAAACCACCGGGTGGTGCCGTCGGGGAGGTGCGCCGGCAGCTCCCGCACCCGTGGCGCGGCCCCGTCGAAGATCTCCCCCAGCGACCGGCGCAGCTCCTCCTGGAGCTCCACCGGGGCGTAATCCACCACGCTGGTTCCCAGCACCGCGTCGCGGGTGAAACCCGGCGCTCGATTCAGATACTCGACCGTGCCGTCCAGTCCGACCAGCAGCAGCAGGTCCGGCACCGCCTCCACCAGGGTGCGGCACGCCACCAGGGCCTCCTCACAGCGGAGCTGGCCCGGGGCCGGCGAGAAGATGTCCTGAGTATCCAAAGTCGGTCCGTCCTCCTGCGCGGGATTGGCTTGGGTGCTCCGCGCGCCTTGACGAACCTCCCCGGCACCGGTATCCTCAAGCATAGAACAGCGTTCTGGTAAGAATAGAATAATGTTCTGTGCTTGCTGTGTCAACCGTCGCCTTTTTAGCTAGCTCCCTAGCTCCCTAGCTCCCTGACTCCCTAGGTCCTATGGTCTACCGCCAGAATCAGCGGAGCGAGCGGGTGCGGGAAGCCAGCCGCACCAGGATCCTGTCGGCAGCCCGGAAGCTGTTCGGCCGCCGGGGTTACGCTGCCGCCACCATGCGCGACATCGCCAAGGCGGCAAACACGTCCATCGGCAATCTCTACTTCTATTTCGCCCACAAGGATGAGCTGATGGGGGCGATGCTGGCCGAAGGTCGCGAGCCGGTCTGGGCATGGGTGGATGAAGCGGCGTCGGCGGTGCCGCCGGGGCCGGCCCGGCTCGCGATCAGCGCCTATATCAATCTGCTCCGCCTGCTCACGATCGACCGTGATCTGATGCGGCTGTTCCTGACCGAGGGCCTGCCGGCGAGCTTGACCCAGCGGGCGGTGGAGGAACACCTGGGTAACCTCCGGGCGGTCTTCCGGGAGAATTTCCCGGAGTACTCCAAGGAGCATCTGGAGCTGGTGCTCTCCACCTGGAGCGGCGCTTCACGGCGCTGCGCCGAGCGCTTCGCGCGGGGTGAGCTGGGGACCGATCCCTTCGCCGTGGCGGAGTTTTTGGTTCGCTGGAATTTGAGGGCGCTGGGGGTCGAGGCGTCCGAGGTCGACGCGGCCATGGCAGCCGCAATCCGGGCAGTTGAGAAGAGCGAATTAT
>Ga0070698_100005458_pt1 | contig 13889 bp, 13 predicted proteins | sample KBSK1502metaG_FD_65477 | JGI IMG/M metagenome (GOLD analysis project Ga0070698, IMG submission 65477) | Corn, switchgrass and miscanthus rhizosphere microbial communities from Kellogg Biological Station, Michigan, USA - KBS K1-50-2 metaG | ecosystem: Host-associated > Plants > Roots >...
GGACGCGGGCATTGGCGATGGGGCGGCCGATGGGGACGCTAGAGGCGCCGGGGGACGGCCGGCAAAGGTGGGCCGTCGCCCAGACCGTCGCTTCGGTTGGTCCATAGTCGTTGTACAGGTTCGCGTTGGGCAGTAGACGGTAGTGCTCCTGCTCTAGACGGACGGGGAAAACGTCGCCGCCGACCGAGATGTCCCGGAGGGTGCGCAGTGCATGGCCGCCCTCACGGAGTAGCAACTCGTAGTACCAGGGCATGTGCGTGAGATGGGTGACCTGTTCAAGGCGCACGAGTCGCACCACAAGACGGGGATCTCGGATGCGCTGGTCATCTGCGAGGACGAGCCTACCGCCGGTGGACAGTGGCCAGTAGATGGCCGCCGCGGAAGCGTCGAACGAGATCGGAACTAGGAGGAGATACGCGCCGGGCGACGTTCGCCCATTGCTCCAGCGGGCGGTGGTGGAGTTAACGATCTGGCGATGAGGGACGAGGACGCCCTTTGGCAGGCCGGTGGAGCCGCTGGTGTAGATGACGTAGGCGAGGTTGTCGGGGGTGGTTACGGAGGGTGGATTGGTGGTCGGCAGGGACGCCAGCTCGGGTGCGTCCGCGAGTTGCAGAGTGCGGCCCGGTCCGAGAGCAGGTCGTTCGGAGCCGGGGGCCACGACCAGTCGGAGACCGGCGTCCTCGAGCATGAAGCGGAGGCGCTCTGGAGGTGTCTCGGGGTCGATGGGGACGTAGGCACCGCCCGCCTTGAGGACCGCGAGCAGGGCGACGATGGTCTCGGGCAGGCGGTTGGCGAGGACGCCGACCAGTGTTTCCGGGCCGACCTGGAGCTGGCGGAGGCGGTGTGCGAGCTGGTTCGCACGCGCGTTGAGTTCGCAGTAGCTGAGCTGGGTGGAACCGGCGACGAGGGAGACGGCGTCGGGGGTGCGCTCGACCTGTTCCTCAAAGAGCTGGTGAAGGCAGCGCTCGGCCGGATAGGGGCGTGCGGTTCGGTTCCACTCCCAGAGCACCCGACGTCGTTCCTTCTCGGCGAGCAGGGGCAACTGGGAAAGGCGGAGTCGAGGCTGGTCGGCGACCGCCTCCAGCAGAACCTGGAGGTGGCCGAGCAGGCGGTCGATGGTGGCCGCCTCGAAGAGCTGGTCGGCATACTCCGCCTGAAGGGTCAGGCCGCCTCGGGGATGGGGTCGGACGCGGAGGCTGAGGTCGAAGCCGGCGAGGCCGCTCTCCAACTCCAGTCGCCGCCAGCGGCGAGCGCCCACCCTGAACATGGGCAGCCGACCGGACGAGTTGAAGCGAACCTGGAAGATTGGCGAGTGGGCGGTATCGGCCGGCTGGAGCTCTTCGATCAGGCGCTCGAGCGGTGTCGTGCGGTGAGCGAGGGCAGCTTGGTGCGCCTGTCCCACCCGTTCCAGCGCCTCGCTGAAGGTGGGATCCCCGGCCAGTCGGGCCCGCACCACGACCGCGTTCTCGAGCGGTCCCACCAGCGACTCCCAGCCCTCACGTCCGCTGGTCGGCAGCCCGACCGCGAGATCGCGCTCGCCGCTGTAGCGGGCGAGGAGGACGACGAAGGCGGTCAGCAGGACGAGCTCGGACTCGCCCAATTCGGACAGGCGCCCGACCAGCGCCGCGGGTAGCCGCTTCGTCCGCCGCTGGCCGCGCAGCGCTTGCACCCTGGCCGCTGGCCGTGGATGATCGCCGACCAGGTCGAGCACCGGCAGCCCCTGCAGCTCGCGGCGCCAGAAGTCCAGCTCTTCGGCCGCCGACGCCGACTCCTGCCAGCTCCGCTGCCAGGCCGCATAGGATGCGAACCCGGGTGTCGGCGACAGTTCCGGCGTCCGCCCTCGCGCGCGCGTGTCATAAACCTCCGCCAGTTCCCATACCAGCCGCTCCAGAGAGGCCTCGTCGACGACCAACTGGTGGCCGGTCAACAGCAGCACAGCCCGCTCCCGCGAGCACCGGATCAGGGCCGCCCGCAGCATCGGGGCCGAAGCCGGCTCGAAGGGCAGCTCCGCTTCGCGGCGCGCCAACCGCCGCATCTCCGCCCTCTGCCCACCACGCTCAAGGCCACTGACGTCGAGCAAGGGGACCCCCTTCCAGATCGGCTCGACGAGCACTCGAAGCGGCTGCCCCTCAACCCCCACAAAGGCGCTTCGCAACGCCTCGTGTCGCTCCACTAGCTCACCCAAGCAGCCCTGCAACAGCCCCTGGTCCAACACGCCTCGAACCTCGTACGCCACCTGCACGTGCGTGGGCGCATCCGGCTGCATCTGACCCAGGACCCAGAATCGTCGCTGCATGAGCGACAGATCTTGAGCGGTCCGCCTGCGATCGCGGAGCAGCTCGGCGAGGAGCGCTCGCTTCTCCTGCAGCGACAGCTTGTCGAGGTCAGGCCGCTTCGTGATTTCCACCTCTGATCCCCGGACCACGGTATGGATGCGCTTGATAGCGGGTCAATTGCGCTGCCTGGGTTGCGCCCAATGGATCGCATCTGGGACGCTCAGGCCCAGACCTGTAATGAAGCCCATCACTCTACCTGGGATCGACGAGTACTCCGAGCGCCACACGTCGCCGGAGCCGCCCGAGCTGACCGCTGTAGCGAGCGACACCCGCGTCCGGTTCCAGGACCCGCAGATGATGAGCGGTCCAGTCCAGGGAGCGTTCCTTGCGACTCTGGTGCACGCGCTGCGCGCGCGTCAGATCCTCGAGATCGGCGCCTTCACAGGCTATAGCGCGATTTCGATGGCACGCGCGCTCGCTCCTGGCGCACGCCTGATCTCATGCGAGATTTCGGAAGCACACGCGGCTGCAGCTCGGCACAATATCAAGTGCGCCGGTTTGGGCGACCGCGTGACGGTACTCACCGGTCCTGTCCTCGCCACCATCCGCGACCTTCCCGGACCGTTCGATCTCGTCTTCATCGATGCCGACAAGACAGAGTACCTGCAATGTTTCGAAGGGGTCCTTCCCAAGCTCAGTGACCATGGCGTTATCGCCGCCGACAACACGCTCTGGAATGGGGAAGTGCTGTACGAGAAATCCACGGACCGGGACGTACTGGCTCTCCGCACATTCAACGAGGCTGTGGCCGCCGACCCGCGGGTAGAATGCGTCCTCCTCACGATTCGCGATGGCATCACGCTGATCCGCAAGCGCGCACAGCCCAAACACTGACCCCACCGGTCAGACTAAACCGTGGCTGTGCAGTTTCTGCGCGTGCCTGATGAGCCCATCCGTCAGTTCGTCGCGTAGTCCGCCGGCCCAAAGCGCGATGTTGAGGTCCTGGACGACCATCATGCCGTCTTGTAGCTGCCCTTCAAACTCGTCGTCAATAAGCAGCTTCGTGAGTTCATCCAGGCGACCGAAGACCATCATCGTATCGCGGTTGGGACCCGTCGTCGACACAAATACCCGGGTCTGATCGATTCGACCAGCTCTCTCGAGGTTTCGGGTGTATTCAAAGACGCCGTTGAGCACGTCGAGCATCCGCGCTTCTCGGCCCGGGATCGCGGAGCCCCAAGAGATCACCAAAGCGCCGTTCTCAAACGAGGCCATCAGAACCCCCCTTACGTCCCCCGCCCGACGATGCAAGCAGCACGGCCTTGACGGCGAGATACTCCTCGAGACCCTCGCGGCCCATCTCGCGGCCGTGCCCAGACTGCTTCGTGCCTCCGAATGGCGCCGAGATCGCAACGTTTCCGCCGTTGATCTCGACCTGTCCCACACGCAGCAGCGCCCCCACTTTCATTGCTCGCTCAATATCAGCCGACCAAACGCTCGCGCTCAGCCCATACGGGTTGTCGTTCGCCTGCTCGACCGCATCGCGCTCGTCGCGGTACGCAAGAATTGCGAGTACAGGTCCGAAAATCTCATCTCGCGCGATCGTCATTGAGCTGTCCACGTCGGAGAAGATCGTGGGCTTAACGTAGTAGCCGCGGGAAAGACCGGCCGGCGGTTCGGTACCGCCGGCGATCAGCCGAGCCCCCTCGCTTGAGCCGATGCCGATGTAGCCCCGAACGCGGTCGCGTTGTTGAGCGGAGATCAATGGGCCGACGACCGTTTCTGGAGAAGAAGGATGGCCAGGAGTGAACTGCTGCAGCGACGCTATCGCCACCTCCTCGGCTTCCCGCAGCAGGCTGCGAGGCACCAGGAGTCGCGAGAGGGCGGTGCAGGTTTGGCCTGAGTTAAGGAAGCACTTGCTCAAGCAGTCGTTCACTGCGCGCTCGACCGGCGCGTCTGGCAATACGATGCAAGCCGACTTGCCACCAAGTTGGAGCGCCACTCGTTTCACCGTGTGCGCCGCCAGCCCGGCGATTTGTCGGCCAATCTCTGTCGAGCCCGTGAACGAGATCATGTCGATGTCGGGATGCAGCGCGATTGCCCTCCCGACCACAGGTCCAGTGCCGGCCACGAGGTTGAACACGCCGGGCGGGAGACTGGCAGCGTCGATCGCCTCAGCGATCAGGAACGCATTCAGCGGAGCGAGCTCGCTCGGTTTGAGAACGATAGTGCAACCGGCCGACAGTGCGGAGGCCACCTTGACGCCGATGTCCTGGGCCGGGAAGTTCCAGGGCGTGATGGCGCCGACAACCCCAACCGGTTCACGCAGCAGCACAACGTCATCCGACTGCTCCACAAATGGGTAGCTGGTCGCAACATCGGCCATTGTCCGCATCAGCACAGATGGCATTGCAGCCTGCATCGCGTACGCGAAGTTGATTGGCGCTCCGACCTCCGTCTGAATCAGGGTGGCCAGCTCGTCGACCCTCGTCAGGAGGACCTCCGCGATTCGCCGTACAGCGGCTGTTCGGTCGGCGACGGGGGTCTTTGCCCAGACAATCAGCGCCGAGCGCGCCGCCTGTACTGCCCGGTCGACATCCTCTGGCGAACACGCGGGCACTCGGCCGATCACTTCTTCGCTCGCCGGATCGATTACGTCTATGTGCCGATCCGTGGCGGGTGCGACCCATCGTCCGCCGACATATAGCTGGTTATAGTTACGGACTGACGTCGCCCGCTCGATACTCATCTCGACTCGTCCCCAGGTACTCCCTATTTGAACCTCCACCTTGTCGCTGTGCCATGGAACGCCGACCCGTGGTCGAGGCCGGACGCGTCTGAAACCCAGCCAAACGCGACGCGGGGTCGGACGACCAAGAATGGTCCGGGCAGATTCGAAGGATCAAGGTCCCAGCTGTACTTTTCGTTGTTTGCGGCGGCGACGCGCGCCACCAGCTCCTGGTCGGTGACGGTTTCAACGTAACCCTCCAGAATCACGACCTCACTGCCACTTTCGAGGTGGACGGTTATCTCTGGGTTCGTCTTGATGTTCCTCGCCGCGAGCGATCCCGTGCTGAAGTAGAAAGCGCCGTCGAGCCAGACCCCCCAGACTGGACGGGCGTGTGCACGCCCATTTGGTCGTGTGGTGCCGATCCAGTAGTTGCGCGAAGTCTGTAGCCTCGCCACTGCCCACCCCCAAGGCAACAGCGTCGGCTCCAGGTGACCGCCGAACATGAGCGGCCGGCTAGCCTCTGGGGGCTCTGGCAAGCGTTGTGTATCGCGTTCCATGCCCGCTATGTTCCTCGCATCGACCGTCACGGCGGGGGGCCCCCACGCTTAGCCTCGGCTGGCGCTGTGTTGATCACGTGGGCGCTTGGTTCCTCTTCAGGCGTGTAGGTACGCGAGAGCGCTCCGTACCTGCGCGAGAGTCGAACGACCGGATCCAGTAGCTTAGCCGACACGCGCCCCTGCGCCCAGACGGACGGATCGACGTGTATATGCAAGACCCGCCCGACCACGAGATTGCCATTACCGACTGATGCAATCGATGTCACCCTGCATTCGAGGTGCGCACTCGCCTCCGCCACCCGCGGCGCTCGTACGACCCGCGACTGCTGGGCGGTGAGGCTTGCGAACGTAAACTCGTCCTCTGATGGCGCGAGGTCGGCGGCGGTGGCGTCCAGTGCCGAGAGAATCCGCCGGCTCGCGATGTTCACGACGAACTCGCCTGTCGCTCTGATGTTGCGCAGCGTGTCCTTGACACCGATCGAGCTGAAGGCGACGTGCGGGGGATCGTCTGCGACGAGAGCGAAGTAAGAGTGCGGTGCCAGGTTGCGTATCCCGTCTGGGCCGACTGTCGACACCCAGGCCACCGGGCGCGGCACGACGAGCGAGGTGATCAGGTCATAGACCTCCAGCTTCGTCCATTTCGAAGGGTTGAGTTCCAGCGGTGCATCCAGCACGATGGGTGAACATTCGTGCGACGAGACGGTGCCGGGCGGCGGGTCCCTGACCGGTGAGTCGAGCGCACGCCCGGCCACCGCTCCAACGTCTAGCGTCTCAAGACTGTCGTTGATGGGTCGGCTGAGCGGCCCAGTGGTATCAGGCCTTCTTGCCAGCACCGCCGCGCTCCTCGAACCGTTCGGCGAACTGCATTAGCGGTGCATATCGGCGCGCTCGTGCTTGACGCATCTGACGGAGCGCCATCACCGCGTTGACCGGTGCTTCCTCGCGCTGGACAAGGGACCGCGCATTTCCGACCAGGACCGCCGCCACGGCGACATGCCGCTCCAGATCCAAGAGGTCTGCATTGAAGAGGGCATCCCGCGCCAGGGCGACAGCCGGTGAGCACCGATACAGCTCGGCGAAAGTCTGCGGTACGGCCGCGACCAGCTCTTCAAGCGCCGCCCGGTAGGAGGCGTGCTCCGGCTGCATGGCACCTGTCAGCGGCACAAGCTGTGCGGGCCTCTGCATGGTAGGGCGGACGGCGATCTCGTAACAATTACGGCCCATCGCAGCGGAATGCAGCATTGCGCCGGTTAGGGCACGCACGTAGATGACTGCTTCAGCCAGGAAACGGGCTTCGTCGTCATAGTTCGACAGGGCAAGCGCGGCGATGGCGGCGCGGATCGCGGCCGCCGCGCACAGGTTGAAGAGGAAGTACAGGTGATGGGCCACGGCCCAACGCTCAAGGGCATCGCGTGCAGGCGCTACGGATGGAACCTGCCAGGACGTTGTTGGCGAACCTTGGTGTCCGACTTGGCTTGATCGCTCGAACCTGGAGAGTAGTTCCGTTGCGCCTGCAACCTCCGCTAGGGCATCGTTGATGTTCATCCCCGCCGCAGGGATATCAGCCACGGCTCGCAACATGACCATCACAGCATGGGCAGCGAACTGTTCAGGCGAAAGGGAGCAGCTCCGGACGCGGAAATAAGCGTGTACGGGCGGTGGGGGCGCCCAGCGAGCCTCCGGGTCGCTTGGTGGTGGAAGAAAGGCGGCCAGCCGTCGGAGTCGGCCACTCGCTTCCGCGAGTGCTGCGCTGATCTTCCGATCGAACCCAAGTGCGGAGTCGAGCTCGTTCTCGAGGCTAGCCAGGGCCGCCCGTGCCGCTGCCAACTCGACGCGGGCCGGGCCGGCAACCAGGATCGGCTGCAGAGGATCTCCCGGCAAGGGAAGCAGAACGAAGGGTATCTGAGCCGCTGCCTCGACGCAGGGCCTCGCATCGGGGAACGTCGGCCGGACGTCTGATGGAGGGGTGCCGACGGCCACTATGCCACCGTCGAGGCTGCCTCGGGCGACGTCAAGTGGGAAGCCTGCACAACGCTTAGAAACCTCCTGAACCTTGAGCTCGGCGGGTACCACGCTGCGAACTTGTGGGCTTCCCCGGCAAGGTGTCTTGCCGGCGTCAAGTCATTGGAGATCGGCACCGCTTGACAGCACTACACGTGCGGCTTAGCGTCCACAAAAGGCGGGGGCGGCACTTACCGCGACTATGGAGAAGATGGGAGAGGCTAATGGTTCTACCGGCCGTTGGTAACGGTCGATGCCTGGAACTTCAGGAACGGCTAACCCGAGCGATTCGGGAGGCGATTCCGGCAGCTGTCAAGGCTGAGCGCGCGGAGACGAGGGCAGATTCGACGTACCGGGCGATTGCCGACGTGCTCGTTGCCCTTCGCCATGAGTTCAAGGCTTCCGATACTGGGGCCCCCGACTTACGTGGCCGCTCTGTTGGTTACCGGATGGTGGTCAGGGAAAGCTACGCCGCGGCCGGCGTGGAGGTCGACGGTCCGATTGGCAAACGGGTGACGGTGGGCGTTGCGTACTGGGTGAGGAAACTCTTGCTCGAACAGTACGGCGAGAGAGCCCTCAGTGAGATGGGCGTCCTCCGTCCGTACAGCTTCGCATCGGTAACGCCACACTCGTTCTTCGACACACCTGTATACGACGATCCGGATGAAACGTTCTCAAACGTTGTGGGTGTACTGAATCGGCTCGCAATAGACCCCAATTTCATCCCTTCCGAAGATGCCGTCCGCTCGGTCCTGCGTGCAGTAGCCATCCTCGAGAGCAAACTTGCGACAGCGCGCAGCCAAGCGCGCGTCGGAGTCGCATGAAGTCCGCGGCAAGGGCCGGCCGCAGGACTGAGAGTTCCGGAGATAACGACGCTGAGCGTCACCTCTACGTCGTCGTGACGAACGACGAAGACCAGTACTCGATCTGGAGGGCGGATCGGGACATTCCTCTCGGATGGACTGCGTTAGGGACGCCCGCGCCAAGGCAGGAGTGCCTCGACCGGGTGGAGCAGCTCTGGTCTGACATGCGGCCGCGGAGCCTACGTCAGGCGATGGCGGGAAGGGCTTGACGCAGCGGACGCTGGGGCACGCCATCGCACGATATGAACTCTCGGAGGATGACCGGCGGGACATCGATGTCGTCACCGAAGGCGTACTGCCGGTTCCCTTCGATCTCGAAGACCCAGCGTGTCTTGCCGCTCTGGAGCGATCGGCGTTCACATTGCCGGCGGACCTCGTGCGGTTCGTCACCTCCTTCCGGTACACCGAGGCGACTGCGGCTGTCATTGTCAGCGGGTTCAAGATCGACGATCGCGCGATCGGGCCGACTCCTTCTCACTGGAAGGCCAACGGCGGAACGGCCACGACCCTCAAAGCAGAGCTCTTCCTTCTACTCGTAGCTTCCTTGCTGGGCGACGTCTTCGGCTGGGCGACGTTGCAGGGTGGCCGCCTGGTCCAGAACGTCCTGCCGATTCGCAACCAGGAGCACGAGCAGAGCGGCCACGGAAGCCTCGCCTATCTCGCGTGGCATACCGAGGACGCCTTCCATCCGTTTCGATGCGACTACCTCGGCCTGATGGCGATGAGGAACCACGACCGCGTACCGACGACGCTGGCCTCGGTGGATGCCATCGACCTCCCGGTCGCGGTTCGGCGAGTTCTCGCGGAGCCGCGATTCAGGATCCGGCCGGATGACGAGCACCTTAACCAAACCCGTCGCGAGGCATTGACCGACGCGGGCGTGCCGTCGCTGCCGCGAGACTGGACGGAACCCCCGGCGACTGCAGTCCTCTTCGGCGGCCAGGACACTCCCTATCTCCGGATCGATCCAATCTTTATGCAGCCTCTTGAGAACGATCCTGAGGCCGACTTCGCATTGCGAATGATCGTTGACCAGCTCGAGGCTGCGCTGGAGGACGTCGTCCTTGACGCAGGAAGCGTCTGTATCATTGATAACTTCCATGCTGTGCATGGGCGCAGGTCGTTCCGATCGCGTTACGACGGTACCGACCGTTGGCTCAAGAAGGTGCTTGTGACGCGCGACATCCGAAGGTCGCGTGCGGCGCGACGAGACGTCGGCAGCCGCGTCGTCGAGCCGACGTTGTTCGAGGACTAGTCGACCGACACCCAGTTCCAGCTGTTTCGTCCGAAGTTCTTGTTTTACCTCGGCGGAGCGTGTGGTACTTAAGCATGGTCGCCAGCGCGCGGCCGAATTGCCAGTGTCAGGAGGAGCATGAAATGTCTGCGGAGAACAAGGCCCTAGTCCGACAGCTGACGGAACACCTGGTGAACAAGCAGGTCGATAGCGCGGCTAAGCTCCTACACCCCGAGTTCATGTACAACGCACCTGGGTTTCCTCAGCTGCGAGGCCCAAAGGAGTGGGCAGCGCTGATGGGCGCTTTCTACGCGAACTCACCGAACTTGCAGTTCAAAGTCCAGGAGCAGATCGGGGAGGGTAACAGCGTTGCGACCCACCTTGTCTGGACTACAGTTCACGAGCGCGAGTTCATGGGTATGCCACCTACCGGCTTGAAGCTCTCGATGTCGTCCGTAGCGATTCACCATGTCCGGGACGGCAAAGTGGTCGCTCAGTGGGTCTATGACGACTACCTCGGACTCTTCAAGCAGCTCGGGGCCATTCCAACCGGACTGGTTCAGCAGCGGATGGACGTCCCCGGTGGCCTCGGCGAGCGCTCGGTCGAAGTCCTCGTCCCTGGACGGGGCTGATCGCGAGGCGGCGGCTCGTGGCGCCGCGTCGATCTTCAGGTTGACGCGGCGCACCACACAATCTCACACACCTCGAGCCGCAGCCGTCGGCGTCGTGACGTAGGTCATTGTGGAGCGTCGGACGATCTTGCCCTAGGCCCGCATTTAGGCAACCCGCGCGACACACTTCCATAAACGCGTGGTGTTACCACCCAGCGTCCGGAGATAAAGCTCATTGCCGAATGCGACATGGTGGCAAGGTGAAAATCGATGACTGCCTGGACCATTACCTAGCGCCACAAGGGGCTTAACGAGGTCTCGATCTTCGTCACGGCCGTTGCCGTTGCTATCACCTCCAGTTCAGACCTCCAATGGGAGCGCCTGGAACCCACGCATGACGAGGTCTTCGCGGCGCACCGCCATGCCTGCCAGTTCCCATTGAGGGAAGCGGGCGACGAGCGCGTTGAGAACGGCCACGCCCTCCGCCCGCGCCAGCGCGGCGCCCAAGCAGAAGTGGGTGCCCATCCCAAACGCGAGATGTCGGATGTTGTCTCGGGTGATATCGAAGCGCTCCCCATCTGGGTTCGCGTTATCATCTCGATTTGCGGCGGCCAGCACGACCAGGATCGGCGTCCCCTGATCGATGTGATGGCCTTCGATCTCAAGGTCCTCGAGCCCAATCCGCTGCGTCATCTGGACCGGTGGATCCCACCGGAGCGTCTCCTCTATGGCGGCGCGCGCCAGCCTCACGTCGCGCCTTAGGTATGCCAGCTGTTGTGGGTGCTGGATCAGCGCATGCACCGCATTGCCGATCATGCTGACTGTGCTCTCGTGCCCCGCGGCGACAAGCAGGGTCACCGTGGACACTATCTCGTCATCAGTGAGCTGGTGGCCCGCGACCTGGGCCGCGACGAGCGCCGAGATCAGATCATCCCTCGGTGCTTCGCGCCGGCTGGAGATGATCGCGCGAATGTAATCGCTGCCTTCCCGCAGGGCGCACTGCTGACGCTCCACGACGTCTGGAGGGGGGTCCATCATAGGGTCGTTGGAACCCGCCATATCCTTCGACCAGACGCGGAACCGATCCTGGTCGTGTGATGGGATTCCCAGCAAATTGCTAATTACGCTGAACGCCAGCGGGTACGCAAATTCGTCGACCAGGTCGAACTGCTGCCTATCGGTCGCCAACGCGAGCAGCTCGTCTATGAGAGTCTGGATCGTCGTGCGCATCGCGTTGATGACCTTGGGTGTGAATGCCGACATGACAAGCGAGCGCAGCCGTGTGTGGTCCGGCGGGTCTAGGAAGAGGAAGGAGCGTCGGTCCGCCACTTCGTCCGGCATCCGCACCGTTCTCGACTCGGCAAGCCGCTGATAGAACGTCGACTTCCGTGTATCACTCCCTACCTTCGGATTGTGGAGGATCGATTCGCAGTCCGCGAATCGGGTTAGATACCAGATGCCGACATACGGCACTTGGCCGATGGGGGCCTCGCTCCGCAAGCGCTGGTAGAACGGATATGGATCCGCCTTCCAAACTGGGTCAAACGGGTTGAAAACCACCGGCTGAGTAATCACCGCTGCTCCTCCGCGTTCGGTTCGGCCTAAGTGATCCATCCGTGGCACAGATTCTCGGCCGCGTCAACACTTGGACGCAGGAATCTACCCAGGCGTTGCATTGCGGCGTGCCGTGGCGCAGCGTGATTCCCATGCCGGTGAAGCTCACGTGGTTGGAACGCGTGGCCTTTGCACTAAATGTGGGCCCTGCGCCTGTTATCGACTACGTCGGTGCGCTCAGTCTCCAGGCGCTTCTACTCGGTATCGGGCTAGGGGTGTTTGAGAAGCTTAAAGAAGGTTCTGCTACGACGGAGCACCTCGCCTGCGAGTTGGGAGCGGACACGCGTGCCCTGAACCTTCTCCTCGACTCGCTCTCAGCGACCGGTTATCTCCGCCAGAACGGGGATCGTTACGCGCTCACGCCGATGGCGGCAAAGTGGGCTCCACGGTTCTCCGATGGGGCGAGCTTCTACCGGCGGGTCGCGTTGGAGGGGTGGTCAAATGTCGCTGCCCGTCTGAGGGGCCAGAAGACCGCGGGCGGCAATGGGCTGACACCTGAGGGCGGTGGTACTACCGACGCTGGGATGCTGAGCAACGCGAGGCTAATGGCGGACGAGGTCGCACGACGAGTCAGGCTACCTGGGTCAGCCCGACGCATGGTCGATGTCGGCGGCGGCCATGGACTGTATTCGGCGAAGCTCTGTGAGCGTAACCACCAGCTGACCGCAGTCGTCTTCGACCGGCCCTCGACTCTGGAGTTGGCGCGACGAGTACTCGCCGAAGAGCGCGCCGGTGACCGCGTGATGACCCAGACAGGGGACTTTTGGGTGGACCCACTCGGCCACGGCTATGACGTGGCGCTCTTGTTCAACCTACTCAACGGTTTCCCGATCGATCAGCGAATCGAGCTGCTGAGGAAAGTCGCGGACGCGACATCCGATAAAGGCCTAGTTGTCGTTCTCGACTCCATGCGCCGACCGACACTGCACGGGGCCTCGCGCGCGGTCGTGGAGCTGACCAGCCTGCGACTCTTCGACCCTGAACAGAACGACACGTACCGGCTGGACGAGCTGAAGTCGTGGCTTTCGGCGGCGGGTTGGGAGGTGTCTCGTGTCGATGGACTGATGTCACTTCCATGGGTTGGTTTCGTCGAAGCACGGAAGACTGCGCATTGACGCGGCGCGGCTGGGTCTTGGTTCCGACGCCGAGACCGCGCGCGAGGTTCCGACTGTTCTGTTTCCCGTATGCCGGTGCCGGACCTGGCGTCTATCGAGATTGGGGTGAGCAACTCGAGGTCGCGGAGGTGGCCGCGATCCAGCTGCCAGGACGCGCGCCACGTTTCGGCGAATTGCTGATCAGTCGGATGGAGCCCCTGGTTGACGAACTCTGTCACGCTATCCAGGCGTCGGCTGATCGGCCGTTTGCGTTCTATGGCCACAGCATGGGCGCCAGGGTCGCGTTCGAACTGGCCAGGCGGCTGCGTGCCGACTTACTGCGTCTCCCGGAGGTTCTCTTCGTGTCCGGCGCACCAGCGCCTCACGTAGCTATACCTACGCTCGCGCACAAGCTGCCCGACAGGGAGTTCGCAGTGCTGCTTCGAGAGCTTGGTGGAACGCCTCCTGAAGTCTTCGACTACCCAGCGTTGTACCGCGTGCTACTCCCTGCTCTGCGGGCGGATTTCGCTGTGGTGGAGACGTGCCCGTATCGGCCGGAGAGGCCTCTCAACTGTCCGATCAGTGCGTTCGCCGGAAGCCGCGACGCTGAGGTGAGCCGGCCGGCCGTAGCCGCTTGGGAGCAGCACACCGAGGCCATTTTCCGCCTCCGCGTTCTTCCCGGCGACCACTTCTTTCCGTGGTCGCACCGGGCGGCTCTCCTTAAGGCCGTCTCCGATGACCTGGCGGCGGTCGCAGCTTGACAGTCCATGGTTGCCGCCTTCCCATTATCCGCAGACTCCCCGGACATACACAGGAGGTGACCGCCTTGCGGTATCTGCACTGAGAGCTCGGGGGATCGTCGGTCGGTGTCCGGCGGTGGCTCGGCGCCATCGCCGGGCCCATTGAAT
>Ga0070698_100005459_pt1 | contig 13885 bp, 5 predicted proteins | sample KBSK1502metaG_FD_65477 | JGI IMG/M metagenome (GOLD analysis project Ga0070698, IMG submission 65477) | Corn, switchgrass and miscanthus rhizosphere microbial communities from Kellogg Biological Station, Michigan, USA - KBS K1-50-2 metaG | ecosystem: Host-associated > Plants > Roots >...
CGCCGACCGCAGCCAGCCGCATTCCCTGTCGCGTGATCATCTTCATCACGTCGCTGCGATTTGCACCGAGCGCCATGCGAATGCCAACCTCACGCGTCCGTTGCGACACGACATACGCCATCACGCTGTAAAGTCCGACGGCGCTCAGCAGGATCGCCACGACACCAAACGCAAGTGAAAAACTGGCCGCCATATTTGGCGCCCAGAGCGCGTAAGTCTTGTGCTGGTCCATCGTCTTGACTGCAAACAACGGCACGCGGCGATCAACGCCCGCAACCTCGCTGCGAATCGCGCCCACCAGAGAAATCGGATCGACATTCGGACGCATCACGAGCGCCATCGTCGTCGGACGCCTTTGATGCATCGACGAGTAGTAAAACGGTTTCGGATCTTCTGCCAGGTTGCGGTATTTGCCAGTCTTAACAACGCCAACAACCTCCAACGGATCCTTACCATCAGTGCCGATGAAGATCTTCTTGCCGACAGCGCCTTCGCCCGGCCAAAGCATCTCCACCATTCGTTGATTGACGACGATCACGTGTTTCGTTTTGGTCGTATCTCGCTCGTCAAAGTCGCGGCCCTCGACGAGTGGGATCTGCATCGTGCGGAAGTAGCCGGGACTAACGACCGTGTTCATGATGTTTCGTCCCGCACTGCCGCGTTCGAGAATCTCACCCTCTTTGAGAATCGGACCACTGGAATTCGAACTGTCGCCCAGCGGGAGAGTTCGTACGTATGACGCCGCGTCAACGCCGGGCACATGCGACACGCGATCGAGCACCTGTTTGTAGAAATTCCGGCTCTGCTCTTCTTCGTAACCAACCAGCGTCGGACTCAGCGAAACGATCAAGCCCTTGGTGTTGTCGAAACCCGGATCCATCGTCTGCGCTTTGCGAAAACTCTTGATGAAAAGCCCGCCGCAAATCAGTACCACGAGCGATAACGCCACCTGAGCCACCACCAGAACGTTTCGCAATCCGAACGCTCTCCTCTTCCCGCGCCGTGCGAGTTCCGGATCGCCTTTCAACACCGGTACGACGTCGGGATTTGACGAATGCCACGCAGGCGCGAGTCCGAACACGAGACCCGTGGCGAGCGAAATCACGAGTGTGAACACGAGCGCGCGCGAATCGATCGCGAAGAAGTTGTCGACGATCTTGTATTCGAGTACCGGAACAAACGCCTGCATCAGGTCTGTCACCCAGAAAGCGAGTAACAGTCCGAGTCCACCGCCAACTATCGAAAGCAGCACGCTCTCGGTGAGAAGCTGCCGCACCAGACGCAAACGGCTGGCGCCGAGCGCGAGACGAATGCCGATCTCTTTGCGACGTGCTGCGGCTCGGGCGAGCATCAGGTTCGCGACGTTCGCGCATGCGATCAGTAGAATTAAGCCGACGATTGCCATCGCAATCGCGCCGGCACTCTTGAACACGGTGCCCATCTCTTCAAAACGACCATCAACTTCGGTGAGCACCTTTGCCTGTGTGCTCGAAGCGCGATTGTCAGGATAAGCCTGATTCAAACGAGTCGAGATGGCAGCCATCTCCGCAGACGCCTGTGAGATTGAAACGCCGGGTTTGAGACGTCCGACGATATTCATCCAATGCGACCCACGCTCCTTGAGGATCTCAGGATTACGTCGCAGATCTTCTGCCATCGACATCGGCGTCCAGAAGTCGAGCGCGAGCGCAAACTTCGACCCGATAAAATATTCAGGTGTGACACCAATCACTTGATACTCGCGGTTGTTGAGCCTGACCGTCTTGCCGACGACGTTCGGATCGGAGGCCAGACGTCTTTGCCAGAAGCTATGGCTCAACACGACAACCGCATTCCCGCCGACGTTCTTGTCTTCCTCGGGCAAAAACGTTCGTCCGAGAGTCGGCTTCACTTCGAGGACGTCAAAGTAATTTGCCGAAACAACTTGTCCCCAAATCACGTCGTTCTGGTTCTCCGCGTTGATCGCGGCCTGAATCATGTCTTCGGCAGCGAGACCGGTATATGAAGTGCTCTGATCGCGGTAGTCGACGAAGTCGGGATACGAGAACTCGTCGGTGACGCCGCGGTCCTCAGCAATCTCCATCGGACGGACGAGATTGTTTGGATTGGGCACTGAAAGCGGCCTCATCAGAAAAGCACTCACGCCACTGAAGATCGCCGTATTCGCACCAATCCCCAGCGCCAGCGTGATGACTGCAACCAGCGTCACGCCCAGATTCTTCGTCAGCATCCGAACGCCATAGCGAATGTCTTTAATTAAGTTTTCCATAATTCTGATCCGTGTAAATCGGGATTTAAGATCCGTCCGATCCGCGTTACCCTATCTGCTTGTTTTTGAGCAGCGCAGACAAAACACGCCCGCGTTCGTAATCCGACTTGATCGTCTCGACCGCCTTCAGAAACGCGCTCTTCAAACGCGCATCGCCCGTGTACACATTCGACACCTCAACCAGCAGCGACGCCTTCTCATAATCCGACGACATCTCCGTCGCCGAGTCGAGCAGCAGTCGCAGTACTTCTTCACTCTGATTCCGCGTTTTGGCGAGTGCACTCAACACGCCGTGTCGCTCGTAATCAGAAGAAATGGATTTAGTTGACGACGCAACAAGCACGAGCGAGGCGCTACTGAGCGACTTCTGCTTCAAGAGTCTCTTTAGCACGCGACTGCGTTCGTAATCGGAATCAATAGTTGCGATCGCATCGAAGTACGCCTGGATTGAAACGTCTTTGCCCGTCAGCATCGGTGCAGTGGCAATCAACAATTGCGCCTGTTCGTAGTCGGAAGAGATATCGCGGGCGACCCGGCGCAACACGTCACGCATAGCCGTGGTGTCAAGAGTTGCTTGTTTGAGGAGCTGTTCGAAGTAAATCCGTTTGGCATAATCGCCGGAAATCTGATCGATCTCGGCCAGCACGCCCGCCACACCGCGCTGTGCCAGAATTTTTTTCACTCGCTTCTCTGCATCGATGCCTCCCTGGCGGACAGCGTCGAGTACTAACTTCGCGAGCCAGATCCTCGCGTTGTCATCGAGCGGACGCGCGGTGCCGTTCAGGTAAAATGCTCGCGTGATTTGTCCCGCGCCGTCTCGTCTGACTTCGTAGCGCCGCGATTGGCCACGATGGACCTCTTCCACAATTACCCACCCGCCTTCGGAAACGGACGTGATGTCTGTGTAGTCGTCGGAGAACTCGGCCTTACCACGAATTTCCAGACGGCGTTTCTCTCCGCCGTCCTGCTGGATCCAGGTCGTGGTGCTTTGGTTTTCATCACGGCTCTTCTGAGCCTGAAGGCCCGGCACCGGCGATGAAATGAGCAGGGCCATGAACGAGGCGAGCAGCCAGAAGACTCGCGCTTTGAGTGAATGTTTGAGCAACTTCATTTTCATCTCCTCTGTGAGCTGTCGCAGGCTTGCACGTTGATGGTGACATGCAAGCGGCGGCCTATGAATCCGCGTCCGTAGTTGATGCCGAAAGCATGGCGGTCGAGTTCGGCGGTGGCGCTGTAGTAGACAAACTCTTCGCCATTCGGCGAACGGCTGCGGTCCATTTCATTGACGACGAGGGCAACAGGCACTGTTTTGTCTCTGATCCGTAGATCGCCATTGAGATCCAGTGAATCGCGATCTCGCCCGCGCCGGACGCTCGTGCTCTTGAACTCAATGTCGGGAAACTTCTCGACGTCGAAAAAATCCTGCGCCAGCAAATGCGCGTCGCGTCGTTTGTTGCCAGTCTCAACACTGTCAACTTTGATCGTCGCACTAACAGACGAGCGACTAATGTCACTCTCATCCAGAACGATCTGGCCTTCGAGATCTCGAAATCTTCCCTTCACCTTGAACCACAGGTTTCGGATCTCGAATTCGACAGTCGTGTATCCCGGATCAAAATGCCAAATCATGAAACGGGCGCCTCCCTGGAGTGCGGCGGCCTGGCGCCGCTTTGGCCTCGATCACGCATCTTCGATAACAAAGCGGCGCCAGGCCCGCCGCACTCCAAATTTACTCGTACCGAAGCGCCTTCAACGGATCGACCTTCGTCGCCCGTCGCGCCGGCACGTAACACGCAAACAACGTCACCAAAAACAGTCCCACTGAAACAATCACAAACGTCGCCGTGTCAGTCGCCGTCACGTCAAACAACAACGTCGCGATCAGTCTTGTCAGCGCAAACGACGCGACCAATCCCACGACGACTCCCGCGGCTCCAAGCAGTATTCCCTTGCGCACCATGAGCCCCAGCACGTCGAGGCGTTGCGCACCGAGCGCCATGCGCACACCGATCTCGTGCGTGCGCTGCAACACCGAGTACGACATCACGCCGTAAATTCCGACCGCAGCCATCACGAGTGCGAGAAACGAAAACACCGTCAACAGCCAGGCGCTGAATCGCGCACGCGCGACGGAAGTCGCCAGCAGAGTCTCCATCGTGCTGATTTCTCCGATCGGCTGTTGTGGATCGAGACCTTGAATCACGTTACGCGCCGCAGGCGCAACCGCGCTCGCATCGCCGCGTGTGCGCAACATCAACGTCATGCCGGGATAGACCAGTTCGGGATGAGGCCAGTAAGCAACCGGCTCGACCGGTACGTCGAGACCGAGGTGTTTGTGGTCCGCAACGACGCCGATGATCTCGCTCGGCTCGTTGTTTTCTTTCATGTAGATCGTGAGTCGATGTCCGAGCGGATTCTGGCTGCCAAGGTTTTTCTGCACGAAGGTTTCATTGACGACCACGACGTGCCGCATTTCCGTCGCTTCCTGTGTGGTGTAAAGACGTCCTAGCTTGAGCGGGATCTGCATCGCTTCGAAATAGTTCGCGTCAGTGACACACACACCGGTCTTCAATTTCCGATCGGGAGGCAACTGCTGTCCGTCAACATCGACGGACGTGCCGGAATAGAGACCGGTGAACGGCGGCGTGTTGATCGCACCCACAGCCTCGACGCCGGGAATCGCTTTCATCTGCTCGCTGGCCTGCTTGAAAAACGCGATCCGTTTCTGGTCGGTGTCGTACTTAGCCATCGGCAAGCTCACGCGCACAGTCAACAAGTTGTCTGCGTTGAATCCGGTATCGACTGCCTGTAGCCGCTTCAAACTCTTTACCAGCAAACCCGCCCCAACCAGCAACACGAGCGCGAGAGCCACCTGCGTCACGACGAACAAACTGCGCACGCGATTGCTGCCCGTGCTGCCGCCGACGTTCTTGCCGCCTTCTTTGAGTGAGTTGTGCAGATTGAAGCGCGTCGCGTCGAGTGCGGGAACGAGTCCAAACACGATGCCGGTGATGAGCGATAGACCGAGCGTAAATCCAAGCACCGGAAGACTGACGCCGACTCGATTGAGATCGATCAAGGCCGGAGGACTCAAAGCAACGAGCGCCTTGGTTCCCCACCACGCCACCAGCACGCCGAGAGTGCCGCCGACGAGCGAGAGCAACACGCTTTCAGTTAACAACTGACGCGCGATGCGCCAGCGATTCGCGCCGAGTCCGGCACGAACTGCAATCTCTTTTCTGCGCGAGCTCGCGCGCGCCAGCAACAGGTTTGCGACGTTCGCGCACGCGATCAAGAGCACGAACCCAACTGCACCCAGCAGAATCAACAAAGGTCGTCGAATCTCGCCGGTGATTTGCGTGCGTAACGGAACAACGTTGATGCCCCAGTTCGTGTTGAACTCCGGATACTGCTGTGCGAGACGAACGCCGATCGTGTCCATCTCGCGTTGTGCCTGGTCCTTCGAGATTCCTGGCTTAAGCCGCGCGACGGCAGAAGCAAACCGGCCGCGACGACGGCGCATGTCGTTTGAGATCTGCCACGGTAACCAGATGTCGGCGGGTTTGGACGCTTGTGTTCCCGTTTGAATGTGCCAGCCGAAGCCTGCCGGCATGACGCCGATGATCGTAGTGGGTTGTTCGTTGAGCGTGATCTGGCGCCCAACAATCTGACGATCGCCGCCGAATCGTCGCTGCCACAGACCGTGGCTGATCACGGCGACACGCGGTTGTCCGTCATTTCCGTCGTCATTTGCAAACGTTCGACCAAGCACCGGACCAGCTCCCAGCACCGAGAACATGTTCGTCGTCGTGTATTCGCCCGGCACTTCTTCCGGTTCGCCGTCGCTGGTGAGATTCATGGTGCGATCAAAGAACACCGCCATATCACTGAACACCTGGTTCTGTTCTTTCCAGTCAGTGAAGTTGCCAAGATTGATCACGTTCTGATCGGTGCGGCCGCCCTGTCTCTTTTCCCACACGAGTACAAGTCGCTCTGCGTCGGCATACGGAAACGTTCGCAACAGCACCGCATTGACCACACTAAAGATCGCCGTATTCGCGCCGATCCCGAGCGTGAGCGCAATTAGCGCCACGATCGTCATCGTCGGACTCTTCAAAAGCATCCGTAAACCAAACCGAATATCAGCTAATAGTGTGTTCATGGTATTAACCCCAAATCCGTCTCCAATCCGCGCCGATCCGCGTTACTCACAGCGCAATGCGTCCATCGGGTCCACCTTCGTCGCGCGCAGAGCCGGGATGTAGCACGCCAACAACGCCACGACCGCCAACAACACCGCCACTGCCGCGAACGTAAACGGATCCTTCGCCGTAACTCCAAACAACAGACTCGAGATCACACGCGTCAACGCATAAGCTCCAACCAATCCGATCGTCAGTCCCAACAGAATCAACATCGAGCCTTGCTTAACGATCATCAGCAACACGTCGCTTGACTGCGCGCCCAACGCCATGCGGATCCCGATCTCATTCGTGCGTTGCGCGACCGAGTAACTCATCACGCCGTACAACCCAACGACCGTCAGAACTAGCGCGACGCCGGCAAAGATCGAAAGCAACGTCGTGCTGAAACGCGGCGCCGCAACCGATGCCGACAGGTACTCCTCCATCGACTTCACGCCATACAACGGAATGTCCTGGTCCATAGCCGCCACTTCTTTAGTCGCGGCCGAAATCAGACTGCGCGGTTCGCCGACAGTCTTGACTACGGTCACCATCTGACTGAACGGCACCTGCGTTTGCGGTACGTAGTACGCCGGTTTCGATTCCGTGCTTAGATTGCGGTTTCTGACGTCGCCGACCACGCCCACAACCTCGCGCATCACGGAAGCTTCGTTTTCATAACTGGAAATGCCGGGTTTAATACGTTTTCCGAGGGGGTCTTCGTTCGGAAAATACTGCCGCGCAAAGGTCTCGGTGATGATAATCACCGGATTCGACCCGTGCTTATCGCGATCGTCGAAGTCGCGGCCTTTGACTACCGGGATGCCCATCGTCTTGAAGTAACCGACGTCGGCCGAGAAGAAGTCGGCGGAAGGATGATCCTTCGGCGCCATCGGGCGGCCCTCGATCTCGAAAGAGATGCTGAAGCGATCGCCACTCAACGGCAGCGGCAATATCGCGCTGGCTGATTGCACGCCCGGGGTGGATTCGAGTCGCTGCTTCAGGTCGATGAAGAACTGGCCCTGGTCGCCACTCTTGTACTTGACCTCAGGCAGAGTCACGTTGAACGTAAGGACGTTCTCCGGTTGCAGACCGCTGTTAACACTTTGCAGACGCCAGAGACTCTGAATCAGCAGCGCCGCGCCCGTTAACAACAGCACCGCGAATCCCAGTTCGATCACAACGAGAGCTTTGCGAACGACATTCGCGAAGCTGCCGGCACTCGTGCCGCGTGCGCCTTCCTTCAGCGAGTCAACCAGCTCAGTTTTCGAAGAGTGAAATGCAGGCGCGAGTCCAAAGATCAGACCTGTTAACAACGAAACTCCGAGTGTGAAGCCGAGCACGCGCCAATCCATACCGACGTGGACCGCACGCGGAATGTCTTCTTTTCCAAGCGCGACGAGTAGATCGGACCACCACACTGCGAGCAGCAACCCGACACCGCCACCCACGAGGGAAAGCAACACGCTCTCAGTCAACAACTGACGAACGACGCGCGTACGGCTCGCACCGAGTGCAGCGCGAATCGCCATCTCTTTGTGACGGCTCGTCGCTCGCGCCAGTAGCAGGTTCGCAACGTTTGCACAGGCAATCAGCAACACACACGCAACCGCGCCGAGTAGTATCAACAACGCGGGACGAATGTCGCCGACGAGCGCTTTCAACGCGGAATCAACTCGCAGACTCTTGTGCGTATTTGTGTCCGGAAACTGTTGTTCGAGGCGAGCGCCGATCGCAGTCAATTCGGCTTGTGCTTTTTCTTCAGTGACGCCTGGTTTGAGACGAGCGATGACGTTCAGAAAGTGTGCGCCGCGCTGGCCGGTAATCGGTTCGGAGCCGGACGCATCACCCGCGATTGTGGTCCATAGCTCAACCGGATCGTTCTGAATCGGAAACTCGAACGACGGCGGCATCACTCCAACGACTGTGAATTTGATTCCCTCGAGCGTGATTGCCTGATTGAGGATGGACTGATCGCCATTGAAGCGTTTCTGGAAAAGCGCATGACTGAGAATCACGACGCGGCCCGTTTCGTTAGGCTTATCTTCGTCGGGAAGAAAAACACGGCCCAGCATCGGCTGCACGCCGAGGAGTGGAAACAGATCGGCAGTGACAACAGCGCCTTGCAGCCGTGCCGGCTCGCCACGACCGGTCATGATGTAGTCGCCGCTGCGATAGCAGGCGGCATGTTCGAACACCGTGTTCTGCGCGCGCAGGTCAAAGAAATTGGGATACGAATGCGACCCGCGTACCTGGCCTCGCTGCGTGTCTGTCTCAAACACCGCGACGAGCGAATCCGAATTCGGAAACGGCAATGGTCGCAGCAGCACCGCATTCACCACGCTGAAGATTGCAGTGTTAGCCCCGATCCCGAGTGCGAGTGCGATAGTGGCGACGATGCTGATGCTCGGCGACTTGAGCAGCATGCGCAGTCCAAAGCGAATGTCTTGAAGTAAAGTATTCATATATGATCAAATCCATCCACAGATTACACAGATCATTCTTCTCTGAGTGCAGTCATTGGATCGACGCGCGCTGCACGTCGAGCCGGCAAATACCCCGCAACAGTCGCAACCATCGCGAGCAGTAACGTAGCGAGCGCGATTGTCAGCGGATCGTTAGGCTTCAGCTCGTACAACAACGACTCCGCCGTCTTCGTGAGCGCCAACGACGCCAGCACACCAACTACAAGTCCAATCGCGACCAGCAACAACGCTTCACGCAACACGAGCCAGAGCACACTGTGGTTACGCGCGCCGAGCGCCATTCGAATTCCAATCTCATTCGTCCGTCGCGCGACGCCATAAGACATCACGCCATACAACCCCACGCACGCCAGCAACAACGCCAGCAGTCCAAAGAAGGAGGCGAGTCGCGCCACGAGCGTCTGTTGCGTGAGGGATCGATTGATGAGATCCGAAAGAGGTATGACGTCGTCGACCGGCAGATTGCGATTGATCTGCGTGATCGTTTGCCTGATCTGCGGCACGACAGCACTCGCTGGTCCTGAGAATCGCACCACCAGATTGCTAATCGCGTCCGGACGCTGTTGGTGCGGGTAGAACGCCATCGGCGCAAACTGCTCCTGCAGGTTTCCGAACTTTGCGTCTTTCACCACTCCGATAACTTCGATTGCTTCAGTAGTGTCTGGACCATCAATGCCAAACCGCTTACCGACGGGCGAACCCGTCGGGAAAAACTTTCGCACCATCGCCTCATTTACGAGTGCGACTTTCGGCGCGTCCTTCGTGTCCTGCGCTCTAAAAATTCTTCCCTGCAACACGGGAATTCCCATTGCCGCAAAGAATTCCTTGCCGACGATGTTGTTGCGGAGGCTGCGACTCTGTCCTTCGGGAATACCGTCTTCGCGCGTGTACGCGCCGCTGGTCCAAAAGCCCTGATGAAAAATGAAGAACGCAAACGAGGCAGCCTGCACATTCGGAATCGCTCTCACCTTCTCTTCGACTTCATTCAGGAGGGCGGGCAGTCTTGGATCTTCAGACTTGAAGCCCGTGGCCGAAGTGTCCACCTGAAGCAGCATCGCATTTTCCTGATTAAAGCCGCTGGGAATGCTTTGCAGGTTGATCAAGGTGCGAACAAAGAGTCCGGCGCCGACCAGTAGCAACAACGAGAGCGCGACTTGTGCGACCACGAAAGCTTTGCCGAGCGGATTCTTGAGTGGGCTGAGCGTTGTACTCTTACCAGCTTTGAGCGAGATGTTTGGTTCGATCCGCGTGGCCCGCAGCGCCGGGGCAATACCGAAGCCGAGGGCACAGAGGGCTGATACGCCGATCGTGAAGCCGAGAATGCGCCAACTCGGCGTCACTGATAACGGCAGCGCGTCTGGTCCATCGGAGGCCATCACCAGCAGGAGTCGCGTTCCCCACCATGCGAGCGCGAGGCCGGCAGTTGCGCCAAAGATCACGAGGAGCGCACTTTCAGTGAATAACTGCCTGACGAGACGCAAGCGGCCCGCGCCCACAGCCATGCGCAGCGCAAATTCCTTGCTACGCGCGGTCCCGTGGGCCAACAACAGATTAGCGACGTTCGCACTTGCGATCAGCAGGACCAGCGCCACTACACCCATCAACACCTTCAACGACAAAGAAAACTCTTCACGCAGCGTCGACAAACCACGACTGACCGGCGTCAGCTCAACGCTTGCATTCTCCAGGTCCTTTGCTGTTTGCGCACTCGGCGTCGAACCCGCGCGCGCCTGTAGAGCTTGTTTGAAGAGAAGATTGACGGCCGCCGTAGCTTGCGTCGCACTCACACCGTTCTGCAAACGACCGATGATGTAAAGTGACTGAAACGCATCGTTTTCCCTTTCGCCCCAGTGCGCCGGCGGCATCTGCTTCTCCATCGCGAGCGGCACCCAAACATCCGGAGCCGAACCAACCGTCGTTCCAAAAAATTCTTTCGGCGCAACACCAACAATCGTGTAGGGAAGGTCGTCAATGGTGATCATCTTCCCGACTGCCGATGGATCGCCGCCGAGTCGCTTTTGCCACCATGCATAGCTGACGACAGCAACCGGATGGCCGCCGGCATTCTGATCGTCTGACTCGTTCAAGACACGACCGAGACCCGCATTCACTCCCAACACCGGAAAGTAACTGCCGGAGACAAGCTGGACCTGCAACTGTTCAATGTCACCGTTGGTTCCGTTCGTGTTGACGAAACCATGCACCGTCCAGGGAATGCTCAACAGACTGCCAACACTCGAAAACAAATCCGAGCGTTGCTGAACCTTTCGATAAAACGGATACGAGAAGAGATCCCAGCTCTGATCCGGAAAGCTGTCAGTGGCGCCCATGTTCTTGCCGTTTCCGAAGAGCACGAGCTGACTGGGTTCGTTCACCGGCAGCGTCTTGAGCAACACCGCATCCAGCAGGCTGAAGATGGCGGTGTTCGCGCCGATACCCAGCGCGAGCGAAAGCACCGCGACCAGCGTGAAACCCGGTTTCTTCAGGAGAATGCGTAGTCCATAACGGATGTCTTGAAACATTTTTAATCCCGATCTATCCACAGATTACGCAGACAAATCTGTGTAATCTGTGGATGGCTTTACTCGTATCTAAGCGCTACCATCGGATCGACTTTCGTTGCGCGGCGCGCAGGGATGTAACACGCGAGCAGCGCTACGACGATCAATCCGGCCGACACACCGGCGAGTGTCGCGATACTGTTTGGCGTGACACCAAACAGCAGCGAACTAATCAAACGCGAAAAACCAAACGATGCGGCCAGACCAATCACCACGCCAACACCAACCAGAATCACGCCTCTGATCATGATTAACCGGAACACATCGCGCCGTTGCGCGCCGAGTGCGACACGAATCCCAATCTCCCGCGTGCGACGCGCAACTGAAAACGTCAACACACCGTAGAGCCCGAGCGCCGTGAGCAACGTCGCCAACACGCCGAAAGCAACCGTGAGCCATGTGACCATTCGTTCCTGCACGAGCGACTCGTCGATCTCAGTCGAGAGCGACTTGACGTTGTAAAGTGGCAAGTGCGGATCGATCGCCTTGAGCTGCGCACGCAACTGCTCTGCAACGACGTCAGGCGTGGTGGACGTTTTTACGTGCAGCGTGAGACCGGTGAGCTGCTTCTCCTGCGTCGTCGGGAGATAAAAATGCTTGCGCATGGTCTCGCGGAGGTTGATGTATTGTGCGTCTTTGACAACGCCGACAATTTCCATGTCAGGCACCTCGTCAAGACCGATGTGTTTTCCGATCGCATTCGTGGTCCCAAAGTAATGCTTCGCCATCCTCTCGTTGATGATGACGACCTTCGGAGCGCCGACGCGATCGTGATCATCGAAGTCGCGGCCCAGCACAAGTGGAATCTCGAGTGCTTTGAAGTAGTCGCTCGAAACCCAGGTGCCGTCGCACGACATTCGTTCACCCTGCTGCGGGGTATAACCTTCGATGACGACGCCCATTTGGTCCCAACCACCGGAAATCGGCGAGTCGGTGGCGAGACTCGCGAACTTCACACCCGGCAGCGCACGCGTCTTCGCAAGTAACTCGTCGTAGAAAGAGATCGAGCGTTCTTTCGCGTAACCATTGAGAGCTGGATTCACACTTGCCAGCAGCACATTTTCTTTTCCGAAACCCGTATCGAGCGAACGAAGATTCTGAAGTGTCTTGAGCAACAACGCGGCACTGACCAGCAGCGGTAGCGAGAGTGCGACCTGGACCAGAATCAAACCACTGCGCAAACTCAAAAGGCGGCCCGCGGAAGTGAAACTGCGCGACTCGAATCGCAAGCCCGGAGTAAACACCTGTCGCGCCGCCTGGACGGCCGGAGCTAGACTAAACGCAAGCCCGAGCGCGAACGACACACCGATAATGAACAGAAACAAGCGCCAATCGAACGCATTACCGAGGTTCTGCCGGTAATCAGGCGGAATGAACGCTATCAAACCCGCCTTGATCCAAAGCGCGATAAACACTCCGACTGCGCCACCAAACGCAGCCAGCACTACACCTTCTGTCAGCCACTGCCGCAACAGACGGAGACGGCCAGCGCCCAGCGCAAGCCGAACGGCAGTTTCCTGCGCGCGCACAGTAGCTCGCGCCATCATCAGGTTCGCGAGATTCGCACACAGAATCAGCAACACCGCACACGTAGCGCCAAAGAGCAGCCACAGCGAAGTCTTCAGTTCTACTTGTAAATGACGCAGCCCCTGATCCCCCGGCAGCGCTGCAATGCGCCCAGTGAGAAATCGTTCGCGATTAAACTCAGAATTACTCGCGGAGAACTGGTCCGCTTCCATCTGCCGGATCTGCTGGTAGGTAACGCTCAGCGATGCTTGTGCCTGCTCGGGAGTGATACCTGCTTTTCGTCGCGCCATCAGACTCAGCCATTGATGACGACGGCTCGTCATGCGCGTTGGCGGCAGCGGATTGAAAACAGGCGTCATCATTAACGGCACACGCACGTCGGGATTGTTCGAGAGATCCAGCCCGTAGAATCCTGGCGGAGCGACGCCGAGCACAGTCAGTGGTGTTTCATTCACCAGAATCTTCTGGCCGATGATGTTTGGATCTTTGTTGAATCTGCTTTCCCAGAAGCGGTAGCTCAAGACGGCGACCGGATGTCCGCCCGGCGTGCGATCGTCATCCTGAGTGAAAAATCGTCCGGCCCACGGGCGCACACCCAGCACTTCGTAGAAGTTGCCGCTGACAAGCTCGCCACGAACACGTTCGGTCTGATCGCCATAACTGACGTTCATCTGCGTGCCGCCCCGTGCAATCACACCGGAGAAGGCGGAATTACGATCGCGGAGATCCTGATACATCGCGTAGGAGAATGCGCCGTCGATGTCTGGTCCTTCTTTTGGATCGTAGGCCGAAAGCACGACAAGCTGATCGGGATTCGCCACCGGCAGACTTTGCAACAGCACCTGATCGAGCAACGAG
>Ga0070698_100005460_pt1 | contig 13882 bp, 16 predicted proteins | sample KBSK1502metaG_FD_65477 | JGI IMG/M metagenome (GOLD analysis project Ga0070698, IMG submission 65477) | Corn, switchgrass and miscanthus rhizosphere microbial communities from Kellogg Biological Station, Michigan, USA - KBS K1-50-2 metaG | ecosystem: Host-associated > Plants > Roots >...
CGAGTGAGGTCTCCACTTGGCGCACGTGCTGAGCGAAAGGCTGGAGGGAAACTCGAGTCTGCGCGGCACCGGACTTAGCAGGCAGCACTTGAAATACCATGAAAATAGAAAAGGTTATGATTCCGGGCATGCATGCTGTCATTGCGGAGTTCCCGTGTTTCATGGCCAGACTGCCTCCCGCTGGGGTTATTTTGCACGTGAAGGCGGCGTGAGGACAAACAAATCAGACCTTCGCAGGGCCCCGTTACCATTCCACCCGGATGACCGGCTTAACCGGAAGTTATCTAGAAGTCCTAGTGTTGTATCGGAAGCGCGATGAAGCAAGGGGTGTGCGCGAGCTTGGCGTGATTGCGCGCTTTCGATACAACGACTTGAAGGAAGCCGCCGTGATTGCGGCGGACGCGGACCCTATGCGAATTGAATGGAGTGGAGGGGTGGCGTACAGGTGTGCTGGGGTCGTGCGGCGGAGCACAACAGCTGACACGATGGGTCGCAAAGTTGGCTATGACGAAAGAATGTTGTGAAGGGAGTGCCTGCAGAAGCGGGAGGAAGAAATTTGGTCGGCGATAAGTCAAGAAGCGACGGACCGTGCCGAAACACGCGAAGGATTCGAATTGGCGAGAGTCGCTTCATGCCGCAGCCGTGAGCACCGGTGGAGAACGAAGTTGGATTTCAGCAGCGGTGAGTCTTTCGACGATAATCATCGGCCCACCACACTTGGGGCAGCGCCAGAGATCGCTCGCGTTGTTGGCGCCGGACCTGTCTTGTTCGGTCTGCGGAGTTGCAGTTGGACCGAGCAGCTGAAAGCAAAGTGGCAATGTGGTGGCACGTTTGCGATTGGCCAGGAAGCCGAAGTTCCGGATGCGCACGAACCCTTCGGGGAGCAGATGCAACAGGAAGCGGCGCAAGAACTCATCGAGCGATAAGGTCATCAACTTCTGTTCGTTGTTGTGAGCGGAATCGCGCCAACGAAACGTGACCTTGCCGTCAGCAAACGAGATCAGGCGATGGTTGGATATGGCCACGCGATGGGTATAGCGGCCCAGGTAGTGGAGCACATGTTGTGGGCCGCCGAATGGCCGTTTTGAGTAGACCACCCAGTCTTTTCGGAACAGCGGTCTCAGCCACGAGGAGAACGTCTTTGGCTGAGCCAGGGGCGCCAGGTCTCCATGGAATTGCAATTGGCCGTCGCGAAAGGCGCGCTTGAGAGCCGCAACAAACTTGCCACGAAAGATGCGACTGAGCACCTTGACGGGAAGAAAGAAGGCGTAGCGAGTTTTGATCCAGTGCCTGTGATCAGTGGAGAGTCCGCCGGCAGGAACCACGCAATGGATATGCGGGTGAAGGCATCCACGCTCACAATACCCTGAGCGTAGAAAATACGTCCGTCCAAGTTTTCTATCGATTCCACCCTCTCCATAGCGCCACTCTTCAGGTGGTCCGCAGGCCGAAGCGGGGAGATGGCGCGGTCTCTGTCATCGACCCAACGGGGAGACGCCTGAAAATTCCGGTGTGGATGTTGTTGCCGGATTGCGCCGATATCAAAATTACCGAGCGACCGCACCTTAGTAAGGAAGCTCTTCTCTCTCTCGCATCGTTACTATCACCAGCCGAACCTGAAGGCCACGTTCAAGATAACCTTCTGCAGACAGTTGTTGATGGATGCAAGGGAGGTGAGCGTGCGGCAACTACCACTTCTGGTTCTGAAAATCCCAACGGAAGACGTCGCCGTGCCGATGGACGCAACGGCACGAACCGAATTGATCGATCTCATGGCCCGCATTCTGGTGGTGATCTTTCAAGCGGAAGGAGGAACAGTTGATGACAGAGATACAGTACAGTCCCAAGATTAAAGCGGAGCACCTGGCTCGCAAAGCCATCGTCTACCTTCGGCAATCCAGCGATAAACAAGTACGGCAGAACAAGGAGAGCCAGCGTCTTCAATATGACGTGGCCGAGCGGATGCGTGCCCTGGGCTGGAAGGAGGTGGAAATTATCAATTGCGATCTTGGATCCAGCGCGGCCATCGCTTCCGCGCGCCGCGATGGATTTGAGCGTGTACTCAGTTCGGTAGCTTTAGGGGAAGTGGGAATCGTCGGCAGTAGAGAGGCCTCGCGACTGTCCCGCACGGACAAAGACTGGTGCCGTTTGCTGGAGGTGTGCCAGATTTTTGGAACCCTGATCGCCGACGAGCAACAGGTGTATGACTTGAACTATCTCGACGACCAGCTGGTCCTTGGCATCAAGGGAACACTCAGCGTCGTCGAGCTTAAGGTTCTTCGGCAACGATTGCAGGCGGGCCAAGAGTCCAAAGCACGCCGCGGTGAGCTGTTCAAGAGGCTTCCGGTCGGTTATGTCCGGGACCCCATGGACAAGATCGTGTTTCATCCCGATCAACGGATTTGCGCAGCCATTCAACTCGTATTCGCAAAGTTTCGTGAACGATGGAGCGTGCGGCAAACGTTCCAGTGGTTTCGAGATCACGACGTAGAGCTACCAGCCAACCCGATCCAGGGAACGCGGCTAGTCTGGAAGATTCCCACTCAGAGCTTGGTCCGCGACATTTTATGCAATCCCTTCTATGCTGGCGCCTATGTCTGGGGCCGCCGCCCGGTCGCAACTTTACTGATCGAGGGCAGGCTAGAAAAACGTCAGAGTGCCACGCGGCGAGCGGAAGATTGCCGGGTCTTCATCCGCGATCATCACGTAGGTTATATTGACTGGGCCAGCTATGAAGAGAACCAACGAATGACTCGGCGTAATTCAGTGAACTGGCAGGGCGACGAAACCATGGCGGCGATCCGTGCCGGGCAAGGTCTTCTGGTGGGACTTCTCCGCTGTGGCCACTGTGGGCGCAAACTACATGTGCGCTACTGGGGAGGCAGCGGCACCCATGCGCGTTATCTCTGCAGAGGAGACTATGACGACGGTGGGCAGTATTGCCTCGGTTTTGGCGGTGCATCAGTGGACCGCCGGTTGGGTCAAGAACTGCTGAGAGTGATCTCCCTTTTTGGGGTGGAAGCCAGCCTGCGAGCACTTGAGGAATTGAGCGCAGGGGATGCCGCACAGCGGGCCACCCTGTCGAGCAAACTCGAGCAGCTCGAGTACGAGGCCAAGAAGGCGTTTGAACAATACGACGTCGTGGATGCCAGGAATCGTCTGGTAGCCGGCGAATTGGAGCGTCGCTGGAACGAAAAGCTGGAGGAGATCACGACCGTCAAACAAAGACTTTCCAGCCTCAATGAGAAGCGCTATTCATTGTCTTCCGAAGAGGAAGCCAGAATTCGTTTGATGGGTGAGAACTTTGCTGAAATCTGGCGAAGCGATCGCTGTCCGCCGACACTCAAGAAGATGATCTTTCGCACAGCCATAGAAGAGATCATCGTGCGCGAAGAAAAGCAGAATAAAACTCTGCAGTTCACTATCCACTGGAACGGAGGTACACACACTCAGCTCGAGATGGAACGGCCTCGTCCCGCGACCGAGATGACCACACCCATGGAAGCGTTGGAGATCATCCGTCGGATGTCCGTACGCCATGGTGACGACCAGATTGCTTCCGTTTTGAACCGACTTGGACATTCCACGGGAAAGGGGAAACGATGGAATCAGAACCGTGTAGCCACGGCTCGGCGCAACTATTCGATTCCTGGTCAAAAACGCGCGCTACCCGATCCTGAGAGAGTTAGTTTGAGCGAGGCCGCTCGAGTATGTGGCGTGAGTCACCGCACAATCGAACGGCTGGTGGAGGCAGGCCTGCTGAAATGCGAACAAACTGCTCCCCGCGCCCCTTGGGAGATTCGCCGCGCGGATCTGAGTGCCGAACCGGTTCGGAGCATCGTTGAGCGACTTCTTCGGACCGGCAAGCTGATGCTAGCGGGGGGCCGCACGGAAAACCAACCGCCTTTGTTCGCTGAAAACGAAGGAGATGATAATGCCAGGCATCCTGAGTGAGGGTTCATGTAAAGACGGCAATGGCAATCACGGGACACAAGGACGATAAGATTTTTCGACGCTACCAGCAGGTTGCGGAGAGCGACGTCAAGGCAGCAGCGAAGAGGTTGGAGGCATATCTGACAGGGCAGGTCGTCGAGATTTCGGGGCAAGGTTCGGGGCAAGTCAGAACACAACGGAAAGCAAAGGTTCGTAAGTAACTGAAAAGATGGTGCCCAAGAGAGGACTCGAACCTCCACGACCTTGCGGCCACTAGCTCCTGAAGCTAGCGCGTCTGCCAGTTCCGCCACTTGGGCACATGAAAAATCAACGAGTTACAGACTGCTCTGGTCGTGCTCCGTCCTGTGACTAATTTGCGTCCAATTCGGCGGTTTTCAATTCTCTCCGCTGCGTCGGCAAGGTCGGCATCACTGCCAATGTCGTAGCGGTCGAATGCGGCGCGTGTCACGTGTCCGGAGATTCGCATTGCAGTCTTCTCAGGAACTCCGGCTCTAATCATATTACGAATCGCGGAACGGCGAAAGAGATGTAGAAGAATCGGGACTTTTCGCGGCTTTGCACATCTTACTCGATGCAACTCGAAAGTCCCGCACTGGACTGCCGTCTTCCCAGGTGAAAAGTGCATCGTCCGGGTGCTTGTCTTCGACGCATGGAGCGAGCCGCTGGTAAACATCTTCGGTCATTCGGATAGTACGGCCTTCGGTGACAGGATTCGTGCCGCACCGTTCGGCGCATATCGGCCAATTGCGTGTTCTTGCTCCGGTCAACGTAAATCAGAATTCGCCGTCGCTTGGGCAGCTGCTCGCGAATCTGAAATGAAAGTTTTCGGGCCTGCCCATGAAGACGGAGTCCTTTGCTGGCCATTCGAACAGAACATCCGTACCATTCCGCCCGAAAGACGCCCCGGCTACCCTTTTGAGGTGCGCCGCTTCTTCCAAATCACGGTCTCCGCAGTTGCCGTCGTAATAATTCTTCTCGGCACTCGCTACGCTTACTCTCGTGAGTCCGTCCACAACTTGAACCTCTACGAGCGGTATCAGCAAATCAACCGTGAGAGTTTCGATGCAAAACTGCCATATGTCTCGGTCAGTTGGGCCGACCTATCCGCCCAGAACGCCGACGGAATCACTTCGTTCGATGATGACGACCATCCCGTTTCGATTGAATTGGACAGACAACGAATAACATCCGAACGGGACCTACGCGCTGTACTCCGTCATGAGGCGTGTCATGTTTCAGTCGGTGGGAAGGTAGCACATGGGTCGGCATGGCAACGGTGCATGGACCGTTTTCGTGACTGAACGATGTCATAGACACGCCTAATTGTTCCTGGCGCAATGAGGATCTACCATCCGCCGATGCAGGTTCTCGAAAGCCACTCGAACTCCTATCAACGCACCTGCTCCTGCGTTTGGTCCGGCACCTGAATTCTGCCTACGACAAACGTCAGCGGCCCCGAGCGCCTTCCCTGAACAGTCTGTTCACGTCAACCGCTCGCGGCAACAGCGCAATCGCTCCCAATTCGCGGAATGCCGCGGCACGCTTGCGGTAGTTGTGTTCCCCAAGCGCAATGATCGCGGCGAACGGAACGCCCGCGTCGCGTGCAGCCAGAGCGTCGTCGATATTGTCGCCGAGATACAGGGCGCTCGCGGAATCGCGCTTGCCCAATATTTTGTAGAGCCCTTCCGGGTTCGGCTTCATCTTCTTGACGTCATCCATCGTAACGATGGTCTTAAAATGCTTGGTTCCCGGCCATTTCGAAAACGTGTAGTAAAATTCCTGCCGGTTCCGGCCGGTGAACAAATTCAACTCGAAGTGCGCAGCCCATCGCGCGATCTGTGCCGGCGGCACAATGATTCTCTCCCGCAGCACATTGCCCGGCTGCCCGTCCGTGCCCCAGTAGAATTTCCCGAATGCTTCGCGAGCCTCCTCGTAGGTCGTTGGCCGGCCGAGCGCCGTCGACCACGCCGCAACCATTTGCCAGTCATCATTATTTCCGGGCTTGCTTTTCCAGCGATGCAGTTCAGCGTGTGTCACTCTCTTGCCGGTTAAATAGCGGACGGTTTCGATGGCCGACCGCCAGTAAGTCTCTCGCACGTCAACCAGCACGCCATCTACATCAAAAATCAGAATTTCAGGGCTGACCTCGCGTGCTGAATCGGAACCGCTCTTTCTGCTTGTACCGCGGACGGTATTCCTGGCGGTCTTGCGGGACGTTTTCAGCACGCTGTCAGCGATTCCCTTCGATAAAGAGCCTATGACCCGCAGGGCAAAGCCTTTTCATGGCCCCGGAGCACGGACTTGACTCACATCCGTGAATTGTTCACCGTGCCGAACCACGCGCACCAGAACCGTTACATTTTCACCCAGGCGCGCCCTTTTGCGAAATCCCCATGGAACTAGATCCTGTCAACTACTGTAATATCAATAGCTTAGCGAAGCAGGGGACATGGAGGATTGCATGCATTGTGTCATGGCACGAACTGAACGCTGCTCAGTGCGGCTCGGATTTGATCGGAGTGGACGAATGAAACTCGTGAAGAACAGATTGTGCCGCCACACTTTATCGAAATCTTCGCGGGGATTCTCTGTGGTCGAATTGGTAGTCGCACTGGCAGTCGCTCTCGTCCTTGCAGCAATCGCTATTCCAAGTATTATGACCACTTACAGCCAATACCGCCTGGGAGTGCAAGCGAGCCTAATCGCAAATCAGCTCGACTTGCTCCGCATGAACGCCGTTCGCGGGAATACGACGTTCACTCTCTATAGCACGACTTCAGGTTCAAACACCGTCCTCTACATTGACCTCAACAAAAACAGCGCCTTGGATTCGACGGATCCCCAGGTAGTCCTGCCAGCGGATATGCAGATCTCGAACAGTCTTTCGACTGCACCGACCGACATGCCGGACTCCAGCAGCATGGGTACGCCCTATTCCACCACTCTAAAGTTGCCATCGACTGGCATTTCGTTTACTTCGAATGGAACCATAAGCGGCGCGGCAGGGCCGTACTTTATCGTCATCGGTTATTCGAACAACTCGAAATACGGATACCGCGCAATCACGGTAACCCCCATGGGAGAAGTCAAGGTTTGGACCACGAGCTCCGGCGGCACCTGGAGCGTTGCGTCCTAGCCTTAAGAGGAATCAGAGCCAAATGCAAAATTCTTGCTCAAAAATGTCTCCAGGCCAAAAGAAGCAGCGTGGCTTTACCTTCATCGAGCTCGCCATTGCCGTGGTCATCCTGTTGTTCGGCATCGTGGCAGTGGTTCAGCTGGTGCCCGCCGCACTGACCTCCAACAACGCAAATCGTCAGGACACCATGTCCACGGTCATCGCGCAGCGCCTGGTCGAACAGATGCTGCTGCAACAGCTGTCGGCCACGTCGTTCACGAATTCGGACGGAAATACGATCAATCTGGGAAGTGTAACTTCTTCCGGAACGGTCACCGGCAGCCCACTGATCTCCGGCACGGCGGCCATCGACTTCTCGTCGAGCAAGGTCAACGGTTACAACTTGACGTATGTCGATCCGCATGACTCGCGCAGCGCCACCTACGACGTCCGCTGGGCGGTTGTGACGACACTAAACGGGACGAATCCGACGGCAAAGCGGTTCATTGTCGGCGTCTGGAAGCGGAACCAAGGTGTCTTCAATCAGCCAGTCAATATTGATACCACGCTTCAAAGATAGGTGAGATCTGAAAATGTGTATGCCACGCAAATCTTCAAAACGCAAAGATGCCGGGTTCACGCTGCTGGAACTGCTGGTCGCCACTCTGCTTTTCGTTGTAATCACCGGCGTGGTGTTCGCCGTCGTCATCGCTACGCAAGCACGTTATAAGGCCGAAAAGGAATACATGAGTGCGTTCCAGCAGGCCAATGTCGCTATCGACCAGATCGCGCGCGACATTCACGGCGCGGGTTTCCCGCCAAAATTGCTCTACAACACGTCCGTGCAAAACGTCAGCAACAACGCCACGAAATGGGCCTTGCCGGTGGCCTTCTACCCGAACTATCCAAATTCCACGTGCGTAATTGGTACGACCTGCAATACGCCCGGTTCATTTGATCTAATCCTCGAAGAGGACCAAGGCAGCGGCGTTCAGTGGATCCGTTACAAATTGCGCGGCAACATTCTCTACCGCGCCGCCGTCACAAAGACCACTGGCACCAACCCCATGACCGCGACCGACGATTCGCTGGTTCCGTACCTTGAAAATGTGATGAACAATGCGACTGCCGCGCAAATCGCGACGATTACTACCTCCTATCCGGGTACGTTCCCGGGCGGCACTGCGGTTCCCGTTTTCACCTTTCCCCAATATCAGGGCGCAGTGCAGGCTCCTCCCAACATACACAACATCGACATCTGCCTGATCGTCCAGGCGGCCAACACGGACCTGCAGACGCAAGGAGTTCGCATCGCGACTTTCACGGCACAGGCTTCCACCGTCAATCCGTACCAGTGAGTTCTAAACCATGAACAAAAATACAAACTCGGTCCAGGGAAAACACATGACTCAGCCTAAGGCAAACAATTCTCGTCGGGAACGCGGAGCGGCTTTGCTGATTGCCATCTTCTCGCTGCTGCTGATCAGCGCGGTCGCCATCGCCCTGATCATGATGGCAGGCACGGAATCGTCCATCAGCGGGAACTACAAAAGCGCACTCCAGGCGTTCTACAACGCCAGAGCAGGCGTTGAGGAAGGCCGCGGCCGGCTTTGGAGTGGCAGCAAGAATCCTCTCTCCTCTTCGAGCTTTCCAAGCTTTCTGCCGGTCGGCCAGGTTTGGTACATCACCAATCCAGCTTCCGGCGAAACCGTGGATCCCAAGGGCAGCAACACGAGCAACTACCCCGATACCCAATACGCAACCGAGTGGGGTTCGGCGCTCAGCAGCGCTACGGTGAAGCCTTACGTTACGTCCGCGACGTCCCTCTCCGGCACCGCGAATGCTCCATACAAGTGGGTGCGCATCACAGCCACCACGGAAAAATCTCTCGGCATTGACGTCGACGGAACCGGTGGTACTCTCGATTCCACCCACCCCTTATGCTTCGATGGTTCTCAGGTCCTGATATCGACCACAACGACGGATTGCGGGACCGCCTCGAACGTCTTCCAGGTGTTCACGGTTGCGTCGTTGGCGGTCACGCCGGGCAAAAATGGCGGACAGCGTCTTGAGGAATACACGGTTGCGCCTCAGTTGTACAACCTGAATTTTCCTGGTGCTCTGACCATGGCGGGTCCGATTGGAACCTTCAATGGCGCCAATTCGAATCCCTACAACATCAACGGAACGGACGGCTCGGGCAGCGTCCCGGTCAGCGGTTGTACCCCGACTACCAACACCATCGCGGCCATCGATGTGTCACCTGGACTCGATACTGCAAACAACAGTGGTAAGGATAACCAGCACTATGTTGGCGACATTCTTCCTCGTCCAGATCACTACATCGGCGCGGCCCCCAACCCAGCCCCCAGTCCCGCGATTTCGGGCAACCCCAGTGTGACCGCTGTGAGCCCAACCGGCAGCCTTCAGTCACCATCCAGTCTGAACACACTTGTCGACACCCTGAAGCAAAATGCCGATGGCGTCATGCAGCCGAACCCGGTACCGGTAGGCGATTACAACAACAGCAGCACGACCTACAATTTTGGCGACACCAGCAACGGTTGGCCGTCCGGAATGTCGGCGAGCAATCCGAAGGTGGTGGTCGTTGACGGTAGCTTCGATCTCGGTCCCAACACCGGGTATGGCATCCTCGTGGTTACCGGAAACTTCAAATATCACGGCAACTCGGGATGGAACGGGATTATCCTTGTCATCGGAGACGGCACCACGACGTTCGACGGGCTTGGCGGCGGTACCGGCGAGTTTGATGGCGCTGTTTTCGTAGCTACAACCAGGGATGCTCAGGGCCAGAAGCTCAGCAGTTTTGGAAGTGTAAACTTTGACATCTCCGGTGGCGGAGGCAATGGCATCTACTACAGCAGTTGCTGGATCAACAAAGTTTCGCAGGTCCCGGGGCTTAAACTTTTGTCCTTTAAGGAAATCGCGAATTGAGGCGGGAAAATCGAATGAAACACCTTCATCTCACAAGAGTGACTTTGCTACTTGGGATGATTCCGGGCCTGTGCGGCTTGGCGGCGGCGCAGGACAATTCCTCGACCCCGACGCAGTCCAACCCAGCGAACAAGAAGTCTCCGCCCGCGAAACCCAAAAAAACGTGGACCGATGATGATGTATCTGCCCTGCATTCGCCTGCGGATTCCTACAAAGATCAGAAAAAGGCGCAAAACGCCGGGGATGCGGCCGAGAATCCGGGGGCATCGCAGGAAACAGCAGCATCGAAGGAGCCCCCGCGCGATAAGCCTCCGCGGCTCTCCGATCCCAAGACTGTGGAATCTGCCGACAAGATGATCGCCTGGGAAGAGCGCGATATCGCCGCTCAGGAAGAATTCGTGGTCCGGCTGAAAACGCAACTCGAAACTGCTCCCTCTGAAGATCGCGATCACCTGCAGAAAGTGATCATTGAACGGCAAAAGATTATCGCGGATACGCGCGCCGAACGAGATGGATTGGTGGCCCAGAAAAAAGCGTTGGAAAAGAAGGCCGCTCCGGCTGGCGACAGTGTCAACGCCGCCGCCCAGCCTCCGCAGTAGCTCGCGCCCGGTCAGCTCCGGGCGCGCGAACCGCATTCCCTAAATCCCTGATAGAATTTCAAATAGAGTGCGCAGACCCTTTTTGGTACAGCTCGGGGACGGCCACAAACATTTCCCTGCGAAACGCGTGGAAGGAATCGGCGGAACGCTCATTCCGCAAAGGCTCCCGACTGGATGGGTGCCGCCAACCTACAGAAGGAGCGCAGCATGGCCAAGTATTCCGGAGTGGACTTCATCGATTTCGATTCGCAACTGAACGATGAGGAAAAACTCGTGCGGCAGACGGCGCGCGAATTTGTGGAAAACGAAATCATTCCCATCATTGAAAGGCACAGCCGCGAAGCGACGTTTCCGATGCACCTGGTTCCGCAGCTCGGCGAGCTTGGCTTTTTTGGAGCCAGCCTGCACGGTTACGGCTGCGCCGGAATGTCCAGCGTGGCGTACGGCCTGATGACCCAGGAGCTCGAGCGCGGCGATTCCGGAATTCGCAGCTTCGTTTCCGTGCAGAGCGCTCTCGTGATGTATCCGATCTATTCTTTCGGCAGCGAAGAACAAAAAAACAAATGGCTCCCGCTGCTGCAACAGGGGAAAAAAATCGGCTGTTTCGGCTTGACCGAGCCGCAATTCGGATCGAATCCCGGCGGAATGCTCACCCGCGCGGTGAAAAAGGGCAACAAGTACGTCTTGAACGGCGAAAAAATGTGGATCACCAGCGGCTCGATTGCGGACGTTGCCGTGGTGTGGGCGAAATGCGAAGACGAAAAAATCCGGGGGTTCTTGGTCGAGAAGGGGGCGCCGGGATTTAAAACCTGGGATGTTCACGGCAAATGGTCGCTCCGCGCATCGGTGACCAGCGGGCTTTCGTTTGGCGATTGCGAGATTCCGGAAGAAAACCTTTTGCCCGGCGTGACGGGATTGAAAGGTCCTCTGAGTTGCCTGAATCAGGCGCGCTACGGAATCGGCTGGGGCGCGCTCGGCGCGGCCATGGCGTGCTACGACACGGCTTTGCAGTATGCAAAGACGCGCAAACAATTCGCGAACAAGCCGATCGCATCGCATCAATTGGTTCAGGAAAAACTGGCCTGGATGATTACGGAAATCGTGAAAGGCCAGCTGCTGGCGCTGCACGTGGGCAGGATCAAGGACGACGGAAAAGTCGATCCGTCGCACATTTCCATGCTGAAGATGAACAATGTCGCCATTGCTCTTGAAATTGCCCGCAAATCGCGCGACATTTTGGGCGCCAACGGCATCGTCGACGATTACTGCATCATGCGCCACATGAACAACCTCGAAAGTGTGTTCACCTACGAAGGCACAAACGACATCCACAAGCTGGTGATCGGCGAAAAAATCACCGGTATCGCCGCCTACGTCTGATAAAACGCCCTATTCCAATTCCGTCATTCCGAACCCGCCTCGCGCAGGAAGGCGCCATACCGGGTCATCTGCCGCGACCGGTCATTTCCCGAGCCAAGCGAGGAATCCGGGTTGTCTCTTTGCGCCGCCTCGCGAAGCAAAAAGCAACCCATCCTCGGCAAGGTAGAATCTTGTAAGCTGTGTGCGCGCAGACTCATGCGCCGCCATAGGAGACTTTCGATGCGCCGCCCTTTTTCCGGCTTTAGAAATTATCTGCTGCTGGCCATGTCTGTTCTGGCGTCCGCTCCTGCTGCGAGCGCGCAGCAGAGGAATCCGCCCGTGAAACAGTCTCGAAGCAGCGCAGAGAAAAAGTCCGCGCCGAGCGCCGCGGTAAAGCCAAAAATCCGGACCATCACCGCGTTCATCAACCTCGATCCCGCGCAATACCGGCAACAGGTAGCGGAAACGCTCGAGATGCTCCGCCGCGCAAAAACAATTTTCGAGTCGCGTGGCTACGAAGTGGAAACCATTCGCATCGCGACGCAGCCTTTCCCTGAATATACGAAAGGCATGAGCTCCGAGCAGGCGCTCGCGTTCTTCAAGGATTACGACGCGCTGGCGGATAAAGAGAAGTTCGCGGCGGGCATCGGGCCGGCAATGTTGAACGTGGAGGACGGCGAAGCGCAGGCCGATCTGCTCGCGGAAATTCTCAGCGCCACAAAACATATTTGCGGCAGCATCGTCGTGGCCGGTGAGGACGGCGTGCGCTGGAAAGCCGTCGGCGCAACGGCGCGCGCAATCAAAAAGCTGGAAGACGAAACCGAGCACAGCCAGGGAAATTTCAATCTCGGCGCGATCGCTATGGTGCCGCCGTATTCTCCGTTTTTCACCGCTGCGTACCACACGGGGTTCGGACACCAATTTGCCATCGGACTCGAGAGCGCGAATGTAGCGGAGGCTGCGTTCAAGGACGCTCCCGATCTGGAAACCGCAACACACAGACTCGCGGACATGCTCTCCGATCAGGCTTCGGAAATCGAGCGGCACGCCAATCGCGTGGACATGGAAACCGGCTGGAGGTACATGGGCATCGATCTTTCGCCGGCGCCATTGAAAGACATTTCGATTGGCGCGGCGATCGAAGAACTGATCGCGCAGCCTTTCGGCTCGAGCGGCACTCTGACCGCGGCGGCAACCATCACCTCCGCGATCAAGAGCGTTCAAGTGAAGCAGACCGGCTACAACGGATTGATGCTCCCGATTTTGGAGGATTCGCGGCTTGCCCAGCGCTGGAGCGAAGGCCACGTTTCGCTCGAAGGCCTGCTGTCGTACTCGGCAGTGTGCGGCACCGGCCTTGATACGGTGCCGCTGCCCGGGGATATCACGATCGAACAACTCGACATGATCATCGGCGACATGGCTTCGCTGGCCTTCAAATGGCGCAAACCGCTTTCGGCGCGCCTCCTGCCGGTAAAAGGAAAAGGTCCGGGAGACATGACGGAATTCGACGATCCATTTTTAGTCAACGCAACGATTCAACCGCTCTCGAGGCAGTGAGCCGCACTTACGAATCTCACGCAGGAAAATCCACTTCGATGGGATCGATGAGAGGCAAGAGCCACTTAAGGAGCGCCTGATGGACCGGATCGCTGTTATACCCTTCGAGCGCGACCTGATCCTCGAATTTCATCACGCCGCCGATCACGTAGCCTTGTCCGCGGGGGGAAACATTTCTGCCTACATACGATTCGCGTATGCCGGAAATTTGACCCTGCAGCGCGCTGATCTCGCGAATCACGCGATCCTGCTGCGCTTCGCTGACGCCGGGCTTCAATCGAAATGCAAACATGTGAATGAACATGGAAGTTGTGTCTCTCGCTTTGCAAAATGAAAGAACGAT